>OIEM01001072.1_pt1 | contig 12228 bp, 16 predicted proteins | sample 1581761 | NCBI WGS metagenome assembly OIEM01 (sample SAMN01760978, study PRJEB22395) | human gut metagenome | reverse complement strand
CTGTCTGTCTGTCTGTCTGTCTGTCTGTCTGTCTGTCTGTCTGTCTGTCTGTCTGATTATGGGGGATGAGTTTCATGCTGTCAAGCCCCTTTCGCCAAAAAACGTTCTTTTTTCATGGCGGCTGCCGCCGCGCGAGCTTCCGTCACCTCCTGCCCGGGTGAATCCTTATACACAATCATTTTACCAGACAATGCGGAAGCTTTCAGGAACCTGTTCGGACAAAAGATGCCAGTACCACATTTGGAAATCCGCATCGTCCAGCGGAGCAAGGGCATCTCTGCCGTTGCCGGAGCTGCCTATGTACGATGCGCATGAGGGTGACATCATCATCCACAAGGCAGCGAAGAAAGCGTTTGACGAGCTGGCGCTGAAAAAATTGCCCACCGTCAATCTCCTGCAAGCGGAGTATTCCGATCTGCTTGTGCAGAAGAAACTCGATTATGCGGCGCTTGCCAAGGCACGCGAGGAAGCCAGACAGCTCCAGATTTATAAAGCCAACGAGGAGAGGCTCCTGCACACGGATGCCGAGGAACAGCGGCAGACAAGGGAGCATCAACAGGAAAAATAGCACTGCTTTGCAGGGCGTAGCCGAATGGGAACCGTTCGATCAATCAGGGGTTTGGGGAGAGTTTCCCCAACAAACAGCAGGGAGATTTCCGACATCCGGGAATCTCCCTGTTCGTCAAGTTTGTATAAACGCAGGCATTGCTTGCCAAGCGTAACGTCTCAGACGCGGCGTCTTCTTTTCAATAAATGCCTGCGGCTGCACAAGCAGAAAATCAAAGAGACCGCATGATATATGAAACGGAGCCGGAAAAACACATCAAGTCAGGATTTGACGGGCGCTTCACACGAGGCAGCAACAGCGGCTCAGACACGCAGCAAATCCCATCACTCTTCCGCCAGCTCGACGATCAGCTTGACGTCGCTGACTGCCAGGGCAAGCTGAAGCTTGTTTTCCAGCCCGGTTTTTTGCAGCATGTTTGCCACATGGAATTTGACCGTCGACATCTCGCAGCCCATCTCCGCCGCGATGCGCGTGTAAGACAAGCCCCGCATCAGATGCCGCAGAACTTTCAATTCCGTCTTTGTAAATTCCGTGCTTTTTGCCATGCCGATCTCAACCGTCGGAGGCGCGTCCGGGAAGATATGTTCACCCGCCATCGTTTGCCGGACAACATCCATCAAACGTTTCTGCGTAGAGTCCTTATACCACAGGCTGTCGGCCCCGGCCCTCTTTGCCTCGTCCAGAACGGCACAGTCGATCAGCGAGGTCACAACAATGATTTTGCTCTTCGGCTGTATGGCTTTGATCTGACGAACGGCAGTCAGACCGTTCTCGCGGTTCTCCGTCTGCACATCCATCAAAATCAGATCGACAGAGTTTGTCCGGCACACCTCAACCGCCTGCTTTGCACCGGGGAGGGATGCCGTGATCCGGTATCCGTCCTCGGCACGGAAATAGCTTTCCAGCAGACTGCGGATCATGGTCTGGTCTTCAACGATCATCACTCTCATGTGCTGCTTCCTCCTGTTCCGGCAGACTGAGCATCAGCTTAAAGCGAGGGATGCTCCAAACCTCCATTTTGCCGCCTGCTTCTTCTATACGTTGACGCAGCATGGAAAGGCCTCCGCCCTCTGTGATCTTTTCCTTCGGCACCGCGCCGTTGTTGGTCAGGGAGACCTCCGTGCAGTCCGGCTTCTGCAAAAAGAACACATACAATTCTGTGCCATCTGCGTGACGGACACAGTTTGCCGCACATTCGCAGATCGCCAATGCGCTCAGTGAGCGTATCCACTGCCTTTGCGGCTCATTCCCTGTCAGCAGAACTCTAATGCCCAATTCTTCCGCTCGTTTTTTCGCCGCCTCCAGCGGTTCGGATTGCGCCGTTATCTGGCTGGAGCGATAAAGCACTGAAATGGACTGCTCCCACAGCGCCGCATTTGCACGAATTTCCTTCTGGTCCGTGTGCTGGAGCAGCACACGGCGCGCAGCGAGAATACTGTGTCCAATGTCATCGTGTACACGCAGCTTCATCGCCAGTGTCTCTTCCTCCCGGATGATCACCGGTATCTGCACAAGCAGCAGCCGAAGCCGCTCATTCGCCTCCGCCAGCTTCGCGTTTTCCGCTTTCAGCTGGTTCTGCTTCCGGATCAGCTCCGTAACGTCTGCGGCAGTGATCTGCGTATAGCGGACGCCCGCTTTTGTTGTGATCTGCTCCTGCGCAAAGCGCAGCGCCTTCCCGTCCGGAAAGCGGTAAATCCGAAGGCGCAGATCCAAACAGCGCACGTTTGCGGGCGGCGAGTGCAGGGCGCTCTGCAGCTCTGCAAGCGACTGTAGGCCGCCTTTTCGCAGCCAGCTTGCAATAGCAAGCATCCGGCGGTTGATGAGCCGCACCACGCCGTTTTTATCGAAGAAGCAGGCTGCGATGGGCAGATTGTCAAAGCTTTCCTTAATCCTGTCCATACACCTTTACCCCTTCGATCTTTCCAGCTTCCGCGTCACATATTGCAGTCCGTCCTCATCCTGCTCCCATTCCAGACCCGGAAACCGCGCGCACAGCCCGCAGAGCGGCTCCGCCGCCGAAACACAGAGAGCAACCTCTACCCACTTACCAACCTCTATGGAGATCAGCAGCGCACGCAGCGATTCCAGTTCCGCCTCCACGACCGCCTCAAACAGGTCGTAGACCTGCGTTGCCTGCTCGACGGTAAGCTGGCCTTCCCCCTTGATAATCGTCTTGCAGTCGGCGCCATAGACACTGATATTCTCGGAAGATTCATTGAGGCACAGCCGAAGCTCCTGCACGCTGATTGCGCCGCGCTGCACGCCGACAAAAATCAGGTTGCTTCTACGCTTGATGTAGGTCCCGATGATGATGACCTGCCCGAGCAGGTGTCTGGCTCTGTCCGGATCCTCTGTTTTCTGCAAGTTAGCCAGCAGATCCCGCAGCATCGCGATCTGCCGGGCGGTCTGCGCCTCCATCATGTCATACAGGCGGTTTTCTTCTGTCAGCTTCAGCCATCTTGCGTGCTGTGCTTTCTCCGCCGTCAGAACGTCGCCGGTATCACGCAGCTCATCCCTTGTCAGCTCCAGCTCCTTTCGGATCTGATTCAGCGCGGAGATGTCCTCCTTCCAGAACACCCAGCCGCGGCGCAGCTTGTGCCGCTTCAAAAGCGTATCGTCGCCCAGATGGACGGTATCCTGCTGCATCTGCCGCAGCTCGCTTTGCGGCAAAGCCCCCTGCATAGCAACAGACACATATTTTGAGCGAAACACATGATTCGTAATCTGGACAGGTAAGCTCGTCGCCTCAAAAAGTTCGTCGTATCCGAGGTTGGACTGAATCAGCCCGCATTGAATGCAGCATTCAAGGATGCTCGCAAAGATCAGGCACTGCGAAACCGTCATATCGCCCGCAAGCACCCAGACCCAATGAACCTTTTTGACATACGCATAAGCATAGGCCAGCGAAAGCGCAAGCGGAACCAGCGGCAGCCAGCGAATTCTCCTGCTGCGTGGGATGCGGCAGTTTTTCGCCATCGAAAGAAACGCGAACCCCGCACACAGGGCTTCCCAGCCCAGCACAAAGAAATAGCCGCTCTCATACCGATACACCCGATCCGATAAAACGCCGGACGGGAAGGAAAACACCTGCTGGTGCAGATCATTGGTCAGAACGAGCAAAAGCAGCAGCAGCGTTGGAAAATACAGAAGCTTGGTCCATCGCGGCAGCCGAAAATCCTCTCCCTTGCCCAGCGACCGGGAAACGAAGACCGACAGCATGGGGATGAACAGCATCGGGAAATAGTAAAAATACCACAGCCAGCGCTCTGCATCCGTGTTTTCAATGGAAAATTTGATTGAGCGCAGAAGAATCCACAGCACTATCAGCACCGAAATCGTCAGCAGATAGTGCCGCACCTGCGTCTGCACGATGCGGATCCATAGGGAGTAGCACCACACGCTGAACAAAAACACATAGATCCCGCTTCGCAGATGGCTGACAGCCGGAGAATGAAAAATATGCCGGCTTGCATATCGGAGCCACATGGCAAGCGCAATGAGCGCCAACACGCCCAGCGCATACAAAAGGCTCTTTTTTGTCGCTTTGCTCATGCCGCATGCCTCCCAACTCTGCACATTCGTATTGATAATACATTATGCGGATAGAAAAAGGCAACACTGTTTTGCACCTTTGCACCATTTGCCGAGAGAATCGAGCCAGACCATGGCCTTTGAACAAAAAAATTGCAAACCCTATCCAATCGGCGGGGGCAGAAGGGAGCGATAACGGCTAAAATGTAAATGGAACATGCAAAAGAAGAGAAAGGCAGTGGAAAAGCACAGATGCGAAGGATTGTGCTGGATATGAAAGACGGACTTCTGGCGGAAGCGGTCATGCAATCACTTTCGGGATGCGACCCGGATTTTCTTGTCTACCGTTCTTCAAAGCCGGAGGAAACGCTTGCCCTGTGCCGAACCTGCCGTGCCAATGTGTTGGTGATGGAGGTCATCCGGCAGGGCATATGGAAGCTGAGCGAACGGCTCAAGCTTTGCAATGCTGTAAAGCAGCTCGGTTGGGTCTGCAAGGTTCTGCTTCTGGTGGATGAAAACGCGGACGAACTGCTTGCCTCTGAGGTGCGGCAGGCGGTGAAGGATCAGTTGGTCGATAATTTTATTTACGCATCGGTATCGCTAACCTACCTCGCGGGCGTGATCGATACGCTTTAGAAAGGAGTGGCTATATTGCAGACTGTGATACAGAAAATTCCGGAGAATTTGCAGGAATATGAAATACTCGCCGTCAAAGTGCGGCAGCCGGAGCATATCTGTGCACTGTTTCTGTGTGCGCTTGCACTGTTCGAGGGGGACAAGGACGCCGGAACTGCCGCAATGAATGAATCTCTCGCGCGGTCCGCGGCCCATGACGCCCTACGATGCGCAGTTCCTGCGCGACCGACTGCGCGGAAAAGCTTATCTGCCGCTTGCATATTTTGAAGGCGCAACGCCGGGAAACGGTTATCAGCCGCGCGTGCCGTACACGCTGAACGTGCTATCAGACCCAAGGCCTCAGGATATAGAGCCGGGCTATATGCGCGTGTTCCTTAAAACGGCGGGCGCGGATTCGCCGCGGCCTATGAAGCTGCGGCAGAAGGCCTCTACCGGCGAATGGTTCCTATGGGAATACTCCAGCATTCTCAGCGGCATCCGTATCCCTGCGGCGGAAGACCCATGGGCATGATTATGGCGGGGCAGATGGGCGGTATGAGCGCACAGTATCTCCGAAATTTTTGCCATGAGTGCGCAGACCCGTTCGACAACAGGGGACAGAAGTGAGAAGAGCGTTGAAAATTACACTGATCGTTGTATCGGCGGTTGCGTTTATCGCACTGGCAGGCGTATCGCTGTATCGGCATTTTATCGATAGCCGTATCTAGGACGGAGGCAGAATGGAAAATCCGGATGCGTACAGAGCAGGTAAGGACTTGATCGAATTCACTTGCCAGCGAAATCATATGAATTCCTGCAAATGTTTTTCGCTGAAGTTTTACCAGGAGAACGATATGCCTCTGCTGACCGGACGTTTTTTGAGCCGGGAGAACGGCGAGACGAGGGAAAGCGGGACGGATGCGTTTTCCAACCCGGTTCCCTGGCAGCTTACATGGGTATAGTGGTTTGATCTTCAGAATATGCTGGCAGAGTCGGATCTGCCCGAGTACCGAAAGCCGTCTCTCGATGCCAGGACGAGACCGACAGCGAAATCCGGGTCATTTGGCGCACCGATGACGGGAGCGAGACCCGAAAGCTCAGCGGCAGCCATGCAGAAGCGCTGGAGACCTTGGTGCTGGATATTGCCGAGGAAGCATATGCTACGTCAGAGCTTGAGCAGAAGCAGTATGCGGTGCGTGAAACAGCGGCGCTGATCGGAATCTACCGGGAGCAAAATGCCTCGTCTGCGCGTGACTGCTTCAGCTTCCTTCTCGATGAGCGGACGCTGCCATCCCGACCGGAGAAGCAGATGCTTTTCTCCTACCGGTATCAGGATGGCGACGGCAAGACCATTTTCAAGAAGAATGCTGCCGTCGAGCCGAAGAAGGCGCAGGCGTATTTCAGTAGCATCGGACAAGAGCTTCGTGCGCTGGAGCTTCCGGTTTACCCCGGCGTCTGTTCGGATGGTGTTGCGGACAGCTACATTGCCGCGACATGGCAAGACGGCGGCGAGGTTTTCACAAACAACTACTGCTGCGAGGGCGCACAGAGCATCTTTAATCTCCTGGCAGCGTTTGCCGAGGAAACAGAGACCAGGATTTGCTCAAGACCTGCGCCGGACGGCGGATGGAACTGTCCAGCGTGCGGGAGATGCCGAATGGCAGTAGCGTATTTTGCGCAGAGTGCGGAACCGGCCGCCCTGCGGAATAAGAAACAATAAAAAATGAACAACAGAGGAGGAAAATTTCTCATGAAAGGTCATAAGGTTTTGAAGGTCACCGGGATTCTGATGATCATTGCCGCTGCATTTTCCATCATAGCGGGTGTGTTTGTCGGCGGACTGGGTGCGTTGGCGGCAGGAGTCGGCGCGGCGTCTGGTCTGACATTTGCCTATTGGGCAGCGCTGTTTCTGACACTGGTCGGAGGAATTTGCCAGATGATCGCCGGGATCAAGGGCGTAAAGCATAGCAAGCGCAGCGAAAAAGCAGGCAAGCTCATCGCATGGGGTGCAATCGTGGCGGTATTCAGCGTCTTGAGCATCGTGATGAATCTGGTCAACGGCGGCGAGTTTAACGTCATAAGTATTCTGACGGGTGTGACCGTTCCGGCTTTGTACATCTACGGCGCGATACTCAATTCCAAGGCGGACGAACAGGCCGCCGCATAATAAAGATCGATACGCGTATGGGATTGTTTGATAAGAAATATTGCGATATTTGCGGGGAGAAGATTGGCTTGCTCGGTAACCGTAAGCTGGAAAACGGAAATCTCTGCAAAAACTGTGCCAAAAAGCTCTCCCCGTGGTTCTCCGACCGGCGCAACAGCACTGTTGATGAGATCAAGGCGCAGCTTGCCTACCGGGAAGAAAACAAGAGAAAGGTCGCTGCATTCCACACGACCAGAACGCTCGGCACGGACACCAAGGTGCTTCTTGACGAGGATGCGGGGAAATTTATGGTGACACGGGCCAGAAATCTCGTGGAGACCAACCCGGATGTTTTGGACTTCGCAGACGTGACGGGCTGCAATCTTGATATCGATGAGAGACGCTCGGAGCTCAAGCGTGAGGATAAGGATGGCAAGGAGATTAGCTACAATCCGCCGCGCTATGAATACTCCTATGATTTCTACATCACCATATTCGTCAACAACCCCTACTTTGACGAAATGCGCTTCAAGATCAACTCCACCTCCGTGGACATCACTCCACCGCCCGCAATGCGCCCGGGCATGGCGACACGGTACGATCCGGAGAGCAATGTAGCGTACCGCAATTGCAAAAAGCTCGGCGAGGAGATACGGCAGATGCTGACGCAGATCCGCAAGGATGTGCGTGAAAAGATCGAGCAGGCAGCCGCACCCAAAGCGGAAATCACCTGCCCGTATTGCGGCGCAACTACCATGCCGGATGCAAGCGGCCGCTGTGAATACTGTGGCGGCGCGGTGAACGGCTGAACCATCCATCAAACGAACATAACATAAAGAAAGAAGGACTTAAAAAATGAGAAAGTATGTGGCATTACTCCTGATCTTGGTTGCGCTCCTGACGCTTGCCGCCTGCGGCAGCAAGGATGCGCTGGCCGGCACATGGTCTGCTGATCTCGGAGATGACGGAGTGATCACATGGACGTTCAACGGAAAAGGTAAATGCACCATGGAGAATGCGTACATGAAGCAGAATGGCACCTATACCATTGACGGCGACCAGCTTACGGTAACGCTGGAGGCATGGAGCGAGCCGTCTACATACACGTTCTCTGTGGACGGCAGCAGCCTTACCATGAATGAGAACACCGGCTACGGCATCAGCGGCACTTTTGCAAAAAAATAAGCCGCGTAGAAACACAATAACCGGACTTTAGAAAGGAGAAAACACTATGGATAACTTTACCGGCAGCATGAAAGACGTCGCATTTGCGACCAGTCCCCGTGAATTTGATCTTTCCTATTCCACCACACTTGAAGAGATCATGGAGAAGCTCAATGCCCGCAGGGCAGCGTTCCAGATGCCGTTCCAGATCAAGGGCGGCATTCCCGGCCAACGCATCTCGTTCGAGAAAGAACCGAATGTGGACGTTGGTCTCTGGCTTTTCCTCAAGGACGGCACACACATCCGGATCCAGCCGGTCATCACTGAATCCAAGATGTCGGTTGGCGGTATGCGCGTTGATAAGAACAGTGCGTTGCGCAAGGGTCTCAAGGGTGCGACAGTCGGCCTTGCAACGGAGCGTGGCGGCTATATCGACACCGTGACCGAGACCGTGAAGAAGATTTTAAACGGTGAGGAAGTAGAGGACTATGTCGCGCCAGAGGTTCCGGTCGAAACGAAGGACTGGACGACAACGTTTCTGCTTTGTTTCTTCCTTGGCGGTCTCGGCGTCCACCGCTATTATGTCGGAAAGATCGGCACGGGCATTCTCTACACGCTGACGGCCGGCCTGTTCGGCATCGGATATCTTGTTGACTTTATCAAGATTCTCTGCGGCAAGTTTACCGACAAGGACGGAAACGCGATTCGGCGGGAAAAGAAATAAGGAAAGCAAAATGTCTCAGGTATGCACTGTTGTTTTTCTGGAATTATATGTTATTTTCTGTTGATCGGCAGATTTGTGCATCCTTGAAGGATATTGGGAGGGAATTATGAAACAGACGAAGACCAAGCTTCTATGCCTGCTTCTTGCGATGCCGATGCTGCTCAGCAGCCTCACCGCCTGCGGAAAGGATAAGGAGGGGAAAGACTCCAATTTGATCAAGCTCGGTGACTATGAGCTGCTCTACAAGGGCGCGTGCATCATGGAAGATTCGGACGGAAATGACGCAATTGTTCTGACACTGGACTTCACAAACAACGGCAAGGAGAATGCGTCGTATCTTTGGAGCGTCGATGAAACAGTTATGCAAAACGGCGTAGAACTGGAAGTTGCAACTGTCTTTACCGACTACGACACCTTTGAAACCGTGATAGAAGGCCAGTTTACGGAAATTGCTCCGGGTACGACGCTTGAGGTTAAAACAGCTTATGTGCTCAAGGACGCTGCTGCCAAGGTCGAGGCGACCTTTGAGCAGCTGTTCGGCAAGAAAAAAGGCACGATCACCATTGACCCTGCCACGCTCAGCCGGGAAACGGCCGATGATATGGGCTCGGACACCACGTTGACTGCCACGACCGGCAACGAACTGCTTGACTGGTGGAACGGCGAATGGTACGGCTGGTGGAAGATGAGCGGCTGTTATGGCTACTATGAGAGTATGGAGGGAAAATGGTGGGATGTCTGCGGCCTGGTCGACATTGGCTCTGACTACACGGGATCCATCACACTCTGGGATGAGGACTACACGAGGTCCGAGCCCATGGCTTCCGCGCAGGTCAGTCTGAGCGAAGCCGGAACCGGCGAGCACGGCACGGTGATGTCCGAGGGCGGCTGGTTCACAAACGTAGCCCTAGAGCATGCGGACTGGATCGTTGACCCAGGCCTTTTGGACTATGACGACATGATCTGGATCAGCGGCGACTATGAAGACGGTGATGACGAGTTCCACTACGACATCTATCTGCGCCCGTGGGGTCTCTACTGGAAAGACATGGAGGAGGATACATATCCCTACCGCTATACCGACTGGTATCTGCCGTTGATTGACGCGGGCGAGTCCATGCCGGACGCCATCGGAGAAGACCCGTCGAACGACTTCAATCCGCATGACAGCGCCCCGCTCACCCAGACGGACGCTGCGGCATCCGGCGGAGACGGCATCGTGACCGAAGAGCAGGTACAGAAGGGCTACGTCTGGATGAACGAGGTCAATAATAATATTTTTGACGCTACTTACGAGGATATTGTTGCCTACTTCGGCGTGAAAGGTCAGTTCGTCAAGGAAGAGTACAGCGACCACATGAAGGCAAACTACCGCTACTACAAATGGATCTCTGCGGATGATGACTCCCATTTCATCTACGTCAATTTCAAGGAAGAGAGTCCGGGCGTTTATGAGGTGAGCGGATACAATACGAGCGGCTTCTCCGGCGAGGAGGCCATAGCGAAGTATCTTGACACCGTCAAAGCGGAAGCCGCGGAGGCAAACAAGGCAGCGTCTGCAAACGCCGAGATGAAGGACTTCTCCGTGGAAATCGCCCAGTTTGCAAAAGACGATGTTAAGGTCAAAATCCTGACGAAGATCCCGGTATCCGGCTGGTCGTTCGATGACGGAAAGCGCAGCCTGGTGGAAAACGACGATCCCACAGCGTTTGGCGCGGGCGCCATTCAGTTTGAGGTAAGAGAGAACGTTGAAAAATTTGATTCCTACAAGGACAGCTTCGAAAACTACAAGGATATCGAGGATCGCGTGATCGGCGGCATCACCTTCTGCGGCCGCACCTATAAGTACATCGGCTACGAATGGATTCAGTATATCACGCAGCTTGACGACGGCCGCGCCCTTTCCATCGGGCTTCGGAATATGGACTGCGTCCCGGGAACGATGCCCGACCTCATTCTCAACAACATGACGTTCCAGTAAGGGCGGCATCTTTCTGAGAATTCATATGAAAACCGGCTCCCGCTCCAAATTGGGGCGGGAGAATCCGGTTATTTGCGAAAAAGCGGAGATGATGCTGTGAAGCTCAAAACGTTCCTCATCACGGCAAGCCTGTGGATGGGGCTGCTCGGTCTGACCGCCTGCGGCGATGCTGACGTGCGCACCTATCAGTACCCGGAGACAGCGGCCCTTTTTGACGACCTTCACATCAAAAAAACCATTTACCGAAAATTCGCCGCACAAGCCCCTTGTTTTAGCTATGGGGTAATCGGCGCTTTAGCAGGGCTTGTTGAAGAAATACCCATTATATAGTACAATACAGTTAGAAATGAGGTGAGAGAATGGAGTATTCGTACAAATTCAGAATCTATCCGAACGCTGAACAGCAAACACTAATTCAGAAAACTTTTGGATGTTCCCGATTCGTCTATAACTATTTTCTCGCCCAACGGATTTCTGAGTACAAAGCAACCGGCAAGTCCAGCACACGGTTCCAGCAAGACAAATCCCTCACGGCCCTAAAGCAAGAGATAGAGTGGCTACGGGAACCAGACAAATGCGCCCTGCAAAACGCTCTGAAAGACTTGGATTCCGCCTACAAAAATTTCTTCCGCGCTGTGAAAAGTGGCGGGAAAGCAGGCTTTCCCCGATTTAAGAGCAAGCGGAATATGCGCAAAAGCTACAAGACCAACAGCAACATTGCGATTTCCGACAGCCGTGTCCGTCTTCCGAAGCTCGGCCTCGTAAAGTGCCGCGTCAGCAAAGAGGTCAGGGGTCGTATCCTGTCCGCCACTATCAGCCAAAACCCCAGCGGTAAGTATTTCGTGTCTATCTGCTGTACCGATGTAGAGATTAAACCTATGCCGCCCACCGACGCGGCAGTCGGTATCGACGTGGGCATCAAGGCTTTTGCTGTCACCTCCGATGGCGTTTCATACCCGAACCACAAGTACCTTGCGAAGTCCGAAAAGAAGCTGGCGCGTCTCCAGCGGCAACTCTCCCGAAAATCAAAGGGGAGCAGACGTAGAGAGAAAGCCCGAATCAAGGTCGCAATGCTGCATGAGCATATTGCCAACCAACGGCAGGACGCAGCGCACAAACTGTCCACACAGCTTATCCGTGAAAACGACATCATCTGCATTGAGGACTTAGCTCCGAAGAACATGGTACGAAACCACCGTTTGGCGAAGTCCATCTCCGATGCCGGGTGGGGCGAGTTCCGCAGACAGTTGCAGTACAAGGCGGAATGGTATGGGAAAACCGTGGTCGCGATAGACCGCTTCTACCCCTCCAGCCAGATCTGCTCCTGCTGCGGCGCACAGTGGTCAGGCACGAAAGACCTATCCGTGCGCGGCTGGACTTGCCCGGAGTGCGGCGCACAGCACGATAGGGATATAAACGCCGCGAAGAACATTTTGCATGAGGGCTTGCGCCTACTGGCGTAGCTAATACATACGGTAGGGCGGGACACGCCCGAACCT
>OIEM01001070.1_pt1 | contig 12250 bp, 5 predicted proteins | sample 1581761 | NCBI WGS metagenome assembly OIEM01 (sample SAMN01760978, study PRJEB22395) | human gut metagenome | reverse complement strand
TAGGAATAGGAAATATTGCCACCCACGCCCGTGAGTTGCAGGCCATTCCAGGACAACGACTGTCCCAAATATGTCGTCGGATTGCCGCTTGCATCGTATACGATGGATTGACCATTGTAGCTTGTCAGTTGATCCGTCCAGCCAGCCGTTTCATAACCATATTGGATTGTAGATGTTGCTGTGCCAAGCTCCCCGATAGTATACGGATAGATCGACTTCGCTGTGATGTTTCCATTGCCGTCATATGTGTAAGTTGCGGTATAATTGTCGGTGCTGCTATTGTAGATATTCGCACGAACAAGTTGGTTTGCAGCATCATAAACGTAGGAAGACGAAGCCTCTCCCTGTGCCACCGACAGGATGTTGTTGTTTGCATCATAGGTGTAGGAATAGGCATCATCCGCGCCATTTCTATACGTATCGAGCAGGACGGAAGACGAACCATTGACCCCGTTTTTATAAGATACGGTAATCGAATACGGAGTCGAAAGCCCAATTTGCTTGCTCTGGATGCGCCCGATAGCATCGTAAGAATTCGTAAAGACTATACCATTTCCTATGGTTGTTGTAAGACCACGGTTGTCTTTATCATATGTGTAAACCATATCCCATGAAGACCCCGCAATACTTTGCTGAATCTTTGAGATATTATTGTTCACATCGTAGTGATAGAGATAGGTCGATACTGCCGTTCCGTAGGTCAACGAGGCAGAGCTTCCTGTAAATGTTTTTTCAACCGAGGCAACGCAGCGTCCTGAATGATCGTATTCATGGAAGAACGCTCGATTGGTCAGATAATTGCGTTCTTCATACAGTTCGCCATTCCCGTTGTAAATATACTCATAGGCAGTGCTATACGTGTCGCTATCAGCGGGTTTCGTTTTCACGGCAATCAGTCGATCCAAATTATCATATTCGTATTCGACAGCGAACCCATTGCCGTACTCGACCCCCGCCAGCAGACCAGCATCATTAAAAATATTGGTAGAAAGGCTTGACGCACCTACCGTTAATCCCCGCGAACGTCCCCAAATGTCATAACTGTAATTATAACTTGTTCCTCCACGAGAGATCGTTTGGATTTCACCGTTTGAGGTATAGGAATAAGCGACAGGATTGAGTCCTGTTGTTGTGATCGACTGCAATCGACCATAGTCCGCAGGGGAACCATATGTGTAGGTCGTTATATTATTTCTTGCATCGGTAATGGCAGTTCTCGTACGTAAAGTAGAGTCAAGTGTATAAGTGGTTGCATTGCCCAAAGCATCCGTTTCGCTAATTGCAATGCCGGATGCGTTATCATACGCAGTAGTGCTGCGGATATAGTTTGTGTCGGTGCCGACCCTGGTTTCGGTGGGCAGGCCAACGTCATGATACGTGTTGGACGTCACAACGCCCTCAGGGGATGTGCTCGTGAGGAGGTTGTGGTGATCGTCGTAGGTATAGGTTGTGGTGTTGCCGCGCGGGTCGGTGCTCTTGGTGACGTCGTTGCTGCTGTTGTAAGTAAAGGTGTTCTGCTGCCCGATCAGCGAGGTATAGCCGGTGAGGTTGCCGGAGGAATCGTAGGCGTACGCCTGCGAGAACTCCTCCTTATAGAGTTGAACGCCGTCGTAATAGCAATCGTTTCGCGTGTAATGGAAGTTCAGGTTGAGCCGGATCGACGTATATGCGCCGGTTGCGACCGCACTGCCGCACGCGAACTGCCAATCGTTCGTATCTGCGTTAAAATAGATCGTCGCGGTATTGACCGTCTTACTACCGTTTAAGAATTCCACTGAAATGCGCTTGACCCCGTACAACCGGGTCGAGCTGCCGTTGGGCTGGGTCGTCAATGGGACGGAATCGGAACGCAGCCATGCACCGAACGAATAAGTATCCCCCTTCTTTCCCGCTACGGTGATCGCCTGATAGATATACTTCTGGTAATCACATGTTCCGGTTATATGATACACGGAATTTGAGAACGCAGCCGGATGGGAAGCGTCGCTATCCGTTGTAACACCGTCGGTCGAGGAGGAGATGCGGCTACTGGTCGTCCAAGCCGTTGTCCCGTCCGAGAAGTCGCCATTCTGGATCATGTTGTATCGGTTCGGGCTCGCGCCGACCTCCAACTGTGCGGAATCCACATATACCGTTCCGGCGCTGTCGCTCGGCAGCTCGATCTTCACGGTAACGGAGGTGACTCCGCTCGGAACCGTAAACGTGACCGACCCGCGCGTCCATTCCGCGCCAACCGTCCCGGCAGTCATTACGGAATCCGAGGTCGCCAATACATCGCTTCCGTTCAGGACTTGCAGTTTAGCTCCCGCCTGCCCGCTGAAATATGCGGAAAACGTATAGGTTTCGCCTGCCGTAACGGATGCGGTCTGCGTCGCATCGACCATGCGGCTTGCGGTACTGACCATTTTCAGGCTGTACTTCCCCGTGTGCGCATATGTCGAGGCAAAGGCCACATAGGACGTATTGCTTCTCGTCCATGGGTTCCCGCTGGAACTCGTCGTTTCAAATCCATGGTTCTTCAACAGATTGAACACCGTGCTCTGCATTTTGGACACGGCGGATAGCTGTGTAACCGTGCGATCGTCCGTATTATATGCCGCATATACCGCGTTTCCCGCGCTGTCGCGCACGCTGACTGCCTGCCCGTTATTGTCAAACTGATAGGTCGTATCCCGTCCCTGCTTGTCCCATACCGTGGTACGGTTCCAACCATAATCGAACGAAAGATATTGCCCGGTGGTCGCTCCCGCTTTTTCTTCAACCTTCGTCACCCGGTACGGCGCGGCGGAATTGTAGGTATAGTTCAGATTGTAGCTGTCGATATTCCTTGCCTGTGTCATGCAATGGTTGGAATAGGCATACGAACAGCTCTTGCCATCTGCATACGAGATTTCGGTCAGATCGCCCGAGGAATAGGTATAGCTTACGTTCCGTCCGTCCGGCGACGCGACTGAGGAGAGCCGGTTTTCAGAATAGGACAGTGTAAGGCTCTGTCCCGCAGATTGCCCCGAGAGCTTCTCCTGGATCGAGGATATCTGCAGGTTGGTGATCATGGTAGAACTGTACGAAATCAGTGTTTGATTCCCGTTCGCATCCTCGACCGTTGTCAGTCGTCCATTCTCCACGGCAGAATCGCAGTCGAAGATCCGTTTGTTCCCGCCCTTATCCACGATCGTAACTGTGTTTCCCGAGATTGTCAGGGTACTGTCGTGATCCAATTCATTGACATAGGTATTGGCACTGCTGTACTTGTAATAATGCCGTGTCCCGTCGCCGTCGGTCAGTTGATAATAGGTTGCGGTTTCGGTTCGGTTTTCCAACTCGACCTTTTTCAGCGACTGCGAATAGTTCAGCCGCCAGCCGTACCCATACCCGATATCCGTTGTCAGATCGTTTGTGTTGTAAACGTGGGAAAGCGAGATAGGGAGAATACCGTTGGCAATCGAGGCGTCCGCGTGGGTCCATGTCAAGTTGCCCGAGAAATCGTTGATTGCCCCCGTCCCGGCCCGGCCCGCGCTCTGGCTGTGATAGGTGAACCGGTCCTCAAGTCCCGTACTGCTGACATAGATGATCGAGAAATACGGATGTCCCGAATAGGTGGAATTATAATTGGAAGATCGGTATTCCGTGTACCAGTTGGAAGATTCCTTCCACGATTCCAGCAACACGCCGAAGTTTTGCGACGGATTCGCGTACCAAAACTTCACAAGATCGGTGATATCGAATTGATTGAACTTGTTCTGCCCGCAGGTCGCAGCGACCGCAGAGATATGCTCGCGTTCAACGGAGCTTGTACTGTCCGGCTGGAAGCTGCTCCAGGTGACCGTGCTGAAATCCCATGCCGTCAAGACCTTGTACAGGTCGATCTCCTTATTGTACGCGCTGCTCGTATTATAGCGGGAAAGATTCAGCGTCGCTTCCACGATTACATCGCCCGTTTCCAGCGACGGCAATCCGTTGATTCGAATCAGCGAACGGTAATGCGGCGTTCCGCCGATCTTCAATCGATCCCGCGTATTATAATTGCTGCTCTGCGAACTGTAACTGATATACGTGTCGTCAACCGATCCGCTGAACGTCGGCCGGATGTCCGGGTCAATCACGACAGGATATGCGCGGGTCTCATCCAGCAACCACTCCATATCTGGCACGATCATATACACAAAAGTATACTCGTTCGTTCCGGCAAGCGAATACTCCGGAAGTGGAATATCTTCCAGGATATACGCTTCCTGATCCAATTCCGTTAACTCCGTTTCCGCTTCTGCCGACGCGTTCGCGTCTTCAGGCTCCTCAGTCTCCGATTCCGCAGCGCCCTCTTCTGCAATTGGTATCTCTACATCCGAGACCTCATCGGCCGCTTCCTCCTTTTCCAAAGCAAGGAATTCCTCTTCCCTTCCGAACGACCATAGTTCGACATCCTCCTCTGCGGTGAAGACTGTATCGAGTATCACGTCTTCGGCAAACGCATCACAGGCGTAAAAGCCAATTTCCTCCCGATAACTGCCATAAACCCGATAGTATTCGGTTCCTTCTCCGTCTGTGAATAAAAACAGAGAAGCAGTCATGGCTTCATCCGCATCCATCGGCTGATAAAACTCGGGGATGCTCTCAATATCGCTGTTCGGATCGTCAGGGGCAATGTTTAAACGAATTGGAAGGAACGGCTCTTCCGGCTTTGTTCCCTCTGCTATGCTGTCCTCGACATTCTGTACCGGCGTACGCCTGCTCGGAGAAGCGCTGTTCGATTCCGGTATGATTGGGGTTTCCGTTTCCCTGTTCGAAGCGTCTGTGTTTACACGCGCGGCCCTTGCCACCTGTTCCGTCTCAATCCATTCCGCAAACGTCTCTGCGGTCATGAGGCTGACGTCGAAGTCTTCGCACTGTTCGCCGTTGGCGTCGTCCATGACCGGGATCCCCATGGCGAACACGGTTTCCTCTGTGTCATTGATGAATCGAATGCTTCCGTCCGCATCCATGATTGGTTGCAGCCCTTCGCATTGAAGCTCCAACTGAAAGGCGACCTTTTCCTCCGGCTTTTCGGACAGTGTAATATACTCCGTCAGAATATACGAGGTCAAGACGTATCTTATGCTCGCGCCGCTTTCGAGGTCCTCATACACGATTGTCGAGGACAGTGTTTCGGGAAAGCGCATCTCCATGTCCCTGCGTTCATCTTTATTCAGCCCGGCAAGCTCCGCACTCTCCGCTGAAACGATTTTCGCTTCGCCGTCTTCCAAGCGCAAAAAACGCCATGCAACGGGCTGTCCCTCCCATTCATAGCGTACCAACTCCTTCGAAGACAGCGACGCACCGAACTGCACGTCTGCTCCATCCCTTGTCCGATATCCAACCTCCCCGTCCAGTGGAATCAGTGTATTGTCGATATCCTTCCACTCGCCGTTTTCCTGATAATGCACGGGATAGGGATAAACCACTGCTTCCGTCAGCCCGTCCGCTCGACGGAACTGCTTTTCGCTCTCGCTGCGCTGATCCACAAGTTCCCCAACCAAGCGGCTGTGGTCTACCTGTGTTTCTTTGCCGAACAAAGTGTTCTCTGCATATATTTGAAGATTCCGTTCCGTTTCAATCTCATCCGCTATCACCTTCGCGGGCGTTGCGAAATATGTTACAAACAAGTTAACGAAAGCGATAGAAAAACAACAGAGCCTTTTAACAAATGTGCCTTTCATGTGTTTTTTCTTTTTCCTTTACGCTTTGAGATTTCAGGTTAGGAGAATTGACAGCAATTGCATAACATGAAAATATTGTAGCATGTTTGAACATATTTGTCACATTTATTTTACGTGATTTTAGCCTGCAAAGTCGGAAATTGCAAAGATTTTTACATTTTACCGAATAGTACATCGAATCAATACACATATAAGCAGAAAAGGCGGTAGTGTCAAGAAGTTTGTGTAAACTCTCGTAAGACTTTCATGAACCACGGGCACGAGGAGAGCCTTGGCTGTCCTCGGGAGCGTGGTTGCCGCAGCCCGCAGGCTGCGAATCTCCGGTCAGGCACTATGGTCTATCTGGAGTGCCTTGGTGGTTGGATATTTCTCATCAAACATCAGCTCAATGGCGAACCTGCACTGATCGAAGCCCCGGTGTGTTCTGTGGGAAAACCGGCCGTTGAAATCGCTGTAATAGCAGAAAGCACAGCGGTCAAGAGCTTCCTCGTTTCCCGTTGCAAGAGCTTTGATTTCAGCATAGGACAGCGCCGTTTCGTCCACATCCTCACAGGAGCGAACGGGTGATTTACTGGTCATGATCTGCGAAATGAATCGCTGTTTGTTTTCGATTGTCTGCCACATATAGCTATCGAAAGTATTCTCGGTAACATAACGATAAATCTGAACTCGGCTGTTCTCATTGCCTTGGCGAAGGATACGCCCTTCACGCTGTTCGATGTCCGAAGGCCGCCAAGGAATATCCAAGTGATGCTCGGCAATGAGCCGCTTTTGCACATTGGTGCCTGCGCCCATTTTTGCTGTAGAACCGAGCAGAATACGTACATTACCGTTTCTCACGTTTGAGAAAAGCGCTGCCTTTTGTGCTTCGGTCTTTGCATCGTGGATAAAGGCAATTTCTTCGGCAGGGACACCGAAGGCAACGAGCTTTGTTTTCAAATCGTCATACACATTAAAGGCTCCGTCGCCGTGGGGAGTAGACAGGTCGCAGAACACCATTTGAGTTGACCGCTGTTCCTTGCTTTCTTCCCAAATTCGATGGATATTATCAAGGCAGAGGTTGACTTTGCTCTCAGGATCATCGGGCAATAATTCGTCTGTAAGCCGCTGGTCAAGCGCTAACTTTCTGCCGTCATTGGTTATCTTCAGCATATTATCTACGGTTGCATCAACCATGCCGTTCCTTACTTTTTCGGCTCTCTCGGAGAAAGATGCCGCCATGTCCTTTTGGAATTTGGAAGGTTTGATAACCTCATTGTGGTATTCCGCTTCGGGAATGGGGAGCTTTAACATATCCGCCGTTTGCACATCCGCTACTTGCTTAAACATCGCTATGAGTTCTGGAAGATTATAAAAACGGGCGAACCGTGTTTTTGCACGATAGCCCGTTCCTTCAGGTGCAAGCTCTATGGCAGTTATGGTCTCTCCGAAAGTGGAAGCCCAGCAGTCAAAATGCTGCAAGCCCTGAGACTTTAATAGGTCGTACTCTAAATATCGCTGCATGGTGTACATTTCCGTCATGGAGTTGCTGATGGGTGTCCCTGTTGCAAATACGATACCTCGGTTTCCGGTCAGCTCATCCATATATCGGCACTTCATAAAGAGGTCAGATGATTTCTGTGCTTCGGTCTGGGATAAGCCTGCAACATTTCGCATCTTCGTATATAGGAACAGGTTTTTGAAGCCATGCGTCTCGTCCACAAACAGCCGATCGACACCCAATTCTTCAAAGGTTACAACATCATCCTTACGGCTCTGACTGTTGAGCTTATCAAGTTTCAGTTTGAGTGAGCGGCGTGTCTTTTCCATTTGCTTTATCGTGAAGCGTTCTGCATTTGCGCGTTTTGCTTCGGAGATACCCCCGACAATTTCTTCAAGCTGGTCTTCAAGGATTGCCCGCTGCCGCTCTACGCTCACGGGTATCTTTTCAAACTGCGAATGGCCGATGATGACTGCGTCATAATCACCCGTAGCAATACGGGAACAGAACTTCTTGCGGTTTCGGGTTTCAAAGTCTTTGCGTGTAGAAACAAGGATATTTGCAGAGGGATATAACTGCAAGAACTCAGATGCCCATTGCTCTGTTAAATGGTTCGGGACCACGAACAGGCTTTTTTGACACAGCCCCAACCGCTTGCTTTCCTGTGCGGCGGCGACCATTTCAAAGGATAGCGATAGGTAATCCTTTGGTCGGGATATGCGGCCGCAGGCTGCATATCCGTTCCTCCAGATTTTCCCCCGCTCCAAACCGTGCGTGACAGTTTCCCATCACACGGCTTTCCGTCGTCAGCAATTTTTATGACAATCTATACATCAAACAAATTCGCCCTTTAGAAAACGAGTTCCGGCATTTCTGCCATCACACGGAGCTGATTGAGCTTTGCCAACTGCTTTTTATCCAGGTTTAGCACTTTCAGATATTTTCGGATGGTGCGCTCATTGCTGGAATGAATGAGAATGTGAACCACATCGGAGACAATAATCAGGTTTTGGTAGCTGTCATTGCCCCCAAGCACCAATGGCTTTTTGTGGTGACAGTCCACTTGCTTTGCTTCCAGTTCCACACCGGAGACGGCACATTTTCCTTTCTGTGCAACATAGAGCGCAATGCGGTTGTCGTTGTACTCCACACTTTGCTTACCGCACGGATTGTTCATCAGATAATAGAGGACAGCCATATTGATACCGGCAAGATTCTTGTGAATCTCAAGTCGACCCTCTGGCGTGTACTTGTTTATCCGACTTTTCTTATCCATGGGTACTCTATGCTGAACATAGGCAATCGGGACGATGGCGTGACCATTCAGATAACGCACTTCCCGGCTTGTGCCGTATTTCTCCTTGATATACCTGTTTGTGATTTGACCTTTCTTTTGCAGTCTGTGCTTCAATCTGTTGTAAAGGCTCTTTTTGACATCGAAAGCGATTTTGTGAAAGTCAATATTCACATGGGTTGCAATGCTGTAATAGTTGTGAACGCCCATGACATAGGAGTTGTATTTTTGTATCAGACGGTATTCCATTCCTGGGTCATAGGTCTGCCGTATTTGCCCGATGATTTCCTTGCTTTTCTCCCGAATTTTCATCAATGCTTTATCCTTGATATGCGCTTCTACCACATACCTTGGCTGTCCATCTGGCTTCTTTCCTTTTGTTCGGACTTTCAGCTTAAAGCCCAGAAATTCAGAGTAATGGCGTTTCAGATTTACAATCTTTGATTTCTCCGGGCTGATTCCCAGCCCCAGACGCTCTAATAGCCATTGTTTCGTAGCCTCGAACAGTTTGACTGCATCTGACCGCTTTTTGCAAAAGATTTTGAAATCATCTGCATAGCGGACAGCATAGCACTCTTTCAGATTCGTGTAGTTGCGCAGAGCACGGATGGTACTGCTTTTGTCGGGAGTTCCATTCGCATAGATTCTGTGTACATAATTCCTTTGGGTGGGCATTTCCTCCCACTGGCTGGCAATCCACCAATCCAGTTCATTCAGGACGATGTTTGACAACAGTGGGGAAATGATACCGCCCTGTGGCGTACCCTTTTCGGGAAAACCGATTCCAGCCACTTCTGCCTTTAGCATGGCAGAAATGATAGACAGCAGCTTTTTATCCCTAATTCCGAGTGTCCACATCTGCTTCAGCAGTTTTCCGTGGTTCACATTCTCCCTTGGTGGGATTTGTAGTGGCTTTTACTTCTTATTCTTCATGGCATTCTCCTTTCTCGGACGGTTTATCAATATCGGTATCATTACCGTTCATACTCATTTTCCTGTTTCATTCGCTCCAGTCTGCGGCAGTAGAGGTCAAGCGCTTTGATGATTCGTTCCTCTTTCTGTGCAGGGGTGAAATCTCTTGGGAAGTATCTTTCGAGTTTCTTGCCCTTTATAGTGATGTTGTTCTGCTGTGGTTTTTCTTCGCGCATGACAAGCTCCATACCGTTGCGGTCCAGTTTGCCTTCTTGTGCAGCTATCTTCATGCGCTGTGCCTGTGATAGTGAGGGAGTACATTCCTCCGCACCAATGATATCGAACAGCTCCGTTTGCAGTTCTATCGGAAGGTATGACAGCTCTACGGCAGGATTAAAGGCAATGCGCTTATCGTCCACCAAATCAAGTAGTGGCTGGATGAGTTCTGTAAGACGGATATAGCGGCGAATCTGTTCGCGGCTTTCACCGACAATCGCCCCCAATTCTTCGTTAGTTCTTCGCTTTTCAAAATCTGACCCAACTTGTGTCAGATTTTCGCGGGAAGGTCTGCCTGCTTTTCTGTTCGTGGCGTCCAAGCGCATTTTATATGAGAAAGCTTTCTCGCTTGGCAGCAGCTTTTCTCTTTGCAGGTTGGAATCGACCATGAAGATAATGGATTCATCCCGATCCATTTCACGGACAACGGCAGGAAGGTATTCTATCCCCGCAAGTTCACAAGCCTTTTTTCGACGGTGGCCGCTTATAAGCTCATATCTGCCATCCTCTTTTTTGCGGACAACAGCAGGGGTCAATACGCCATGCTTTTTGATGCTGTCTGCCATTTCATTCATTGCATCATCGACTACCACATGAAAGGGATGGTCGGAAAAATCATCGATCTCGGATATGGGGATTTCCGTTACCGCATTGGCGTTTTCATTCTCAGAACTGGTCTGTACTTCTTCAGGCTCATCTTTCATGGTCAAGAACATTGCGGCTGTGCTTTTCCGAAAGTCCGGCTTCTTTGCCATTCAATTCACCTCCCTTCAAAAGTTCATCCCGCTTAATCTCGGATGCAAATGCCCGATAGTCTTGTGCTGCGGTGCTGTTAGGAGCAAAGAGCATGAGACCTTCCTGTGCGCTTATGCTTTCGTTTACAGAAACGGTCTGCCTGATGACAGCTTTATAAACCTTTGTTTTCGCCATTGCAGCATAGTCGCTTGCTATCTCCCGAATGGCTTTACTAACATTCGTATTTGGAACATAGCGAGTAATCAGGATGCCTCCGGTTTTAAGCTGTGGGTTTGAGTATCTCTTGATGGTTCGGATACTTTCGGTCAACTGGTGAAAACCCTGCAAAGAGTACCCATCAGGGCTTACAGGGACGACGACGGTGTTTGCACAAGTGAGTGCGTTGATCGTTAGGATGCCCAAAGAAGGTGGGGTGTCAATGATGACTACATCGTAGTTATCGAGATACGGTGCAAGTCTTTCGTGTAAAATAAACTCTCTGCCTTGCATATTAAGTCTCATATCAGCAGCAGATAAGCGAATCGCTCCTCTTATAGCTGTGATGTTGTGGCAGCTCTTGACTTGCTGAAAGCATTTATCCAGCGTTGCGCGGTCATCTTCCTCGGCTGTCATAAAGTCATATAGGCTGGGAATATCAGGATCAAGACATAGCGTGTTCGATGCGTTTTCCTGCGGGTCTAAGTCGAGGAAAAGCACTCGTTTGTCGTCCATAGATAGGATTTGAGAAAGTGCAACTGCCGATGTAGTTTTTGCCACTCCACCTTTTTGATTGGCGAAGGCAATAATCTTGGTCACGTTGGTTAACCTCCTTGATTTGATTCATATTGCCGTTCATCGTGCGGCGATATGTATGAATGGGGATTGAGAATCCCCATATAAGGAATTGGGAACACAGAAAGGAGAAACACAACAACTGAAGGGCATATAAAATAGGGCATCGAGTGATGCCCTTTGGTGTGCGTATTGTTAAACCTATGAATCCTTATCAGAAAGAGTACATCCGCCTTTTCCTGCGCACAATTTGCAAACAAGGTACAGAAGGACGCGGATTATTCCTTGGGACACGATGTGAAATCGTGTGAAGTAGTACATTCACAAACGCCTAAATACAGGCGTTTTTTGGTACTTAGAGTGAAATCCCGTGACAAAACGGGAAACGGTATTTACAACTCCTAAGCGGTTCGAGGACGGACGGGGAGGCAACCGGACTGCGGAGTATATTCTATTTTATCCCCACGTTTCCGTTCGGCTTTCCGATTTTCTAATCCGCAGGCTCGCCTTGCACATCGTTCTTGCTCCTTGGGACGCCGACTCATGCTTTGCGGTAATTCCGGGCGGCGAGGGTTGTCTGCACGGCCACATATGCGTTACGGTTCACAGGCGAGACCGCGCGCACTGCGAAACTCGGTGATGCGCGGATCGACGATATGCCCGTTTCGGATCACGATTGCGCGTTGAAGCATTTCGAAAAGATTCCCCTCCACCACGCTGTCAACAAGCGCAGAAACTTTCTTTGCGAGCATTTTGGAAACGCTGATCGGAAACATTGCGGGCGTATTGTCAACGGCATAGTGCAGAACATGGTCTACCGTGTAGACCGGATCGTCGATCGTCGTTGGGTGTGAGGTCTCGATTTCAAGTTCCGGATCGCAGGAAACGTCGATAATCATGGCGCCGCGTTTCATACGCGCAAGGTCGCTGCGGTAGAGCAGTCGGTCGCTGCGGCTCGTGTCCCACATGCAGCAGTTGACGAGCACATCGTATCGCCCGATGTTTCTTCGAAACTCCTCCATTTGCCGCCATTTGTATACATCGACCTCCGCGCCGAGCCCATAGATC
>OIEM01001064.1_pt1 | contig 12272 bp, 8 predicted proteins | sample 1581761 | NCBI WGS metagenome assembly OIEM01 (sample SAMN01760978, study PRJEB22395) | human gut metagenome | reverse complement strand
CTTCTTGAATATCGCAACCTGCACCATACGTGCCACGGTCAGTCCCGCTACCATGCAGGTCAGTGCAATCAATGCCTGATTGGCCGGAATATCCGTCATCTGCCCAAAGTAACTCGTGGACCAGTTGTTGCAGACACCCTCGATGCCGCTTTGGAAAAAAAGAATGAAGCTGAGTAGCAGTAAGCTGCTTTCTTTCAGCAGTCCCAATCCCTCTTTTACCGGGAAACCTTGCGCCTGCTTAGGGGCGGGGAAGCGTACGGGGATGCAGAATATAATGCCCGCAAGCATCACTACGCCAATTCCCAGCAAGATGGTTTCGAATGAATAATGCCTGGAAAGGGAGCCCAGCAACATCGGTATGCCCAATGCGCCCAGTCCGTAGAACATGCCCAGAAAACTGAGGCGTGAGCCTTTTTCGGATTCTCCTGAGATGTCGGATACCAATGCATTGGTTTCTCCGTTGAGGATGCCTCCGCCCAGGCCGATGCCGACGATGGAAGCTTGCAGCAGTGGCACGCTTTCAAAGAAGGCAAGCCCTTCCATCCCCAGCAGTACGATGATGCAGCTGGGCACCAGCAGGGCTTTATGTCCGAACCGGTCTACGATTGGACCGAAAATCAGGGAACCGGCCAGCATGCCCAGAGGCAGGAAAGTGACCAGTGAGGTTGTCTGCAACCCGCTCAGATTCAGCTTGGCTATGAGGGATGGCAACACTGCTCCCAATGTAATCATGGAGACTCCGAAGAAACACATCCCGATGCACGCTGCCGTGAATACGAGATTCTTGTGATAACTGTTACTCATACAAGTGATTTTTGATGGCAAGAAACGCTGCTCCTATCAGTCCGGCATTACCGGACAATTGAGAGGCTACAAATTCCACCTGCTTGATACTGAGCGGTTGCGCCCATTTGCAGGCTTCTTTGTAGATATCATCTATGAAGATACCGGCAGGGCCGAATACACCTCCACCCCAGATTATCTTTTGCGGATTCAGCAGGCTGACAAAGTTGGCAGAGGCCATTCCCCACATTTCTATGGCTTTGTGCAGTACGGAAACTGCAATCGGATCTTCCTCATTGTATGCGCTGAATACATCATAAGCGGAAATGCGGCAGATAGGTTTTTGACGTAAGCGTCCCTTATAAGCTTTATTTGCACGGACTGCATCCCGCACTCTGGCTCCGATACCATTTCCCGAGGCGTAATATTCGAAACAACCGCAGGCATCGTATTCTTCTTTATAGGGAGGTTGCAGTGCCATCCAGCCGGTAGCACCGATGATGTCGCTTGCACCGTGCAACACGTGTCCGTCGATAATGATTCCTGCACCTATACCGGTTCCTACGGCAATGAATACTGCACTATGGCAATCTTTGGCTGCTCCCTGCCACATTTCTCCATACATATAGCAAGTACGGTCGCTGTCGATGTAGATTTCTATATCCGGTGCCGTTACGGTACGGAGTACTTCTTGTAGCGGATAGTTTTCCCAGCCGGGGATGTTCGGGGCCCATACACGTCCCGTCTGCGAATAGACAATGCCGGGGACACATATACCGACACCGTCAATCTGGATACGGCTTCTGCGGGCAACAGTCAGGAGTTTAGCAAGGATTTCTGCGGCAAGTTTGCCTACTTCGTGTCCCGTTCTTCCTTTCAGCAGACGCTTTCGGTTGAACAACATACTTCCGTCAGGGAGGAATATAGCGCTTGCTATTTTGGTGCCGCCTATGTCGAGAGCGATGGTAGCCATGGTATTATAGTATTTATAGGTTGATCTATCAAGGTTTTAGGCAAAGCTATGAATTAATTTCGTTTTCCATGCTTATTTATTGAAGGAAATGTGTGTAAAACATGTTGCTGATCACTAAAATATATTTAATAGATTCGTCTTGATATGCGATGTTTGTATTCTATCTTGCTTAATATCAATAGATGAAACTTTTTTTAATGCAGTGTAAAATAAATGATTTTATGTTCGTTAACGTTTCGCTCGGGATAGTTAGGCGGATATGTGAGTTATAGCAATGGAGTTTAAAACCTTTCTATGAGTTTACACACACTTTTACCTGCACGCTTGCACTCATATCTTGTATCGCTTTATTCATCGGGGTTAGAGCGGTGGTGGCAGCAAATATAAATAAAGTGTAGGCAAATTTGCTTGCACCAAGCAAAATGAATATATATCACTCATAATCTGCCGGATACGTCATGCGAGATGCTCAAAATGACTGTTTGGCAATCTGCTATTTTTATGCCTTTTTATGAAGAAAAGCATGAAAGGTATGCCGCTTTTTGCTTGATATACGCCTTCGTCCGTTCAGTACACGTCATAATCTTGCGTCATCCGGCCTGTATTTCTTTCACTAACCACCCATGTTCCTTCTGCTTACACTCCATGTTTCTTCCACTGACAAGCGATGTTTTAGCATGTCCACGTATGTGGTTCAAGTGCTTCACATAGGTGAAGCAGCAAGTCTACAGTTGTGAAGCACGTAAACCACAGATGTAGGCACACGGAATTAAAGCATCTGAAGGTAAAGAAAGCGTTATGTAAGAGCAAGTAAGAGGGGATGCAAAGCAGAGGGAAGCGTAAAGCAAGAGTGGATGCAAAGCAGAAAGGGATGCAAAGCAGAAGGGACATGAAAAGCAGAAGGGGCACATAAAATACAGGACAACTATAATTACAAAACAACTCTTTTAGGCCAATTCTTAATCATTGATTATTAGAGAATTACAAGAAGCGCATTTTCTGTCGGCAAGAAGTTAAGAGCTTGTCGACAAGAAGTTAACTTCCTGTTTACAAACTCTTGACTTCCTGTAAGCAGAGAATATAAGGTTTTTCCATTGACTTTACAAAAATAGAGACGGATTCTAATACTTTTTCCGATCATGAATATCTTTTTTCGGGAATTAGAAGAGTTGTCATCCCGTATGAAGTGAAAAGATATGAGCTAAATGATGAATAATACTATCTCAATCCTTTTCCTCCCGGGAATTGTCTCCCCCGATAATAGGAGAGCCGGAGGGGGGCCAAGTTACTTTTATTTGTGACATATTTCGTACCAACTTATTTTTTTAGCATTACTTAGATAAGCAGTTCAAAAAGGTAATTGATGAATAAAATCATATCCATCAATTACCATAATGTGTGTCGCTACTTTTCTTTTGTTAATATTGCGTGCTCCGGTACGGAAAATCCGATAGGCAGTACTTCTTCGATATCATCTCTGCCTTCTACTTCCCACCAAATTCCTTCTTTCTCATCTAAATGCCAAAGAAGCTTTTCCGGAGATAACAATTTAATGTATCCTCCGGAGATCCCTCTACCATTGAAATGCTTCTTACGCTTATCATAAAAAGATATTCCCATAGTAGGAACCTTTGACTTGTCATAAGCATTACTATTAGGTGCCCAAATATACATATTGTCCGGACGGGTAGTGGAAATTTTCAGATTCCAACATGTAGGTAAAGGTCCCATGTAGTCTTCAAGCACTTCTCCTTTTACGGAAAGATAATATCCGCCGTAAAGACCATGGGTTTCAGCGTATCGTGAAATTTTTCTACCTTTCTGAAAAACGATCTTGAAAATCGTATCATTCGATTGGTAAACCCATGTTCCTACATAGGGGTCTATGTTATTTCCGGCTCCATCTACCTTTTGAGCCCAAATGGCAACATTCATTAGAATGAAGCACAAGATTAAATTGATTCTTTTCATGTTATTTCTAATTACAATTATTATTAGTATATTGATCATTCTTATCGACTATTTTAGTGGTCCAGTTGTCGCTCTTATTAGTGGGTGACATTGGTCGAAACATTACAGATACTCCCGCCTCGGTACTGTCGAGAAATCGAATTAATTTTCCTATGCTTTCTTCCGCAGTACCGAATTTTACATCTGTTACTTTATCTTTCCAAGCATCCTTGATACCTTCATCCGCATTCCTGTTTTCATCAAAAACTCTATCAGCAAATACTGCAAATAATTCTTCCGAAGTAATAATAATGCTCAGACACCCAATACCGGAAATCACCCCAAAACTATAGTTGTCTACATCAATGTTTCCCCTTTGATAATAAAAGGCCATTTTTTGTAAATCACTCAGTGATGTTATACAGCTTTGACCAGTTATGGCGGGATGACAGTGGTAGTGTTCCGTTATAAGTTTGCCTGCAACCTGCCCGCTATAATCATAGCTGAGGGATGTTCCTGTTCTATTGCTCGGGCTGATATATTCATCCGTATTAGTCTTTAACCACCCGTCTTCAATCTGGCTGGTCTGGTTATTGTCGAAGAATAAGTCCACCTTATTTCTAAAAGCCGCATCTCCCGATAATAGCTGCGATTTGCTACAAGGGTCGTTTATATGCACTTCGTTGCAATGCCTGCTACCACAAACAGCGCATGGATGTCCTGGACATATCGGACAAGAAGCACTCGCCCTTGTAGCTATGCCATCCATAATCAGTCCTCCACATTCTGAGCATTTAGGACCGTTGCAATCGTCCGGATTGTCTGGATCTGTATTCCCGTCATAGCATGTGCAAGGAAAATCGCCACAAACGGGACAACAAACGCATGAAGAATAGCCGCAAACGGGACAACAAGTGCAAGGATAATTGCCACAATTGAAACAGCAAATGCATGGATTGTATCCACAAGTGGGACATATATCGCAAATACATGGATCGTTTCCACATATGAAACAAACATTGCAGGTACATGGATTATTTCCACAATAATAACAGCAGGAACAATCATTAACGTTTTGCCCGCAGTTCGTACAATACTCAATTAATACCTCGCATCCACCTCCGTCATACGTGTGGTACATGCCACAGAATGCGCAATAATACACATCATTTTCCCAATCTATGGAATAAGTGGATAAGGACCGATCCACCAAGTTTACAGAAAGAAAGTCATTATCTTTAGAATACTTGGATTGTTGCTGGTGTGTAGTTCTGAAAATCTTGTGGGTTCTCTTTCCATCGGTGTAATAATAGGCGGACTTGATACGTCCGCTAAGATAAGACTTATACCATACTCCGGTAAAAGCGTTGTCATCGGGAAGGTGTCGCATTGTCTTCATCTTCTTCTTGTGCTTCTTTATATAGTTTTTTGCTCCTATCAGCGTAACCATGTAGCAATCTACGCTCTTTTGTCCGATTTTTTGTTCGAACACAAGCATGCACTCCGGTTTAATGCGTTCAAAGATAGTTTTTTCCCCCTTTCGTTTCATCGTTTTATGCGCGCATAATTTTCCTCCACTGACATTTAAGGGTATTTCTACATAATTGGATGTTGAATCCGACCATTCTCTATACTCATTCCACAGGGGGATGATGTTGCTTCCCTGAACATCCGGCAAGCTTCGCGTCGTATGCTCATGTCGACACGTGTCCGTGTGTATATGAGTGCTGTCCTTCGTCACATCCGTGCTGTCATTTGCCTCGTGTCCATGCATTTTGTCCTGTGTCTGTGGCAAAACTAGTTGGGAGATGTGTGAATAATACCTCTTCGCCGCATCAAGGCGCATTGTATTGTCGCCCGTTTTCTGGGTATCCTCTTGCTTGTGTTTCCATGAACCGGGCAGATCGTCGTAGCAAGAATACCATAAGGCGGCGAATAGCGCTAAAATAAATATTAGTTTTTTCTTTTTCATTTTGATGTTTTTATACTGTTTAATTACATTTGTTTGCACATTCCTTCCTTTATAAAATCAGGTAAAGAGGTAGAAGAGCAATAATTTTCGAATACCTTTTGGGCTTTCTCTAAATAATATTGAGAATGGCACCTAATGAGATGGTAGTTTTTTTGCATTTTCTTTTTGTTTTTAAGATTGATAAATTATTTAGTTTGCATCCGGATGTCGCTTAAATATCTTTTTATATGGGTTTTGGCTTGCATGGCAATGCTGCCTTCCAACTGATAATCACCAAACAATATAGACTGGCCCAATGTGATAGCTTCCTGATTTCTCATTGTTATCGCATAAAAGCGGAATAAATAGTATTGAGGTAAAATCCGACCGGGAACCATGTTGCAGGCTATGCGAAAACAGTGCTCCGCCTTTGCATTGTTTTGCAGATGGAAATAGGAGTTTCCCAAATCCATCAATATTTCGGAAGTAGGGGAGAGGTAAGCCGCTTTCTCTAAGTATTCTTTGGCATCTGCATAATTTTGCTGTGTATACAGTTGCTTGGCTGTAAACAATATCTCTTTCTTTTCATATTGTGAGGATCGGGTACCACTCCACGCTATAATTGTCATAAGCAATAGCATTATGACTAAATACCTCATGGGGAAAGCATAAAAAGTGAATTTAGAGTTGTTGTTTTGAAAAGCTCCCAGAACAATACACAAGACGGCAAGAGGCAGAACCTGGAATGTATAGGAGAAAAGTGAGAATACGGCAAGGTAAATCAGAAGCAGTTTACGCAGGCGGTCACAATACGTAGCCTTGCAATATATCCCATGCAACCATATTGTCACATATAAAAGTATGCCTGGCAACCCATACTCACATGCTATTCTCAGGTATTCATTAAATGCATATATATTGTTGGTCGCTTTAGCTGCATATTCATGATTAGGATGTTTTTCTAAAAAATCAGCCTGCGCATACATGTAGCGCGCCGCAAATGATGAAGCCCCTCCGCCTGTATAAGGCTTGGATTGAATTAACTCAGTACACACACGCCAAATGAATAATCTGCCATCAGCCGATTGCTTCTTTAATTGATACAAAAAGGGAGAACTGAATAAAAATAGGATGAGCAGCAACAGCCCTGCATATCTATATCGCTTCTTCTGAAAAAGGAAGAAGAAAAAAGATACCGCTATCAATAATGCCACCCAAGCGGCTCTTGAAAAGCTGGCAATAAACATGCTACCGGTTAATAATCCTACAATCAGTAGCATGAAAAGACTCATATATTGCTTGGCGATATACTTATGCCATGCAAAATGAATCTGTATCAATAAGGCGATTCCAAGAAAAGCACCGTAAGGTCCGGGGTTGGTAAAGGTTCCCGTAATTGAGAAAAGAGGATGATTGGATTCTATGATGTTCCAATATTGTCCCCAGCCTATAATGGCCTCGATGCTTCCCAAAAATGCAATACATATATATAGCCTGCGTTGAACGGATATGGATGAACGGAAAATACGGGTAGCCACGTAAACTACAGATAATGTATAACTATATATTAATTGCTCATTTGATATAACTCTACTGTTGAATATAAACGACGAACTGATCCACCACAGTATGAAGCATAGGACAAGAATGTCATATAAGGTACAGACGTATTTTATTCTATATTGGCGCATCTATTTATTCTGTTATAGTTAATTTATAAGAAACTTTTGTCTATGAAGTATTGTACGCCTTCACTGTAAAAGAAAGGCAATTCTTCTTTACCGTGATCTAGGTTTTTTAACCAATATAGCGTATTGGAAGGAACATCCTGAAATATCAGATAATTATCTTTTGCAACTTGCTTCCCGGCGCTTTTCCAGCTGCAATCATAATACATAAGTTCATAACGATTCCCTTTTACAATCATATTGTTCGCATTTCGCGGAGCCATCCTGATATGCGTTACGCATATCGGTTTCGGGAAATTCATTCCTATAGAGCTTCCCCCTGCATAAGTCTCTAGATTTCCATCAAAAGGGCTATAGGGTTCACGTCCTGTTTGCATAGGTGTGCCTATAGCCTTTTTCAGCGTGTCTTTCTTAAAAGCGCATGGTGAGAATATGGGAAGGGGAGTAGGAGAGATGGATATTTCTTTAGGAATATCTTTCCCTAAAAACTCCATTTCTGCAATATTGACGGCATGTCCGGGAACAATAAATGAATAATTGCGATATTTCTTTTTATTACAAAATTCAAACTCTTGCAAATAAGGTTGGGGTACTATCGGTAATTTATACAAAGTGTCACTTTCCTTCTTTTCATTATACCCGATTAAAATACCTCCACGAATGGTTTCGTATATCTTACTTAAATGCCTTTTAATCGGATATTTTCTTGTTACAAGAATATCTTGTTTTTGCATATCTGGTTTTATTGGTTTATGATGAATGTGCTTATTCGTTTGTCTCCAAAAAGAGGTGCTTATAAGTTTTCCGTCTTTCAGCCTTAAATCTAAAGGTTTATATGGTTTACTATCCGAAAAAGGTTCGGGTATTTCAGCTAAAGAATCAGCCGTTAAAATGAATGGAGTAGAAAAGGATATATACTCTTCATCGACATAATAAGCCGGAAAAAACAGATGATTAATAGGCACTTGTTCAAAAATAGCTTCCCTTTTTTTATAATCAACCTTACCCCAGGCCACAGCTGTAAGCTCCGTCTTTGTATTGAAAGTACACAAATAGACATTATTATTATCTATGAATAGGTCTAAAGGTACCCTTAAAGTAATAGTAGGATGATATCTCCATGTAACATCAAGTAATGTAGGAATAGCCAGCTCAGCCGGAATACTTTCGTCCGGACGTGCAGTAAAATAGGGCGTTTTCCTATTGGCTCCATACGTCCGTCTATATACCTTGCTCGAATACTGTAATTCGCTCTCCCAATCATCCATTAAATTATTATTTGGTACGGTATAAGGCAGGGGAATGTTTGTAGAGTCAGGGGATGCACACCAATAATGCGGATTATCGCGGTCTCTGTATTGTGGGGTAAACTCAAAATAAACGGGTATTCCGGAAGCCCTAAGAATATTGCAACTCCATGTGGTAATATTGAAACAATTCATCTTAAACTCATTCATATACAGGTCATAAACACCTAAATGCCCTTGTGGAGTAGCGCCTCTATACAGGATACGCAAATCTGTTATATATTGAATATACTCTCCTATTACTGTACGGATGGATTCCATTCCCTTTTGCGACAGTATATGATGATATTTGTTTTTTAATGCGGTTTTCGTGAAAGGCAAATGCTCATTTCCGGTACGATAAGGGAGTATGGCTTCTTTGAAATCATCAAAACTCAAATTCACAAGTAAAGGATTGTTTCTCCATTCATTAAAAGCTGACTCTATATTGTCAATCAAAAAATCCGCATTCATGTTTTTGATGTCGCATGTACCTGTGTGTTTAGAAGGGGCTGGGTATTCATTAAAGTTCATAACCAGTTGCTTGACTATCGAATCATATTCGGGCCATTTATTTCTCACTCCTCTTAAAGCCTTCTTTTGGTATAAGGAATCCATTTGAGCAAAAAAAGTGTGATGGACAGAATCTAAAATTATTTCACTTAGACTTTTGTGGTAGGGCATATTGCTAATCAAAAAACAAGCTGCTTTCTATTTTTGGCGATCTTTCCTTTTGTAATGTTTTAATACAGCCTCCAGTTGTGTACTATTGTTTCCGGCCAACACTAATGCCTCTTTGACTTCTTGAGGGTAACTATCGCAAGATATCAAAATGAATAGTATCATTCCCCATTGACAAATAAACTTTATGGTATTAGATTTCATTACTAATAGAGTTTTATTATTGCAGAAATATAACTATTTTTATAAGAACTAAAGCTTCATGTTTGGCGTATATAGACGTTTGTTGTGCTTAAAGTATTTATAGATAGACTGTTATTAAATTTGTGAAAATGAATAATACTACTTTTATAACGAAAAATACTCTGATTCTTTTTTTTGCTTCACTTTTCATTCATATAAAAATTATATATATTGTATCTTTACCGAAGCTCTATCTCAAAGAAAAGCCTTATTTTTGTAACAAATAACAGCTTTATGGATGTAGCACCTATATTATACAATGAGTTTCCGCTTTTCCTGAAACGTTATTTTCCGTATAAGGTACAGAAAATATCACTGAATGCCGGTTTCACCTGCCCGAATCGGGATGGCGTGAAAGGGTATGGTGGTTGTACCTATTGCAATAATCAGACTTTCAATCCCGAATACTGTCGTACGGAAAAATCCGTAACCCAGCAGTTGGAAGAGGGTAAAGTCTTTTTCGCCCATAAGTATCCTGAAATGAAATACCTTGCCTATTTTCAGGCATACACCAATACTTACGGTGAATTGGAAGCATTGAAGCGGAAATATGAGGAAGCACTGTCTGTTCCCGATGTGGTCGGTCTGGTCATCGGTACCCGGCCGGATTGCATGCCGGATACTTTGCTGCATTATCTGGAAGAAGTGAATAAAAACACTTTTCTGTTGGTTGAATATGGTATTGAAAGCACTCACGATGCCACACTCCGCCGAATCAATCGCGGACACACTTTTCAGGATACGGTAGATGCTGTGGAAAGGACTGTTGCCTGCGGTATTCTTACCGGTGGGCATGTTATATTGGGACTTCCCGGTGAAACGCATGAGGATTTGGTTGCACAGGCCGCTACGCTGTCGCGTCTTCCGATTACAACTCTCAAAATGCATCAATTGCAGTTGATACGCGGTACCCGTATGGCACATGAATATGAACAACATCCCGAAGACTTCCACCTTTTCGGGGTAGAAGAATATATTGATTTGGTAATAGACTACATAGAGCATCTGCGCCCTGATTTAGTTTTAGAACGCTTTGTCTCACAGTCTCCTAAAGAATTGTTAATAGCACCCGACTGGGGACTGAAAAATTATGAATTTAATCATCGAATACAAAAAAAAATGCGTCAGCTCGGAGCTTATCAGGGAAAGAAATATGATATGTGAGAAAAAAAACTTATTTTTGCGGCTGTTTGAATGTAGAATCAATCTAAATAAAGAAGTTTTATGAACCAGAAGACTATGATAAAAGGAAAAATACACTATGTAGGAGTCAATGATCGTAACAAGCACCTGTTTGAAGGCTTGTGGCCATTACCTTATGGAGTGTCTTATAACTCTTACCTGATAGACGACGAAACAGTGGCTTTGATTGATACGGTAGATGCTTGTTATTTCGAAGTATATCTTCGTAAAATAAAAAGTATTATTGGCGAATGTCCTATCCAGTATCTCATCATTAACCACATGGAGCCCGACCATTCCGGTTCGATCCGCCTCATTAAACAACATTATCCCGATATTGTCATTGTCGGTAATAAACAGACTTTTGGAATGATCGAGGGTTTCTATGGCGTGACAGGTGAGCAGTATCTGGTGAAAGACGGTGATTTCCTTGCTTTGGGGAAACATAAACTTCGTTTTTATCTTACTCCGATGGTGCATTGGCCCGAAACCATGATGACATTTGATGAAACGGACGGAATTCTTTTCTCCGGAGACGGTTTCGGTTGTTTTGGTACGGTAGACGGTGGTTTTCTTGATACTCGTATCAACACTGATCGTTATTGGGATGAAATGGTGCGTTATTACTCCAATATTGTAGGAAAATATGGAAGCCCTGTACAGAAGGCATTGCAGAAATTAGGCGGGCTGCCTATCTCTGTTATCTGTTCTACTCACGGTCCGGTATGGACAGAAAATATCCCGAAGGTAGTGGGTATTTACGATAAGTTAAGCCGCTATGCAGCCGATGAGGGAGTGGTAATCGCTTATGGAAGTATGTATGGCAATACCGAACAGATGGCAGAAGCGATTGCCGCTTCTTTGGCCGCGAACGGGGTGAAGAATATCGTCATGCACAATGTGAGCAAGAGCCCTGCATCTTATGTCTTGAAAGATATTTTCAAGTATAAGGGCTTGATTATCGGTAGCCCGACTTACAGGAACCGGCTGTTCCCTGAAATCGAATCGATTCTGGATAAGATCGAAACGCGCGAAGTGAAGCATCGTCTCTACGGCTATTTCGGCTCTTTCACTTGGGCGGGAGCTGCGGTGAAAAACTTGGCGGCATTCGGCGAGAAGATGAAATGGGAAGTTGTGGGTGTTCCGGTGGAACAGAAACAAGCTCTGAAAGCCGACAAGTATGAAGAATGCTGGGCTTTGGGAGAAGAAATGGCCAAGAAATTGAAAACTGAGAATTGAAAATGGAAAATTCTTGGTCAGAAAGAATAAAGGTATTACTTTTAGGAACGAAAGAACTAAATTAAAAAAAGCGTATGAGACTAATTATTGAACCTAATTACGAGCAACTTTCAAAGTGGGCCGCTAATTATGTGGCAGCCAAAATTAAGAAGGCGAATCCTACGGCAGAGAAACCATTTGTATTGGGCTTGCCTACAGGCTCTTCTCCCTTGGGCATGTACAAGAATCTGATCGAACTGAACAAACAGGGGGTAATCTCTTTCCAGAATATCATAACTTTCAATATGGACGAATAT
>OIEM01001063.1_pt1 | contig 12274 bp, 9 predicted proteins | sample 1581761 | NCBI WGS metagenome assembly OIEM01 (sample SAMN01760978, study PRJEB22395) | human gut metagenome | reverse complement strand
GAACGGCGTGCTGCGGCAGTACTTCCCGAAGAGCACCGACCTGAGCATCTTCCCCGAGGAGTACCTGGACGCCGTCGCCGAGGAACTCAACGACAGGCCCCGCAAGACGCTCGGGTGGAGGAAGCCCAGCGAGGTGTTCCTGGAGTTGATAAACGTCTTCCCGTGCGGTTTTGATAGATAGGCTGGGCCGTATAAAGGGCATGTCCCAAAGCCCATTTCCCCAGTTGTTTCCGCAACCAGGTTGGGTGGAGCATTCTCCGAAAGACATTCTTTCCAGTCAGCTAAAGGTGCTGGCGGAATTGCTGGTATCAACAGGTGTATCGGCAAGCCAAATAGACAGTATCGGTATTACCAACCAGCGGGAGACCACCGTTGTATGGGATCGCGTCACGGGCGAACCCATTCACAACGCCATTGTGTGGCAATGCCGTCGCACCACCGAAATCGTGGAGCGCTGTTGCTCGGATGCGGAAACTGCTGCTGAGGTAACGCGCAGAACGGGCTTGATTCCCGATGCGTACTACTCCGCTTCGAAAATCGCTTGGATCCTGGATGCGGTGCCCGGTGCGCGTGAGCGCGCCGAAGCCGGAGAGCTGGCTTTCGGCACGGTGGATTCTTGGCTTATTTGGAATCTGACTCAGGGTGAAGTCCATGCGACCGACCCCACCAATGCTAGCCGTACCATGCTCTTCAACATTAATACGGGGCAGTGGGACGAATGGCTGTGCCGGTTGTTCAACGTTCCTGAAGCCATGTTACCCGAAGTTCGTCCCTCTTCAGGCGACTTTGGGATGATGCATCATCCGGTTATTGCCGGCGCTATTCCGATTCGTGGGGTAGCGGGCGACCAGCAGGCGGCGCTGTTCGGACAGTGCTGCTTTGAGCAGGGAGAAGTGAAAAACACTTACGGAACCGGCTGCTTCTTATTAATGAACACCGGACACGAAGCCATTACCTCCCAGTCGGGTCTATTGACCACTATTGCTGCCAGCACAAGCAAGAACGTAGAATATGCCCTGGAGGGCAGCGTGTTCGTAGCCGGTGCCGGGATCCAGTGGCTTCGTGACAGTATGCGTATGCTCAAGACCTCTGCACAGTCCCAGGAGTATGCAGAGCATGTGCCGGATACCGCAGGGGTCTATATTGTTCCGGCATTTGCGGGCATGGGAGCCCCCTACTGGGATCAGTATGCCAGAGGAACCATCGTCGGCATTACCAGAGGCTGTACCAAGGAACATTTCATCCGAGCCACGCTGGAATCCATCGCATACCAGACGGCAGATGTGCTGGAAGCCATGGAGAAGGACAGCGGCATTGATTTAAAGAGCCTGAAAGTAGACGGTGGTGCCAGTGCCAATGATTTCCTTATGCAGTTCCAGGCGGATATCGTCAACACCCAGGTACGCCGTCCGGCATGTATCGAGACGACTGCTCTGGGAGCGGCTTATCTGGCAGGACTTGCGGTAGGCTATTGGAAGAATCGTGATGAGATCCGTGAGAACTGGCAGATCGGAGCATCCTTTGCACCGGAAATGGATGAAGAAGACTGCAAGAAACTGTTAAAGGGCTGGCATCGTGCGGTGAAATGTGCTCTTGCATGGGCAGAGGATGAAATCTAAATAAAACCTTAATTTTTTACGGGTGACGTGTATTTTTGGCGGAGCAATCTTGTAAAGTGACAAAGTACTGTGGTATGATAACTATTTAGAATACCATGGCTGTTTATGATGGCCTCTGACAGGGGATGATCAATGACAGCTTGGGGATTCCGGAAAGGAACCGGCATGGATTTAAAGGGTTTACCACAGACTGTTCAAAATTTCATAGAGGAAACCATCCAAAACCGGGAAAACGGTAAATTTCCGGACAACGAGACCTGTCAGAAAGTGATGGAATATGCAGCAGACACCGGCTCACAGAAGCTGGCCGGTCTGGGGCTTTATTATCTTGCAGAATATTATTGGCAGAACGACCAGTATGAAAACACCTTGCAATGTCTGACAGAGAGTATCGGTTATCTGAAAAATGAGCAGATGTATGAACTGCTGGCCAGAACCTATAATATGATGGGAGCGGTGTCCGATCGGAAGAACAACCGGATGGTGGCCTTAAGTTCCTATTATAACTGCCTTCAATATGCGGAAAAATACCATTTTTATTATATCCAGGGCATGGCGGAGAGTAATATTGCCTATACCCTGGTCAGGATGCGCCTGCGGCAGGAGGCGATACAGCATTACCGTACAGCAATCGACTTCTATAGTAAGTCAGAGAAAACATATCAGCTGAATTATAACAGGATCAACTGTATGATCGAGTGTGGCTGCTGTCACATGTATATGGGAGAAATGGAAGAGGCTTTACGGCTTTGGAATCAAATAGAACAGATCATCAGAGAGGCTCCGGAAAGCTATTATTCGAAAATAACATTAGAAATGTATCGTATTTCCTGCGAATTATTACAAGGGCATGAGGAAGAGGCTTTAAAGCTTGCAGCAGATCTTCTGGAGCAATTGTCAGACCGGGATGTTTTTGAAGAGATCATGGATGAACTGGTGATCCTGGCGGGAATCCTGGCAATCCTGCCTGATGGAAAATATCTGGAAGAATTGATCCGGATCATTGATGAAAAGCATATCGAAGAGCATTATAATATTTTCCTGGATCTGTATCCTTTCAAGAGTGAACTTCTGCAGAAGAAGGGTCTTACCTGGGAATACATAGATTATACCCGCCAGTATTTTGATATTTATGAGAAATACCAACAGGAAAACAGAGAAGCGCTGATCAATGTCATAGAATTGCAGAACCGGCTGAAAAACGTTACGTTGGACTGGACGAACATGAAAGCTTCCAACCGGGAGCTGGAAAGTCTGGCTATGCATGATGAACTGACGGGACTGGCAAACCGGACCTTTTTACATGAATACCTTACGAGCAGTTTTGAACATGCCTATGAGGAACATGAGCTCATGGGAGTAGAACTCATGGATATTGATTTCTTCAAGGAATACAACGATCATTACGGACATCTGGCCGGAGATCAGTGCCTGAAAGCGATTGCCGGAGTTCTGCGGAAACAGCAGGTTCCGGGTAAGATTTTCTGTGCCAGATACGGTGGGGATGAATTTATGATCCTCTATACAGGAATGACGGTGGAGAAAATACGAAGAGTGGCGGAAGATATTTTGAGGGAGGTCCGCAAATTGAAACTTCCCCATGAATGCAGTAATTGCAGCAACTATGTATCGGTAAGCCAGGGAGTATTTGTGCGGATTCCGGTGGGCAATAGCAAGGAATGGGATTTCACATCAAGAGCGGATGATCTTCTCTATAAGACCAAAAGCTGTGGAAGAAACAGTATCTGTCTGTCCACGGAAAGGTTCAGAGATAAGTTTATAGAGATCAAATAAACAGCGCAGAATCAAATTTGAAATTTGATTTGCGATTCCTCCGACGAAAGGAATCGTCTGCGGAAAGGAGATTAGTATGTTAGTTCAGAAATATAAAGATATGCTGTCCGGAAAATCAGTGATTCGGCAACTTTCGGAATTTGCTACGGCAAGGGGACAGGAAATCGGATACGAGAACGTATTTGATTACAGCCTGGGGAATCCTTCCGTTCCGGTTCCCAGAGAATTTACTGACCGCATGATCCATATGCTGGCGACGAAGGAACCGTTGGAACTGCACGGCTACAGTCCCAGCCTCGGTATTACAAGCGTCAGGGAGGCAATTGCGGAGAACCTGGAGAAGAGGTTTGGGCTGCCTTATCGTAAGGAGCACATTTTCATGGCATCCGGGGCGGCAGGAGCGCTGGCACATGCTTTTCGTCTGGTGACGGAGCCGGGAGATGAGATCCTGACTTTTGCACCGTTTTTCCCGGAATATCATCCTTATGTGGATCTCACCGGAGCAGTACTGAAGGTAGTTCCGCCCAATCTGGAGAACTTCCAGATCAACTTCGAGGCGTTTGAGGAGATGCTGACGGAGAAGGTCAAAGCAGTACTGATCAATACTCCCAACAACCCCTCCGGTGTGGTATATTCCACCCCGACATTGCAGAGACTGGCAGATATCCTGAGAGAAAAGTCACGGGAATACGGTCATATTATTTATCTGATCTCTGATGAACCTTATCGTGAGATCGTGTTTGAAGGTGTAGACAGTCCCTGCGTATCCTATTTTTATGACAATACCATCATGTGCTATTCTTTCTCCAAATCCCTGTCTCTGCCGGGAGAACGTATCGGTTATGTGGCAGTGAACCCGGCATGTGAGGATGCGGAGACCATGATCAATATGTGCGGACAGATATCCCGCGGTATCGGACATAACTGTCCTCCTTCCATTATCCAGCTGGCAGTGGCACAGGTACTGGATAAGACAGCGGATCTGTCGGTGTATGAGACGAATATGAACATTCTCTATAAAGAACTGCTAGACTTGGGATTCACCTGTGTGAAGCCCGGCGGAACCTTCTACATTTTCCCGAAGGCGCTGGAAGAGGATGCCAAGGTATTCAGCCAGAAAGCATTGAAATATGATCTCGTTCTGGTACCGGGTGACAGCTTTGGTGCACCCGGATATTTCCGCATGGCCTACTGTGTGGACACCGAAAAAGTGGAGAGATCTCTGGAAGCTTTGCGTAAGTTCGTAAAGACCGAGTATGCAACTATCTAGAGTCACACAGCATATCGAAAAGCGAATCGTGCTTGCACGAATGAGTCTTTCGATATGCTGATGTGACGAAATAACCACATGAGCAAATAACAAGAGAACTTGTTATTCAGGAAAGCATCGCAGATGCGATTTTGCGAATGGGGTTCTGGATAGTTGCAGGAGCAGAAAGGAGAGTAATGAGAATGTATCAGGCAGGACTGGTATTGGAAGGCGGCGGAATGAAGGGTGTATACACCGCCGGCGTACTGGACTTTTTTACGGAAAAGGGAATTGATTTTTCCCACATCTACGGAGTATCCGCCGGTGCATGCCATATGTGCAGCTATCTGTCCAGACAAAAGGGACGGGCGCTGAGTGTCAGTGTGGATTATCTGGATACGAGACGGTATTGTAGCCTGGAAAGCTTATTGACCAGCGGAGATTTGTTCAATGTGGATTTCTGTTATCACCTGATTCCGGATTACCTGTATCCGTATGATTACGATACCTTTGAAAAATATCCCGGCAAGGCCTACAGCGTGGTGACCAACATCGAGACGGGACAGCCGGAGTATCTGCGTGTCCGTGATATCCGCAAGGATATCGACAAGATCCGGGCATCCGCATCCCTGCCGCTGGTGGCACGGAATGTGAAGATCGATGGGAAGCTGTATCTGGATGGTGGCATCAGCGATGCCATTCCTCTGGAGAAATCTATTCTGGACGGCAACCGGAAGAACATCCTGGTCATGACCAAAGAGGTGGGATTCGTGAGAAAGCCCGCATCTGCGTCACAGCTGGGACTCATAAAACTCAGATACCTGAAATATCCTAAAGTATATGAACTCATGGCAGACCGACATATCCGTTATAACGAGTGCCTGGACTATATTGACAGACAGGAGAAAAACGGTCAGGCTTTCGTGATCAGACCTCATAAGAAGAGTGATGTGGGACGGATAGAGAAAGACAAGGACAAACTGATCGCATTATATGAAGAGGGCTATCAGGAAGCAGAGAACTGCTATGAAGATCTGCTGGCATATCTCGAAAAATAAAAGCTCTGATTCGTCAGAAAATAAAAAAGATAGGAGAAACAAAATGTTAGAAATTATCAAGGCAATTATCTACGGTATCGTGGAGGGCATCACCGAGTGGCTGCCCATCAGCAGCACAGGACATCTGATCCTGGTGGAGCGTCTGATTCCCTTTCAGGAGACCAGTGAAGGCTTCTTCGATATGTTTGATGTTGTCATTCAGTTGGGAGCTATCCTGGCGGTAGTCGTTCTGTTCTGGAACAAGATCTGGCCTTTTTATATGAAGAAAAATCAACAGACAAAAAAAGGTGGTATTGTAAGATCTAAAAAAGATTTTACGGTAGGAAATGTGGCACTGAGCATGGATGCTTTCTGGATGTGGGTGAAGATCGTTGTAGCATGTATCCCTGCGGTCGTTTACGGCCTGCTGTTTGATGATGCGGTGAGCGAAGCCTTCAAAAAAGAGATCGGAACCAGTGGAGTAACGCTCCAGGTCATCGTGGTAGCAGTTATGCTGGTACTGGTCGGTGTATTGTTTATCGTGATCGAGAACTGGAACAAGAATCGTGTACCTACCACCACAACACTGTCACAGTTGACCTACAGAGATGCATTGATCATCGGTTTCTGCCAACTGGTGGCTACGGCACTGCCCGGAACATCCCGCTCCGGAGCTACGATCCTGGGTGCTATTATGATTGGTATATCGAGAACGGTGGCAGCGGAATTTACCTTCTTTCTGGCGATTCCCGTTATGTTTGGAGCGAGTCTTCTGAAGGTATTGAAGTTCGGATTTGCATTCACGGGAATGGAGCTTGCCTGCCTGCTGGTCGGTACAGTGATATCCTTCATTGTATCCCTGTTCGTACTTCGTTTCCTGATGGGATATATCAAAAAGCATGACTTTAAAGTCTTTGGATGGTATCGTATTGTGCTGGGTATTATCGTATTGCTGTACTTTCTGGTATTCGCATAACAGTTGACAATTATAGGGAAAAGGAATACACTACCCTTATCGAGCACCGAAATACGGTACTTGTGAGGAGAATGAAAATGTTTTTTGTACATGATTCGTACAGAAGGGAGACGGTAACATGGCAGTAGTTAAGAAAACTGTAGCACCTGTAGCAGCTAAAGTGGAAGCGCCTAAGGCAGAAGTTAAGAAAGCAGCACCGACAACTCCAGTTAAGACAGAAACCAAGACCGCTGTGAAGGAAGCTGAGAAGGCCCCTGTAGCAAAGGCAGAAGAAAAAGCACCTGTAAAGGCAGAGGTTAAGAAGCCTGCAGCCAAGAAGGAAACAGTTAAGAAAGAGACCAAGAAGGCAGCACCTGCAAAGGCAGAGGCTAAGAAGCCCGTAGCCAAGAAGACAGAGTTAAAGAGTGAGATCAGCGTTCAGTTCGGTGGAAAGTCCTACTCTCAGGAAGAACTGCTGAAGATCGCCAAGGACGTATGGAAATACGATCTGAAGCAGAAGGCAGCTGACCTGACCAGCGTAGAGCTGTATGTAAAGCCCGAAGAGAACATGGTTTACTATGTAATGAACAAAGAGATCACCGGAAGCTTCTACATATAAACTATTCAGAGTAATAAAAAATAAGTATATATACGTTGAATGCTTGCATTCATAAGGATATATACTTATTTTTATATTACGAAGTAACCCTATGAGCAAAAGGAAAGCACCGAAGGTGCGGTTTTGCGAATAGGGTCTGAATAGTTTACCAGGCCCCAAAGTTGAATTTACCACTTTGGGGTCTTCGTATCTATAAAAATGTTAAAGGATGACAGAATGCAGAAAAAATCAGAAAAGATTATTTTTACATTATATCTGTTGGGATTCCTGGCACTGGCACTTACACTTGCACTGTTGCAGCCGCTGGCCAACACACCGCCGCTGTATGGTAATCCGCCGGATGAACATGCGAGATATCTGATCCCGCAGTTTATCTGCAAGTATGGGAAGATCCCTACGGGATGGGAGGAAGAGGTGCGGATTCCGGCCTACGGATTTTCCTATGCTCTGTATAACGTATTCCCCTATATCGTGCAGGGATATCTCATGCGCTTTGTGAGCCTGTTTACGGAATCGGAAGTGGTACTGCTCTATACCGCAAGACTGGTGAACGTAACCTTTGGCCTGCTGATGGCAGTAGTGGTATATTTGATTGGAAAAAGAATGTTTCGGGATGACCGATTCCGTTGGCTGTTCTGTTTTGCAGTAACGTACCTGCCGGAGGGATTGTTCCTGCACACTTATGTGAATACGGATTCCTGCTGTATGTTATCCACGGCCATGATGGTATATGCTCTGGTATGCGTATATCAGGATGGTATAAATCTCCGCAACAGTCTGTGGATGAGCGGTGGTATTATTCTGTGTGCTCTTTCTTATTATAATGCCTACGGATATATCGTAAGCTGCATTTTACTCTTTCTGTTGTCCTTTTTGCAGAAGCGGGAAAACGGTGGCTATTCTTACGACTGGAAGAATATGCTGAAATACGGCTGTCTGATCGCCGGAGTAGTTCTGGCGGGGATCGGTTGGTGGTTTATCCGCAGTTATATCGTTCTGGACGGAGATCTGCTGGGACTGGCCACCCGGGAAAAGATGGCGATCCAATATGCGGTGGAGAGTGTCAATCCGCTGACCATGCAGACTTATCAGTCCATGGGTTATACGGTGCTGGAAATGTTCCGGGAACGCTACACACTGTCCGGTCTGTTCCACAGCTTCGTGGCAGCTTTCGGCTCCATGTCCATCTACGGAAGCATCTGGCTGTATCGGGCGTATAAAGCATTTTTTGTGCTTGGCACCGCGGGAAGCCTTCTGTATGTGATCTGCTATAAGAAGCGTCGCAAAATATCCGGAAGAGAATGGTTCTTCCATATTAATATGCTTTATTGCATTTTTATGCCGGCATTTCTGACGATTTATTATGCATACACCACGGATTATCAGAATCAGGGACGGTACCTGCTCCCAGCGCTGCTCCCCCTGATGTATTATATGATAAAAGGAATTCAAAAACTTTCGGAACTGAAGATCAAAGGCAGAACCTTTCCCCGGTGGCTGGTGAATACAGGGGTTGCGATATGTTTTCTGATCCTTGTCGGAGGCACAATAGATATGGTATATGTACGGGCACTTCCCGTATATCTGGAGACAGGACTGGTACTGAAATAGTGCCGGTCCTTTTTGTGTATACGATGAGCCAAGTACAGATTTGTGCTTGCACAAGAATCTGTATTTGGCGAATGAGGCTCTGAATAGTTTTTTTTAATATTTTGTTTAGAATTATTTTCGGGAAAATCAGTTGACAATAATATCCTGTAGTGATATTTTAGGGTAAGAAGATGTTAGCACTCCTTATAGATGAGTGCTAATAACCCCAAAGGGAGTGATGGAATGCAATTGGATGACAGAAAAAGAATTATATTGCAAGCCATTATCCGGAACTACTTGGAAACGGGAGAGCCGGTAGGCAGCAGGACCATTTCAAAATACACAGATCTGAATTTAAGCTCGGCAACCATTCGGAATGAGATGTCAGATCTGGAAGAGATGGGTTATATCATACAGCCGCACACTTCCGCAGGAAGAATTCCTTCCGATAAGGGATATCGCTTCTATGTGGATACCATGATGGCCACCAGAGAGCAGGAAGTCAATGAGATGAAGGATATGCTCTTAGAGAGGCAGGATAAGCTGGAGAACCTGTTAAAACAGGTGGTGAAGACCCTGGCTCAGAACACACAATACGCCACCATGATCAGTGCTCCGCAGGTACATCGCAACAAGGTAAAGTTCATCCAGCTGTCCCGGGTAGATGCCGGACAGATTCTGGCGGTCATCGTTGCCGAAGGTAATGTGATCAAGAACAATATCCTGGCGGTGAATCAGGAACTGGATGATGAGACACTGCTGAAGCTGAACATTCTGTTGAATACCCACCTCAATGGATTGTCCATGGAGGAGATCAATCTGGGAATGATCGCAGCAATGAAGCAGCAGGCCGGAATCCACAGTGAGATCGTCAGTGAAGTGATCGATGCCGTGGCAGATGCCATCAAGGCAGACGAGGACCTGGAGATCTACACCAGCGGGGCCAACAATATTTTCCGGTATCCGGAGCTGGCAGATCAGTCCAAGGCAAGTGAACTGATCAATGCCTTCGAAGAAAAACAGCAGCTGGGCGGTCTGATCCAGGAGTCCCTGGCAGATGAAGGCAGCACAGGTATTCAGGTGTACATCGGAGACGAGACACCGGTACAGGGCATGAAGGACTGCAGTGTCGTGACCGCTACTTATGAATTAGGCGAAGGCATGAAGGGAACCATAGGAATCATAGGTCCCAAGAGAATGGATTATGACAAGGTCATCGGAACCCTGCGAACAGTGCAGAACCAGTTGGATGACCTTTACCGCAAAGAATAGACAGATTCCAGAAAGGAAAGTAAGAATGGCAGATCAGGAAAAAGAAATATTAGAGGAAGAAATGGAACAGGATCTTTCAGATGCCGAAGAACTGAAGGAAGAAGAGACAGAAGATGAGGAACCCGTGAGCAAGGAAGACAAAAAGGCAGCAAAGAAGCAGGCAAAGCTGAACAAAAAGGAAGACTCCTACAAGGAGAAGATCGATCAGCTGGAAGACAGAGTAAAACGTCAGATGGCAGAATTCGAGAACTTCCGCAAGAGAACCGATAAAGAGAAACAGGCCATGTTCGATACCGGTGCCAAGAGTGTGATCGAGAAGATCCTTCCGGTAGTGGATAACTTTGAAAGAGGTCTGGCAACGGTTCCCGAGGAATCCAAAGAGGATCCTTTTGTAGACGGTATGAACCGCATCTACAAACAGCTGATGACAGAACTTGAGAACATCGGTGTGAAACCAATCGAGGCAGTCGGACAGGAATTTGATCCGAACCTTCACAACGCAGTAATGCAGGTGGAGAGCGATGAGTATGAATCCGGTGTGATAGCCCAGGAGCTTCAGAAGGGTTACACATATCATGACATGGTCGTAAGACACAGCATGGTAGGCGTAGTACAGTAACAACGTTAACAAATATTTTTCAGAATAGAACATTACAAAGAGAGTAAAAACAGGAGGAAAATATTATGAGTAAGATTATTGGTATTGACTTAGGTACGACCAACAGCTGTGTAGCTGTTATGGAAGGTGGTAAGCCCACCGTTATCGCAAACACAGAAGGCGCAAGAACCACACCCTCTGTTGTAGCATTTACCAAGACCGGTGAGAGACTGGTCGGTGAGCCTGCAAAGCGTCAGGCAGTTACCAACGCAGAGAAGACCATTTCTTCCATTAAGAGAGATATGGGTACCGATCGCGGCCGTACCATTGACGGCAAGAAATACTCTCCTCAGCAGATCTCCGCAATGATCCTGCAGAAGTTGAAAGCAGATGCAGAGAGTTATCTGGGTGAGAAGGTTACCGAGGCAGTTATCACAGTTCCTGCATACTTCAACGATGCTCAGCGTCAGGCTACCAAGGATGCAGGTAAGATCGCAGGCTTGGATGTAAAGCGTATCATCAACGAGCCTACCGCAGCAGCACTTGCTTATGGTCTGGACAATGAAAAAGAACAGAAGATCATGGTATACGACCTTGGTGGCGGTACCTTTGATGTATCTATCATCGAGATCGGTGACGGTGTCATCGAAGTACTGGCTACCAACGGTGATACACACCTTGGCGGTGATGATTTCGATAACAAGATCATTCAGTGGATGCTGGATGAATTCAAGAAGGCAGAAGGCGTAGATCTGTCCGGTGATAAGATGGCTATGCAGAGACTGAAGGAAGCAGCTGAGAAGGCTAAGAAAGAGCTGTCCAGCGCAATGACCACCAATATCAACCTTCCTTTCATTACCGCAACCGCAGAAGGACCCAAGCACTTTGATATGAACCTGACTCGTGCTAAGTTCGATGAACTGACCAGAGATCTGGTTGACAAGACCGCTATCCCCGTACAGAACGCTATGAAGGATGCTGGCCTGAACTATTCTGATCTGGGTCAGGTACTGCTGGTAGGTGGTTCTACACGTATTCCTGCGGTACAGGATAAGGTAAGAGCCCTGACCGGTAAAGAGCCCAGCAAATCTCTGAACCCTGATGAGTGCGTAGCAATCGGTGCTTCTATCCAGGGTGGTAAGCTTGCAGGTGATGCTGGTGCCGGTGATATTCTGTTACTGGATGTAACGCCCCTGTCCCTGTCCATCGAGACCATGGGTGGTGTCGCTACCAGACTGATCGAGAGAAATACTACCATTCCTACCAAAAAGAGCCAGATCTTCTCTACCGCTGCTGATAATCAGACCGCAGTAGATATCAACGTAGTACAGGGTGAGCGTCAGTTCGCGAAAGACAACAAATCCCTCGGCCAGTTCCGTCTGGATGGAATTCCGCCAGCAAGAAGAGGCGTTCCGCAGATCGAGGTTACCTTTGATATCGATGCCAACGGTATCGTAAATGTATCTGCAAAAGACCTTGGAACAGGAAAAGAACAGCACATCACAATTACAGCAGGATCTAACATGTCTGATGAAGATATC
>OIEM01001062.1_pt1 | contig 12278 bp, 9 predicted proteins | sample 1581761 | NCBI WGS metagenome assembly OIEM01 (sample SAMN01760978, study PRJEB22395) | human gut metagenome | reverse complement strand
GATCGATGGACTTTGTCCGATTGCAGATGCAGAAAAAAGGGATGTAAACGGACTTCCGTTGAATCCTGTCAGACGGGAGTATCCACGAAACTATATCCGTACCGGAATCTCGGCGATTGACGGTCTGACGACACTGATCCGCGGGCAGAAGCTTCCGATATTCTCGGGAAACGGATTGCCGCATGACCAGCTCGCGGCACAGATCGTAAAGCAGGCCTCTCTGGGGGATGATTCCGATGAACAGTTTGCTATTGTATTTGCCGCTATGGGAGTCAAGCATGATGTCGCTGATTTCTTCCGGAATACTTTTGAAGAAAGCGGTGTTGCCGACCATGTTGCCATGTTCCTGAACCTTGCAAATGATCCGGTCGTAGAACGACTCATCACTCCGAAGGTTGCCCTGACTGTCGCGGAATATCTGGCTTTTGAACGGCATATGCACATTCTTGTCATCCTGACGGATATGACTTCTTTTGCCGAAGCGATGCGTGAGGTTTCCTCCTCCAAAGGAGAGATTCCAAGCCGAAAGGGATTTCCGGGATACCTCTACAGTGAACTCGCCACGATCTACGAACGTGCAGGAATCGTCCGCGGTGTAGATGGCTCTGTGACTCAACTGCCGATCCTCACCATGCCAAATGATGATATCACACATCCGATCCCGGATCTGACCGGTTATATTACAGAAGGACAGATTGTACTTGACCGCCCGTTACACGGACAGTCCATTTATCCGCCGATTAATATCCTTCCTTCCCTTTCCCGTCTGATGAAGGACGGAATCGGAGCAGGCTATACACGAGAAGACCACCAGGATCTTGCCAATCAGCTTTTCTCCGCCTACGCCAAAGTAGGAGATGCAAGAAACCTCGCTTCTGTTATCGGTGAAGATGAACTCTCTCCGATTGATAAAAAGTATCTTGCATTCGGAAAAGAATTTGAAGAGCGTTATATCGGACAGCGGCCGGATGAAAACCGCAGTATGGAAGAGACACTGGATCTCGGCTGGGAACTGTTAGGAAAACTTCCAAGAGAGGAACTGGATCGTGTAGATACAAAGATCCTCGACAAATACTACAAACCTGCACCGGAAGAATAGACCGGAACCTTTATTCAGAAATACTCTGTAAATGGATCTGAAAGGAGGGAAATTTATGGATCCTCGTACCTTCCCCACCAAGGGAAACCTGATGCTTGCCAAAAATTCACTGTCCCTGGCCCGTCAGGGATACGACCTGATGGATAAAAAAAGAAATATCCTCATCCGGGAACTGATGGATCTGATCGAAGAGGCCCGGACGATCCAGGAGGACATTGATTCGACCTTCATGTATGCTTATCAATGCCTTCAGCGTGCCAATATCGAGAACGGAATCAGCACAGTCGAGCTTCTCGCCTATACGGTTCCGATTGAAAATTCCATCACGATCCAGACACGCAGTATCATGGGAACTGAAATTCCTCATGTGAAATATGTTCCCGATCCCGGGCAACCGACTTATTCTTTCAGCACAACCAGAGAATCCATCGACAAGGCCCGTGAGGCCTTCCGGAAAGTAAAAGAACTGACGATCCGGCTTTCCATGATCGAAAATGCCGCTTACCGGCTGGCAAGTAATATTAAAAAGACGCAGAAGCGTGCCAATGCACTGCAAAATATTACGATCCCGATGTATGAAAATCTGGTCTATACAATTTCCAATGCCCTGGAAGAAAAAGAACGTGAAGAATTTACAAGACTGAAAGTCATCAAGCAGATGAAGGAAAAGAAAGAAAAGAAGTAAAAAAGACCGAAAAAACGATAATAAAAAGAGAATAAAAAGAAGCGGCTGAACGGAAGATCTGAAAGCATTCTTCTCTGTTCGGCCACTTTTTTTCGGTATATTTATCACTCAGGCATGCTTATCTCTTGTATATGTTTATCAGCCATATACGCTCATCATTTATGATTTACTGCTACGATCAGCTCATATCCGTTCACAAAAGTCTCTCCCGCATCTACATGATTGATAAATGGTTTCTCTGAGATATCCTTGTTAAAACCAACGTTATCACACCGTCCCATCCATGGCTCCAGGCATACGAACGGGGCATTCGGCATAGACCAGATTCCCATACTCGGGATCCCTTGATATTTCATTCCCACATAGGGGCTTCCATCCTTATGACATACCCACACTTCATCAAACTGTTCATGATCAAAAATCAGTGCATCATTGGCAAGAAGCTCTTCCGTCAACGGATAACATTCATTTTCAAGCTCCATCTTATAAATTGTATCCGGGTCTGCTGCCGCCTCAGATTCGATCACCCCGATGTACTCCAGCGTCTTCTTTCCCGGGAATTTCAGGACATAATCTGTCTTCTTCTCTTCCGGTTTCGCAAAACGGATCGCCGGATGTCCCCCGATGCAGAAATACATCGTCTTATCTGCCGGATTCTTTACTTCCCATTTTACATTCAGTCTGTTCTCTTCCAGCGTATACGTCACATACAGTTCAAATGCGTAAGGAAACATTTTCTTTGTCTCCTCGGAATCCTTCAGCATATAAGTTACTGAATTTTCGCTTTCCGCCACACAATCAAATAAACTTGTACGTGCAAATCCATGCTTTTCTGTATCATACTGCTTTCCATCGATCCACAACTTATTCTGATAAGTCTTTCCTACATACGGGAAAAGCAGTGGAGAATGGCGACACCAGAAGACCGGATTTCCTTCCCACAGTACATCTGTCTCATCTTTTTTGTTAAAAATTCTTGTTACCTCTGCCCCCTGTGCAGCGATCTCCACAAGGAGAAATTCATTTTCAAGCTTCATATCGACCCCTCCAATTTCTCATTTCTTATTTATCATCTGTAGATGATGTACCTGTTGAAGATGTACCTGTTGATGTGGATGCATCTTTTGTCTGCTTGCAGTTATCTACGAGGAAATCCAACACTTTATCGCATAAGATCATCGTCTTAAGGTTATCCTCACCTACCTGCTCTTTATAAGAATCCACATCATCTGCACCTGCATTTTTAGCATAGGTTTTCATTTCTTTCTCATAATCTTTATCAGAAAGCTCCAGCTTCTCTTTCTTGGCGATCAGTCTGAGTGCCTGCTCTAACTGAACCGTTTTCTTCGCCTGCTCTTCAATCTTCGTATTAAAGTCATCCTCTGTTGTCTTCAGGTAACTCGTAATGAAATCGCTGAGTTCCATTCCGTAGTAATTTTTAACTGTCGTCTCATAACTCTCTTTGATCTGAGAAACTTTATCATCCACTGCACCATCCGGGTACTTCTTCACTTCTGAAGTTTCCAGCAGCTTGTCCTCAATCTCGGATTTCACCTGGGAATCATACTGACTGTCATAGTACTCCTGCATCGTCTCCTTCAGACCTTTTCTAAGCTCATCAACTGTTGTATAGGAATCATCGTTTGATGCTACCCACTCATCTGTCAGTTCTGCCGGAGCATAAACCTTATTCAGGACAATGTGGAAATCTGCCGGTTTACCGGACAGGTCTGTATTGTTCTGATACGGATCCGGGAACTGTACCTGGATATCAAATTCTTCTCCTGCCTTATGTCCTACGATCTGTTCCTCAAATCCTTTGTAGTCATCTGTCGCAGCAAGAAATGTACCCGAACCAAGCTGGAGGTCATATCCTGTGGATGTTCCGCCATCAAAAGCTGTGCCGTCAACAGAACCTGAATAATCAATATTTACCCAGTCTCCGTCCTCTGCCGCACCGTCCTTTGTCAGACCATCCGTTTTTCCTGAAGAAAGAAGACGGCTCTGGATCGTCTGTTCCACATCATCATCACTGACTTCTTTCTTCTCCACTTTTGCTATTTCCAGTCCCTTGTACTGGTTTACTGTCACATAATCATTTGACAGCTTTCCATCCCCACCGCAACCGGCAACGGATACTGTTACTGCGATTGCAGCAAGTGCAACCATCAATCCTTTTTTCATTTTTCTTCTCCTTGTATAAATTATTCTATGATTACCCTTACCACTTACAAAAGTGGGGATAACAACCTTGAAAACTGCTCTTTTGCACGGATGAGCAAACTCCGTTCATCATAAACTTTCCTTGTAACCTGCTTACATTTTGTAATATCATTTTCAAATGCTGCCTCCAGCCTTCCGACTGTCCGCTCACTGTAGATCGTCGCATTCACCTCGAAATTCAGTGCAAAACTGCGGATATCCATATTAGCAGTCCCAACGCACGCCACCAGTCCATCCACCGACAAAGTCTTCGCATGAAGAAATCCGTTATCATAGACATAGCATTTTGCTCCGGCAGCCACCATCTCACCTATGTAAGAATAAGTTGCCCAGTATACAAATGGATGATCCGGCTTACACGGAATCATGATCCGCACATCAATCCCCGACTGGCTTGCAATCTTCAGGGCATCTAAAATAGAATCATCCGGAATAAAATACGGTGTCTGTATATAGACATGATCCTGTGCATGGTGGATCAGCCGGAGATAATTATCATGGATCTCCTTCGACTGGGAGTCCGGTCCACTGGAAATGATCTGCACCGGGTCATGCCCTCCGCGTACATACTGCGGAATCTCAAAAAGAGAATCTCTTAAAAAGAGGTTTTCCTTTGCCGCATAATTCCAGTCCAGCACAAATCGCACCGCCAGTGACGTAACTGCCGCTCCCTCAATACACAGATGCGTATCCCGCCAGTAGCCAAACTTCTCATCCAGACCCAGATATTCACGGCCTACATTGAATCCACCGACAAATCCGATCCGTCCGTCTATGACTACGATCTTTCTGTGGTTTCGGTAATTCATACGAAGCTGCAGCTTTCCAAGCAACGCCGGGAAAAACTCTGCGATCTGTACACCGCCCGCCTTCAGCCGGTTCCAGTCTTTTTTATGCATTGTTCTGCAGCCCATACTGTCAAATAAGACTCTGACCTCCACGCCTTCTTTTGCCTTTTGGATCAGTACCGGTTCAATCTCCTGCCACAGCTCATCGCTCCGTATAATATAATACTGCATATGAATGTACTTTTTTGCCTGCTTCATCTCATGGATCAAGGCCCGGAATTTCTCTTTTCCATCTGTATAAATACGGATATCATTATTATCCGTAAGCACAGCACTTCCGGCCTCCAGATTATACAACATCAGATCCCTGAACCGGTCAAGTTCCGGATTTGCCAGCCTTAGCTGCTTTTTGTAGATCGTCTCTTCCTGCCGCCGGACTGCATATTTGACTTCTCCCTCAATCTCCTTTGCCTTGAACATCCTGCTCTTGTGGAAATCCTGACCAATGACCAGATACAGGATAAATCCAACAATCGGTATAAAATACAACAACAGCAGCCATGTCCACACAGCCTGTGGTGACCTTCGCTCAAAAAATACAATAATCAGGGAAAGAATGATATTGATAATGACAATATTGTCCATTATAAAATGAAGCACTGTCGATACACCAGTTCCAAGCATTTCAAGCATTCAGTTCTTACTCCTTTTCTCTGAAACGTAAAATAATAAATGAGTTACTCCCCTGCTCACTTTTCCAGTCTGCAGGGTAAAATGCGTCACAATAAACAGTATACTCGTTTTTCCGGTGAAAAGTAACCCCTAATTGAATTTTACTTGCACTTCCTTTTAAAGAATGTTACAATATTTTATACATATCAAGCGGAAATACCGCGTTTTAGGAGGGTTTTATTTTGAGTACAGGAATGATAATCTTTCTCGTAGTCCTCGTAGTCCTCATCGGAATATGCGTAGGATTATATTTCTTCGGTAAGAAAGCAGAGAAAAAGCAGGCAGAGCAGAAAGAGCAGATGGATGCAGTTGCACAGACCGTCAGTATGCTCGTTATTGATAAAAAGAGGTTGAAACTGAAAGAGGCCGGACTTCCGGCGGCTGTTGTTGAGAATACCCCAAAGTACTTAAGACGTACCAGAGTCCCGATCGTCAAAGCCAAGATCGGACCAAAGATCATGACACTGATGTGCGAGGAAAAAGTATTTGAGGTTCTTCCGGTAAAGAAGGAAGCCAAGGTAGTTCTCAGTGGTATTTACATCACAGGAATCAAGAGCGTTCGCGGTGGTATTCCTGAGGTTGCAAAGAAAAAGAAAAAAGGACTTTTCTCAAGATTCAAAAAAGAAAAGAACTGAAAGTAAAAAGTTCCGCTCCTGCCAGTCAGACAGGAGCGGAACTTTTTTATTCTTTTCATCCTATTTCCAAATTTCTTTATTTTCCGATCTTCTCTATTCCCCGGATCACTCCTCCGTGATCACTCTTCCAAACTTTTCTTTTTACACGCTTTTCCTGCCTCGTACTCCCGAAGCTCCTTTAACGCTTCTCCGCCAAGGAGATACAGGATTGCTGTATTGAAGATCGTCATCAGACCGATCCCGACATCACCAAGATCCCATACAACTGTATAGGCCGCAAGACCTCCTGCAAAAAGCATCACCAGTGCCATAACCTTATAAGCCGTCTGTGACAGCCAGTTATCCCCGAACAAATAAGCCACATTACTTCTTGCATAAAAGAGGATTCCAAGGAATGTTGAAAAGCTGAACATGAACAGGGTCGCAGCTATAAAAATCACTCCAAATTCACCGAGATGATACCGCATGGCAGTCTGCAAAAGTTCCATTCCCGACAGTCCCGCCACCAGGTCTTCCGGTACAAGAAGCATGATCATCGCTGTACAGCTACAGATGACAATCGTATCAATAAAGACTCCCAACGCCTGAACCAGTCCTGCCTGAACCGGATTTTCACATTCTGCTGCCGCTGCCGCACAGGGAGCAGAACCCGATCCTGCTTCATTTGAGAAAAGCCCTCTCTTGATTCCATTCATCAGTACTGCACCAAACCCTCCTGCCGCAATCTGCCGGAACCCGAACGCCTCCTGAAAGATCCTCTCAAAAACCTGAGGAAGGCTTCCGATATTCCTGAAAATGATCACGATCGTCAGAACGAAATAGCATACCGCCATAACCGGTACTAAAAGATCCAGTACTTTCACAGTTGCGTTCTTCCGCAATACGATCACTGCCGCAAGTGCTACAAGCACGATGGTTGTATAAAGGGGCGGAACAGAGAATGCATTTTCTAAAGAAGAAGTCACTGAATTGCTGATCACCTGACTGATGCCGCACCAGCAGATCAGTCCCGATATCGCAAATAATACTGCGATCAGGGAATAACGCTTTTTCTTTTTCTGCCTCCGCTCCATATAACGATGCATATAATAAGCCGGACCACCCCGGTATCCACCATACAGGGGATCTTTTTCCTTATAAAGCTGGGCGAGCGTTGCCTCAATGAATGCTGTCGATGAACCAATCAGTGCCGTGACCCACATCCAGAATACAGCTCCGGCACCACCTGCTGAAATTGCTGCAACCACTCCGACCAGATTCCCCATCCCGACTCTCGTTGCCGTTGAAACGATCAGCGTCTGAAATGTGGACAAGCTGCCCTTTTCTTTCTTTTCCTTTTTTTCACTTTTACCGTCCGCATCTTTTTTCGCTTTTGTCCCCACCAATGCACGCACCATATCAGGGAAAAGCCGGATCGGGAGAAACCGGGTTCTTACTGTAAAATAAATTCCCATCGGGATCAGAAGAATAATAAGCAGTGAAATTCCCACACTGCTGCCTCCCGGTAATGGGATCTGAATCAGGTCTCCCCATAAAAATGAATAAACAATTTCTATCAGTTTTGTTATCATCTGTCCTTATCCTTTCCGTGCCATTCACTCATCCTAACACGGAAAAACTTCCATTGCTGCGGGACATGATATTCATTTTGATCCTGCAGTCCGCCATAGGCTCATGATTTACATCCAGTTCATACTCGATCCGTACATCAATTTCATCCTCTGTCACCTGAATCTCCAGCTCTCTGGTATTCACATCAAGCAGCATCTGTCCATACGGTGTCCGGTAATACGTCGAGTTCTTTTTATTCTTTTCAAAGATCATGTGAGAATCTGACAATCCGCTCTTTACGATCTCCACGCATCCAGTTCCTGTGATCTTGATCCGGTTTCTGATCATTTCAGAAGACCCTTCCACAGCCTCATCATATACAATATAATGCTTCTCGTTTCTGAAGTAATAGCTGCCCGGAGTCACAACTTCGATCGCTTCTGCCTCGTCCCTTTCAACTGCAGGCGTCTCTGCAATCTCTTCGTGCATACCGGAAATGCTTACAAATACATCCTTTGTCATAATCTTTAATATCCTTCTATATTCACTACATTCGTTATCGGCACATCAAATGGCATGACTGTATTTGCAAATTTTCTGAACTTCTCTGCCGCATCACTTACATAAAATGAATAATTGCTGTGCTGCCCTTCTGTTCCGTCATTCGCCATATCCTTCTCGTCCAGCAGACATTTCAGATCCATCGCTGTCTCATAAGCAGGGTTTACAATCTGAATCTTGTCCCCCATATAAGCCCGGATCTTGGATCTGAGCAACGGATAATGCGTACAGCCAAGAATCATGGCATCAATATCCGTACTTCGCATAGATTCCAGATAATACTCGATTACTTCCTCTGTTACCTGATGCTCTTTAAATCCTTCTTCCACCAGAGGAACAAACAACGGGCAGGCCTTCTCAATGACCGTGATCTCCGGGTTCATTCCCTGGATCACTTTCGTATACATCCCGCTCTGAACCGTTGCCTCTGTCCCAACTACTCCGACTTTCCTGTTCTTCGTCGCCTCTACGGCTGCTCTCGCACCCGGAATAACCACTCCCAGGATTGGGATATCAAACTCATCTTTCACCGCATCCAGTGCCAATGCACTTGCAGTATTGCAGGCGATCACGATCGCCTTCACCTCTTTGGTCTTCAAAAAACGAATGATCTGTTCCGAAAAACGAATGATCGTATTCTGCGACTTACTTCCATAAGGAACGCGGGCAGTATCTCCGAAATAAACAATATTCTCATCCGGTAACTGTCGGCTGATCTCTCTTGCAACCGTCAGTCCTCCGACTCCCGAATCAAATACTCCGACAGGAGCTGTCTTTTTATCCATCATATCCGACTATATTCTCCCCTATTTTTCTATAATGACACAAATTCAGCCATGCGGACTCCGAAGACTCCACAAGGCTGAATTATCATCATGTCGTTGCCTTATAATATTATAATTTGAATCACCAGGATTTGCAATGCTTATTTAGATTGCAAGTGATTTAGCCACATCATACTGGTATGCAGAAATGGTCTTCTTCATTGCAAGAGCTTCCTCAATATCAAAATCAACGAACTCGCCATGCTGATATCCTACAACACGGTTTGTCTTGCCCTGGCAGAGAAGGTCAACTGCCATAGCTCCCATTGTAGAAGCGTAAACTCTGTCCTTACATGTCGGGCTTCCACCACGCTGCATATGTCCAAGGATCGTAGCTCTTGTCTCAATACCTGTTGCATCTTCGATTCTCTTTGCAAGATTGATAGAATCACCAACACCCTCAGCATTGATAATGATATAATTCTGTTTACCGCGTTTCTTATTCTCAAGAATGTCCTCGATCAGGGCTTTCTCATCAAATCCATGCTCTTCCGGCATCAGGATACGCTCAGCTCCGTTGGCAATACCGCACCACAGTGCAAGATATCCTGCGTCACGACCCATAACCTCAATGACACTGCATCTCTCATGAGATGTAGAAGTATCACGAACTTTATCGATCGCATACATAGCTGTATTAACCGCTGTATCAAATCCGATCGTATAATCTGTGCAGGCGATATCCAGATCGATCGTTCCCGGAACACCGATCGTATTAACTCCGAGGTTTGCAAGCTTCTGAGCTCCTGCAAATGATCCGTCTCCTCCGATTACTACAAGACCATCAATGCCATACTTTTTACAGATAGCAGCTGCCTTCTGCTGTCCTTCTTCTGTACGCATTGTCTTGCAACGTGCTGTCTGAAGAATTGTACCACCACGCTGAACAATATCAGACACATCACGTGCTGTCAGATCGATGATCTCTTCTTTCAGAAGTCCATGATATCCTCTGCGGATTCCGCGAACCTTTAATCCTTTTGCAAGGGCACGTCTTACGACTGCACGGATTGCTGCATTCATTCCAGGAGCGTCTCCTCCACTCGTCAGAACTCCGATCGTACGGATCTTATCCTCAATCTCGTCCAGATATTTTTCTTTTTCATTCATAGTTTTCTCTGCCATGTTATCTCCACCCTTTCTCTGCAATGTCTGATAAAGATCTCTATTGTCTATTTTTTATCAACTCCGCAAATATTCTACCTTATTTAGAAGTGGTTTTCAATAGCTTTTTCTACTACTTTTACCCGATTCTCACCAAAATGGTTCATTAACCTGCTCAAAATCTGTGGATTTATACTGATATTCTTATTCGCAGGTAATTTTTTCACAATTTTTTCCTTCTCACAGTAGATCATGACTTCGTCATTTCCCTCTGAATCAGCCAGATATCCATAGGTTATCGCCTCTTCCTCCAGATACGTTTCCTTATCCGGAAACTGGATCCATAATTCCTTTTTCTTCTGCCCGAACGGAAGGATCTTCTCGCAGATCAGCTTGCTTGCCTTGTCATCTTCTTCCGAAACTCTTCCCTTTACAAAGATCTTATTATCTTCCTCAAGATACTGTCGATACTTCTCGTAGTCCCTCGGAAATACAACTACTTCTACTGTTCCGAAAAGATCTTCTACCGTCAGAAATGCCATCATCTGGTTCGTCTTGGTATGCTTCACCGTCTTTTCCGCAATGATACCGCCGATGATCTCCCTGGCTCCGTCTCTTACTTTCGTATATCCGACTTCAGGATCAACCTGAAAATCAGCAGTGGTCGCAGAAATCACCTTCCGCCACTCTTCTTCATAAGGCTCTAGCGGATGGCCGCTGACATACACTCCGAGTACCTCTTTTTCAAATCCAAGGAGGTTCTCCTTTGTATATTCTCCGACATCCGGCATTCTGATCTGAAACTCTTCCTTCTGCTCCTCGCTCACCACATCGAACAGGCTCATCTGACCGACCATGGAGTTTTTCTTTTCCTGCTGCATATGGTCGACGATCTGAATATAAATACTCATGAACTGCTTTCTTGTTCCCCCCAGGACATCCAATGCCCCGGCTTTGATGAGATTTTCCACCAGCCGTTTATTCATCAGCTCTCGGCTCGAAATCCTGGTAATAAAATCTTCCAGATTTCTGAACTCTCCGAGTTCCTTTCTGTCATTCACAATGGCACGGATCACCGGGCGGCCGATACTCTTGATCGCAGCCAGTCCATAACGGATATCTCCGCCGTCTACTGAAAAATCCGCCTCCCCTTTGTTGATATCCGGCGGAAGGATTCTGATCCCCATCTGACGGCAGACGTAAATATATTCTGCAACCTTCGTCGGATTATCGATCACAGAAGTCATCAGGGCTGCCATATACTCTACCGGATAATAGTATTTCAGCCACGCCGTCTGATAAGATACTACTGCATAAGCAGCCGCATGAGACTTGTTAAAAGCATATTTTGCAAAATCGATCATCTCATCATAGATCTTATTTGCAGTCTGCTCATCAATCCCGTTCTTGATACATCCCGGTACACCGGTCTCTTCATCGCCGTAAACGAAAGTGTTCCGTTCCTTTTCCATGACCGCTGCTTTTTTCTTGGACATGGCACGACGCAGAAGGTCACTTCGTCCAAGTGTATAACCCGCAAGATCACGCACGATCTGCATAACCTGTTCCTGATAAACGATACAGCCATAAGTCGGTGCAAGGATTGGTTCAAGCTGTGGGCAGTCATATGTGATGGATGATCTGTCGTTCTTTCCCCGGATATACTGTGGAATGAAGTCCATCGGACCCGGACGGTACAGAGAAATTCCCGCGATCACATCCTCCAGGCTATGGGGCTGCAATTCTTTCATGAAATTCTTCATCCCGCCACTTTCCAACTGGAAGATTCCTTCCGTCTTTCCTGTACCGATATAATCCAGCACTGCCTTATCATTGTAGTCAATCTTGTCGATCTGAAGATCCGGCTGCTTTTTTCTTGCAAGCTGTACCGCATTCTGAATCACGGTCAGTGTACGCAGGCCCAGGAAGTCCATCTTCAAAAGTCCCAGTTCTTCCAGCGTTGTCATAATAAACTGGGTCGTGATTGTCCCATCTGCTGCCCTTGAAAGAGGTACATACTCCTCTACAGGTTTCTGGCAGATCACCACTCCTGACGCATGCATCGAACAGTGCATC
>OIEM01001057.1_pt1 | contig 12298 bp, 12 predicted proteins | sample 1581761 | NCBI WGS metagenome assembly OIEM01 (sample SAMN01760978, study PRJEB22395) | human gut metagenome | reverse complement strand
TATTATATAGAAAAATTTAAAAAAATTCAATTAAAAAACTTTATTTCAAAAAATATTTGTGTTATATAAAGAAAAAGTAGTATAATAAACAAAAAGATAAAAGGAGCAAAATATGGAGGATAAAGTACCTGCGTTTTTAAAAGAAATGCTAGAAAGACAATATGGAAATCAGTTAACAGAAGAAATTATAGATGGATATAGTCAAGAAAGAAAAGTAACTTTACGTGTAAATACATTAAAAAGTCATACAGAAGAAATAGAGAATGAACTGCAAAATGCAGATATTGAATATGAAAAAGTGCCATGGAGTAAAGAAGCTTTTGTTATAAAAAATGTAAGAGAAAAAGAAATACAAAAATTAGATATTTATAAAGATGGAAAAATTTATCTTCAAAGTCTATCTTCTATGTTACCACCAATTATGTTGAAGCCAGAGAAAGAAACCGATATTTTGGATATGGCTGCAGCACCAGGAGGGAAAACCACTCAAATGGCAGCTTTGGTTAATAATGAAGCAAGGATAACAGCTTGTGAAATGAATGCAATTAGAGCAGAACGCTTAAAGTATAATATAGAAAAACAAGGTGCATCATGTGTTTATGTTATGGTAGTTGATGCACGAAATATAGATTCATTTTTTTCATTTGATCAAATATTGTTGGACGCTCCTTGTAGTGGAAGTGGAACATTAAGTAGCAAAAATCCAAATCTAGAAAAAACGTTTACTAAGCAATTAATTGATAAATCAAAAAAAGCACAAATAAAATTATTAAAAAAAGCGATTGATGTTTTAAAACCTGGAAAAGAAATGGTATATTCTACTTGTTCTATTTTACAAGAAGAAAACGAAGATATAGTAAATCAAGTTTTAAATAATAATCTAGAAATTGTACCAATAAAAATTGAAGGAATGGAGCAATTACCATTACTTCCAAGCAAAATAAAGGGATGCTTATGTGTTAAACCAAATGAACTATATGAGGGATTTTTTATTGCAAAAATTAAGAAAAGAAAGGGAAAATAAAATGTTGAATCAATTTTCAAGAACAGAATTATTAATAGGACAAGAAGGAATAGAAAAATTAAAAGATGCAAAAGTTGCTGTATTTGGAATAGGAGGAGTAGGCTCTTTTGTAGTAGAGGGATTAGCAAGAGCTGGAATAGGTAATTTTATATTAATAGATGATGATAAAATTTGCTTAACTAATTTAAATAGACAAATAATAGCAACCAGAAAGACAATAGGTAAATATAAAGTAGAAGTAGCAAAAGAAAGAATTTTAGAAATTAATCCAAATGCTAATGTTGAAATTTATCAGGAATTTTTTATGCCGGAAAGTAAAGAGTTGTTAGATAAAGATGTTTCTTATATAGTGGATGCAGTAGATACTGTTACAGCAAAAATAGAATTAGTAGTAAGGGCAAACAAGTTAAATATTCCTATAATATCAAGTATGGGAACAGGTAATAAATTAGATCCAACAAGATTTGAAGTAACAGATATTTATAAAACTAGTGTATGTCCTTTGGCAAAAGTCATGAGAAAAGAATTAAGAGCAAGAAATATTAAAAGTTTAAAAGTAGTATACTCAAACGAAGAACCGATAAAACCAGATGAATCAGCAGAGTGTAGTTGCAAAACAAATTGTATATGTCCTCCTGGAACTGCAAGAAAATGCACTGCGAGAAATCAAGTTCCGGGTAGTATATCTTTTGTGCCATCTGTTGCAGGATTAATTATGGCAGGAGAAGTTATAAAAGATATAATTAAATAGGTACATGAATAATAGTAGAAGTAGTACTTTCATATGCTACTTTTACTTTTTTATTTGTCAAATATTTAAAGAAAAATCATAGAAACGATTTTACAAGGATACTTGACAAATTCAATAAATGGAAGTATAATGTTAGCCGAAACTAACAAAAGGAGAAGGTACATGATATCAAGTTCATTAGAAGAATATTTAAAAACAATATATGTCCTAAAGAAACAAGGACAAGACATAAAAGTTACAACAATTGCAAACAGAATGAATTGCACAAAGCCAAGCGTAAATAAAGCAATTAAAAATTTAAAAGCAAATGAAATGCTTGAATATGAAGCATATGGAGAAATCAGGTTAACAAACAAAGGAGAGGCATTAGCCAAAAAAGTTCTTGAAGCTTATGATATTGTTTATGTGTTTTTAACAGAAATACTAGAAATTCCAAAAGAAGAAGCAAAAGAAGAAGCAATTAGATTAAAAGCTGTCATGAATGACAATACTTTAAATATGCTAACTAAATATGTATACAAGATATTAGGTGTATACAATTTAAATTGCAATTATGACATCAATGAAGAAAAATGTAGATGTTGTAATAGAAAAATTTTGAATTTAAAAAGAGAGGAAAATATAGATGAGTAAAGAATTGTTACAAATAAAAAATTTATATGCAAATGCTGAAACAAAAGAAATATTAAAAGGATTAAATTTAACCATAAACAAAGGAGAAGTCCATGTAATAATGGGACCAAATGGAGCTGGAAAATCCACAACAGCAAGTGTTATTTTTAATAGTCCGGAATATAAAAAGGTAAGCGGAGAAATTGAATTTGAAGGAGAAAACATAAACGATTTATCAACAGACAAAATTGCTAAAAAAGGTATCTTTATGTCATTTCAATCACCTGAAGAAATACCAGGAATTTCAACCATGAATTTTTTGAAATATGCAAAGAATAAAATTGAAGATAAGCCAGTAAAAGTATTTCAATTAAAAGAAGAAGTGAAAAAATATATTGAAGAATTAAATATGAATCCTAATCTAATAAATAGAGATTTAAATGTAGGTTTTTCTGGAGGAGAAAAAAAGAAAAATGAAATTTTACAATTGTTAGTATTAAATCCAAAATTAGCAATATTAGATGAAACAGATTCTGGGCTTGATGTAGATGCAATAAGAACAGTATCAAAAGGAATCAACTTATATAAAAATGAGGAAAATGCAGTTTTAATAATAACTCACAATACACGTATTTTACAAAATTTAAAAGTCGACTATGTTCATATTTTAGTAGATGGAAAAATTGTAAAAACAGGTTCATCAGAACTTGCTGAAGAAATTGAAAAAGAAGGATATGGTAAATATAAAAATGAAAACTAAAGTAGAAGATATAAATAGAAATATCTATGATATCAAAAATGAAGATAATTATGATTTTAAAATGGAAAAAGGGATAAATGAAGAAATAGTAAAAGAAATTTCAAGACAAAAAAACGAACCAGAATGGATGTTAGAAATTAGATTAAAAGCATTAGAAACATATAAAAAATTGCAACTTCCAACATGGGGACCAGATTTATCAGAATTAAATATGGAAGAAATTGCAACATATGTAAAACCAAAATCAAAATTAAATTCAAGCTGGGATGAAGTACCAGAAGATATAAAAAATACTTTTGATCAACTAGGAATTCCAGAGGCAGAGAAAAAATCACTAGCAGGTATTGGAGCCCAATATGATTCAGAAGTAGTATATCATAGTATAAAAGAAGAATTAATTAAACAAGGAGTTATTTATACAGATATGGAAACAGCTGTAAGAGAATATCCTGAAATAGTAAAGGAACATTTTATGAAATGTGTTCCGATAAATGACCATAAATTTGTTGCATTACATGCAGCTGTATGGTCAGGAGGTTCATTTGTATATGTACCAGAAAATGTAAAATTAGATATTCCATTACAGTCTTATTTCAGATTAAATTCACCAGAATCAGGTCAATTTGAACATACATTAATTATAGTAGAAAAAGGTGCAAAATTGCATTTTATAGAGGGCTGTTCAGCACCTAAATATAATAAAGTAAATTTACATGCAGGATGTGTTGAATTATATGTAAAAGACGATGCATATCTAAGATATTCAACAATAGAAAATTGGTCAAAAAACATGATGAATTTAAACACAAAAAAAGCATTAGTAGGAAAAAATGCTCAAGTAGATTGGGTAACAGGGTCATTTGGATCAAAGGTATCAATGTTATATCCAATGAGTATTTTAAATGGAGAAGGAGCAAAAACAGAATACACAGGGATTACATTTGCAGGAGGAGGACAAAATCTAGACACAGGATTTAAAGTAATTCATAATGCAAAAAACACATCATCTGTTATAAACTCAAAATCAATATCAAAAGATGGAGGAGCATGTACGTATCGTTCTCTAGTAAGAATAAACCCACAAGCTCAAAATTCAAAATGTAGTGTATCTTGTGAATCTTTAATGCTAGATGATATATCAAGATCAGATACAATACCAGTAAATGACATTAGAACAGACGAAGTTGAATTTTCACATGAAGCTAAAATAGGAAAAATAAGTGATAAAGAAATATTTTACTTAATGGCAAGAGGTTTATCAGAAGAAGATGCAAAAGCAATGATAGTAAGAGGATTTGCATCACCAATATCAAAGGAATTACCAGTTGAATATGCGGTAGAAATGAACAATTTAATAAACTTGGAATTAGAAGGAGCAATCGGATGAGACAACAGGGACAGGTCTTGTTTGTCTCATAAAACTGTCGAAAAAAGTCAAACAATGAAAATATATAAAAAGAACAAAAAACAACAAAATATGACAAAAATATGAGACAAACAAGACCTGTCCCTGTTGTCTCAGAAAAGGAGAATACATGGAAAAATTAAAATTGAATGAAACACCAGTTAGAACTTCTAGAAATTTTTTGATTAATAATATAAAATTAGAAAATGTTGTTATTCCAGAAAAGCTAGAGATGTTTCAAAATGTGATGGTAACAGGTACAGAATCGTTTAATAAAGATATTAATAAACAACATTTAAATTATGGCTTATCAGAAGAACTAGAAGAAAATGTTTTTTATAAAGCTAATAGTCAAATAGCAATAAATGTTAAAGAAAATGATAATATTAAAGTAACTTATGATTTTGATGATGATAACTTACAATTAGTTAATCAAATAGATATTTGTGCTACAGGTAATGCAAATATTATTATTGAATATAAGTCATCAACAAATAAAGAATGTTTTCATAATGGAGTAATTAAAGTATTTGCTAGGGAAAATGCAAAACTAAATATAACAGTTATTAATTTGCTAAATAGTAATTCAGAACATTTTGAAGCTATGGAAAATATATTAGAAGATAATTCAGATTTAAATTATACTATAATTGATATAGGTGGAAAAAATAGTATTCAAAATTATTATTCTAATATTATAGGAAAAAGTGCAAAAAATGATTTAAAAACAATATATTTAGGTTCGGAAAATCAAATAAAAGATATTAATTATATTGCAGAATTAAGGGGGCAAAAATCTTTTGTAGATATTGATGTTCAAGGAGCTTTAAAAGAAAATGCAAAGAAAAATTTTAAAGGGACAATTGATTTCAAAAAAGGATGTAAAAAAGCAAAAGGAAATGAAAATGAATTTTGTATGTTACTTTCTGAAAAAGCTAAATCACTTGCACTTCCAATGCTTTTATGTACAGAAGATGATGTTGAAGGGAATCATTCAACCGCTTCTGGAAAAGTAGATAAAGAACAATTATTTTATATAATGACAAGAGGATTAAGTTACAAAGAAGCAGTTAAATTAATAGTAAGAGCAAATTTTAATAAAACAATTGAAAGAATTTTAGATGAAGAAGTAAAACAAAATATAATAAAAGAAATTGATGAAAGGTTAGATTAGCAATGAGTGTTAATAATTTTAAAAAAGACTTTCCAATATTTGAAAATAAAGATATTACTTATTTAGACAGTGGAGCTACAACACAAAAACCAACAAGTGTGTTAGAAGCAATTGAAAAATTCTATAAAAATGAAAATGCTAATCCTCATAGAGGAGCATATGGATTAAGTATTGAAGCCACTGAAATATATGAGAATACTAGAGATAAAATTGCGAAATTTATAAATGCAAAACATAGAGAAGAAATTATTTTTTCTAAAAATGCAAGTGAGAGCTTAAATCTAATTGCATATTCATATGGATTAGATAATCTAAAAAAAGATGATGAAATAGTACTATCTATAATGGAACATCATTCTAACTTAGTTCCCTGGCAAATGGTTGCCAAAAAAACTGAAAGTAAATTAAATTATATGTACATTAATGATAATTTTGAGATATCGGATGAAGAGATAGAAACTAAAATAACAGATAAAACAAAAATAGTAGGAATAACACATGTATCAAATGTTTTAGGAACGATAAATAATATAGAAAAAATAATAAAATATGCACATAAAAAAGGAGCAATTGTTGTTGTTGATGGTTCTCAAAGTATTCCACACATGGAAATAGATGTACAAAAATTGGATGCAGATTTTTTCGTGTTTTCAGGACATAAGATGTTAGCACCACTTGGAATAGGCATCTTATATGGAAAGAAAGAAATATTAAACAAGATGAATCCTTTTTTAATGGGTGGAGATATGATTGAATATGTTTATGAACAAGAGACTACATTTGCACCGATTCCAAATAAATTTGAAGCAGGAACGCAAAATGTAGAAGGAGTAATTGGATTAGGAGCAGCAATTGATTATATAAGAAATATAGGCTACAATAAAATACAAGAAATAGAGAAAGAAGTAACTTCTTATGCAAGACAAGAACTGTCAAAATTAGAATATTTAACATTATATTTAACGCCAAATGAAGAAAAACATTCAAGTGTTATATCATTTAATATAAAAGGTGTACATCCTCATGATGTAGCAAGTATTTTAGACTCGGAAAATGTGTGTGTGCGTTCTGGAAATCATTGTGCACAACCACTTTTAAGAAGTATGGGAATAGATTCAACATGTAGAGCAAGTTTTTATATATACAACACAAAAGAAGATGTAGACAAGCTTGTGATAGCTTTGAATAAAGCTTATAATGTATTTAAAAAGTATCTTAAATAATAAATAGAGGAGAAAAATAAAGGATGATTATAAATTTAGCAGCAATTTTAGTAACAGCTATTATATATTTAATACACAAGAAGATGGGAATTAGCTACAAGAAACAAGTGATAATAGTTATTGGAATTATGATTTTTGGAGTTATATTATTTAAATTAATAGTATTTATAAATCATAAATTAGTGAAAAAATATACAATAGAAGAAATTACAAATGTTAGCTTTGATGACATTGTATATGTAAAAGAAAATTACGCCGAAATAAGTTCTATTGAATTTAAAAATAATTATAAAAATGTTATGTTAAGAAAAGAAAAATATATAGATGAAAAAATAGATGAATTATTAAATAGAAATGTATCCCTTAGTTCAATAGCAATAAGAGAATATAAGTGTTATAATAAAAATAAAAAATTGTTATTTACTATGGTTATACAAAGCACTAAATACTATGAAATTAATGGTAAAGAATATTATGTATGCTATAAATAGAAACATAAAAAAATTTATAAAGAAAGGTAAAAATTAAATGGATGACTTAACAGAAGTTTATAATGAATTAATAATGGAACACAGTATGAATTCATATAACAAAAAGAAATTAGAAAATGCAGATTATTGTGAAATAGGGCACAATCCAAATTGTGGAGACGAAATTACATTAGAATTAAAAGTAAATGGAGATGTAATTGAAGATATGGCTTTTTCTGGACATGGATGTGCAATTTCTCAAGCTTCTACATCTATTATGATAGACACATTAAAAGGAAAAACAATAAAAGAAGCAAAAGAAATAATAAAGATATTTATTGAAATGATAAAAAGAGAGACAACTAGTGAAGAAGAATTAAAAAAATTAGAAGATGCCATTGCTTTTAGAAATGTATCAAACATGCCAGCTAGAGTAAAATGTGCACTTCTTGCATGGCATACAGTAGAAGATATGTTAAATAAAAATCAAAATCTAGGCAAAGGTTCAATAGATGAATGCCATTAAAATAAAAAGAAAAGGAAATAAAAATGGAAAATAAAAAAGTATTATTAGGCATGAGCGGTGGAGTAGATAGCAGTGTATCTGCTTTACTTTTAAAAGAAAAAGGTTATGAAGTAATAGGAACTACATTAGAATTATTTGTTGGAAGTAGCTGTTGTAATATAAATACATATATAGATGCAAAAAATGTATGTAATCAAATAGGAGTACCACACTTTACATATAATTGTAAAGAGGAATTTAAAAATTATGTTATAAATGATTTTATAAACTGTTATGCAAATTGCAAAACTCCAAATCCTTGTATAGAATGTAATAAATATATGAAATTTGGAATTATGTGGGAAAAGGCAAAAGAATTAGGATGTAATTATATTGCAACAGGGCATTATGCTAAAACAGAATACAGTAAAGAATATCAAAGATGGGTATTAAAAAAATCAAAAGCAGGTAAAAAAGATCAAAGCTATGTTTTATGGAATATGCCAAAAGAACTAATAGAACATATAGTATTTCCACTATCTGACTTTGAAAGCAAAGAGAAAATAAGAGAAATCGCAAGAGAAAACAATCTAAAAGTAGCAAATAAACCAGATAGTGAAGACATATGTTTTGTACCAGATGGAAACTATAAAAAATTCTTAGAAAATAATTCAGATATTAAACCAAAAAAGGGGAATATTGTAAATATCAAAGGAGAGGTTTTAGGAAAACATACAGGATTATATAATTATACAATAGGACAACGAAAAGGTTTAGGAATATCATATAAGGTTCCACTATTTGTATTAGGATTTAACAAAAACAAAAATGAAGTAATTGTTGGAGAAGAAAAAGAATTATACAAAAAAGAAATTACTGTAACAGATATTAATTTGCTTTTAGTAGATGAAATAAAGGAAGAAATGGAAGTAGAAGTAAAGACGAGATATTCATCGAAACAAGCAAAAGCAAAAATATTACAAGAAGGAAACAATATAATAGTTAACTTCTTAGAGCCTCAAAGGGCAATTACGCCGGGACAATCTGCAGTATTTTATGTAGGAGACATTGTTCTGGGACGGAGGAAAAATACTTTAAGAATTAAATAGAAAGGAATAAATCAAAATGAAAAGACTATTCACATCAGAAAGTGTAACAGAGGGACATCCAGATAAATTATGTGATTATATATCAGATAGTATTTTAGACAGTTTTTTAGAAAAGGATGAAAACTCAAGAGTAGCTTGTGAAACGGTAGCAGGAAAAGGAGAAATATTCATAACAGGAGAAATAACTTCAAAGGCAGAAGTTGATATTGAAAAAGTTGTAAGACAAGCAATAAAAGAAGTAGGATATGATAATAGTGAAATTGATATGGATTATAGAACATGTAAAATTATTATAAGCTTATCAAAACAATCTCCTGATATAGCTTTAGGAGTTGATAAATCATTAGAAACTAAAAGAGGAGAAGGCATTGAATCAGAAGGAGCTGGAGACCAAGGTCTTATGTTTGGATTTGCCTGTGATGAAACTAAAGAATTAATGCCACTACCAATTTCATTAGCACATAGATTAGCTAAAAGATTATCAGAAGTAAGAAAACAAAAAATAATTTCTTATTTAAGACCTGATGGTAAAGTTCAAGTTACTATAGAATATAATGATGGTAAACCAATTAGAGTAGATACTATAGTAATTTCTACTCAACATGATTCAGATGTCGATTTAGATGTACTAAAAAAAGATATAAAAGATAAAGTTATAAAAGAAATAGTACCAAAAGAATTATTAGATGAGAAAACAAAATATTATATAAATCCGACAGGAAGATTTGTAATAGGAGGACCATTAGGAGATAGTGGATTAACAGGAAGAAAAATCATTGTAGACACATATGGAGGCTATGCAAGACATGGCGGAGGAGCTTTTTCTGGAAAGGATGCTACTAAAGTAGATAGATCAGCAGCATATATGGCAAGATTTTTAGCTAAAAATATAGTTGCAAATGGATATGCTAAAAAATGCGAAATTCAATTTGCATATAGTATAGGTGTTGCAAAACCTGTTTCAATATATATAGATACATTTGGAACTAATACAATACCAGAAGAAGAAATTGTAGACAAAATAAAATCTAAATTTGATTTAACGCCAAGAGGGATAATTGAATATTTAGACTTGAAAAAACCGATTTATAGAAAAACAACAAATTATGGACATTTTGGAAAAGAAGATTTGAGCTGGGAGAAAGTAATTAAAATATAAATAATTTAAAATAGATAGGAAAAGTAATGTAAAAATTCCTATCTATTTTTTGATTGTTAGTAACTATTTATAAAAATATAGCATATAATCTAAATAGCAGGAGGGATTATTAATGGCATATTCAGATAGAGAACTATTAGCAAGAATTGTACAATGTGAAGCAGGAGGAGAAGGAGATAATGGAATGAAAGCAGTTGCAACAGTGGTATTGAATAGAGTTAATACAACAGAGGGAGAATATGCGAGAATATCACAAGGAGGAAATATAAGAAATATTATTTATCAAAAAGGGCAATTTGACTGTGCAACAGAAACATTATTAAATCAATATAATTCACAAAATATTTATAATATGAATCCTACAGATATTCACTATTATATAGCTGATTGGGCATTAGCAGGAAATAGGTTAAATGAAATAGGTGAATGCTTATGGTATTTAAATCCATTTAAGCCGAATTGTAGTAGTGTTTTTCCAAGTAATGGGTCAGGAACTTTTCATACAAGATTTGGAAATCATTGTTTTTATAGGCCTACTGCAAAATATAAAGATACATAGACAAAGAAAGGAGAAGTTTATGGCAGAAAATAGAGATGGAGTTAACCAAAGAGAAACAAGGCAAAACGTAATAGATCAAAATTCCCCAGAAATTTTGACGAATCCAATTTATACACCTGGATTTTTGAGAGAGCAAATTGGAAAATTAATGAGAGTAGAATTTTTAATAGGAACTAATAATCTGGTTGATAGAATTGGTATATTGCAAGATGTCGGAGCGAGCTATATATTACTTCGTTCTTTTGAAAATGATAGTTTGGTTTATTGTGATATTTATTCAATTAAATTTATTACAATATCAACAACTGGAATTTATGGAGGAAATAATAATAGATATCATTATTACTAAATACAATAGTTGCAAAATGCAATAAAAGATGGTATTATTAACATAATGGCAATAGCCATGTTGAAACCGTTATAGAAATTATTACTTAAGGAGGTAAAAACTATGAAACGGTATGAAAAATTTGTGCTTGAGGCAGAAAAGGGTATAACCTTTGAAGTCTCAGAGGGAACAAGAGGGAAATTAATCATAAGAGCAACTAATGTTTGTTCTAAAAATTATGCAAATCCTCCAATTCCAAAAGGATACAGGCATATTTTGGGAGAATGGAATAATGGATTTACAATTGAAAGAGATTCAGATGGAAGTCAGTTTGTATGGATTCCTGTTGGAAGTCTTGACTCTAATGGAACACTTGATGGAGAAAATTTTTCGGAGAAATTCGGCAGACGAAATTACATGAAAGATAAATTTTCGGATAATGCATTCAATGAAGCTTTAAATGGCGAACTGCGTAAACAACTTAAAAGTGTCAGAAAATATGGGGGATTTTACATTTCCCGTTATAACATTTCCAGAAGTAAAAAAGGAAAGCTACAATCGGTAAAAGGAGTTAGACCATGGGTAGGAATCAATTTTGATGATGTCAAGAAGGTTGCATCCACTATCGAAGATAATGAAGCAGTTAAAAGTCATCTGACTTTTGGTGCAGAATATGATTCGGTATTGGAATGGTTTATTAAAACAAAAGTTAAAACCCTTGCTGAAATTGCAAAGGACTCTACTGAATGGGGCAATTATTGGGATACAGAGAATTCTCCAAGGAAAGTAGTTGAAACAGGAAGTAGAGAAGAATGGTGTGCTAATAACATCTACGACTTTGCAGGCAATGTGAATGAATTAACACAAGAACTATACCAAATTTCGTATTGTGTTATCCGTGGTGGCTGTTACTACGATGGTGAAAACCTTTGTTCTGTCGCCTGTCGCAATGTCTACAATCCTGATGACGTCTATTTCGACACTGGTTTTCGTGCCACGCTTTGGATTAAGTAGCACTGACCACTGAATTGTATCCAAGCACAGACAGAGGGAGAGACTTTGAAATTTCAAAGTCTCTCTTTCTTTTTATATTTTTAATAGAAAATAAAAACTGATAGCATTATTACTAAAAATATATTAAATATATACAATAGTTGCAAAATACAATAAAAGATGGTATTATTAACATAATGGCAATAGCCATGTTGAAACCGTTATA
>OIEM01001049.1_pt1 | contig 12360 bp, 8 predicted proteins | sample 1581761 | NCBI WGS metagenome assembly OIEM01 (sample SAMN01760978, study PRJEB22395) | human gut metagenome | reverse complement strand
GTCGTCGAACCGGGAACTGCCGTAAAAGAAGGCGATGTGTTGGTAACAGTAACTTCTTTGGCCGGAGCGGTACCTGCATCTCGGGCTGCTGCTGATGGTATCGTTAAAGAAGTCAAAGTGGTTAAAGGACAAAGCCTGAATAAGCAGGATGTCGTGGCAGTTATTGAATATCGCTGATTATCTTAGGAGAATTTAAAATGTCCGGTTTTAGAATAAAATACAAAGTACTGGCTATATCAGTATGTCTGGTGTTTGCAGGTTGGGCAGCTGTTTCAGCAGAAGAATTTCTTCCTGTTTCCGAAGTGCGTGAAGGGATGCATGGATATGCAAAATCGGTCGTTCATGGAACACAAGTAGAGACATTTGATGTTGATGTGCTTGGTGTAATGAAGCAGAAAGGCGCCACGGGCGGGGATCTTATCCTTGTAAAAGTATCGGGGGATCTGATTGATAAGACGGAAGGGATTGCTCAGGGAATGAGCGGAAGTCCGGTTTATATTAACGGAAAACTTTTGGGGGCCATTGCGTATGGATTCCCGCAGTCGGGGGGACGTATCGGTATGGTGACTCCTATTTCAGATATGCTTGAGCTTTGGCTTACCGATAATAAGAAGTCCGCTTATATACCAAGGCCGTCTTCTGATCTAATCCCTATTGATACGCCGCTTATGGCATCGGGATATAGTGCGGGAGGCATGGAATATCTGTCTGATAAGATGCAGGATTTCCATATGATTCCTTTTTCGGCCGTCTCCGTGGATCAGGATACCGTTGCAAGACCGCTTGAGGCGGGTGGTGCAGTGGCGGCTTCTTTGGTGACAGGAGATTTGAAATTAGGGGCGATTGGAACGGTTACTTATGTAGATGGAAACCAAATGCTTGCTTTTGGGCATCCTTTCATGAGCCGGGGAAATACCGGTTATTTCATGCATAATTCTTACATATTTACTGTAATTCCAAGCAAGAATATTCCCTTTAAATTGGGATCTGTAGGCGCAGAAATTGGTACAGTAAATCAGGACCGTGGCGCAGGAATCGGTGGAATCAGCGGAACATCTCCGGATTTTGTGGCACTTCATGCGTTCGTAAAAGACAAAGATACGGGTGTGGAAAAAGATTTAAATGTTCGGATGATACAAAATGAATCCTTGCTGCCTACGCTTTCTGCTACATCTGTTTATAATGCAATCAGCACGGCCATGGATCGCCGCGGACAGGGGACGGTGAAGTTTACTTATACTTTGCACCCTAAAGACATGAAGCAAAAACCGTTTACCCGGACAAACATGTACTGGTCTTCTACCGATATTGCAGAACGAAGTGTGGATGAGATTTATCAGATAGTGAAACTTTTGGAGCAAAACCGGTTTGAAAGTTATGCTCTTAGAAATATTTCCATGGATATGGAAGTGACGCAGGAAAGGAATACAGCAAAAATCCTTGATGCATCCGCATCACCTATTGTGGTAAGTCCGGGAGACACAATTTATGTCCGTGCTCGTCTCCAGCCTTGGCGCGGAGAGGTCTTTTATAAAGATTTGTTTTTTGATGTACCTGAAGATCAGCCGCTTGGGAATATGGTGCTGGAAGTACGTGGTGGAGGTGTTGTACCATTACCGTACCTGCTCCAGCAGCAGAAATACAATCTAACGGAAGAAATATTAAGCCGTCTCCGCAGCTATAAGAATTTTGATGATCTTCACGGAAAACTGATGAAAGAAGATCAGAACAACCAGGTTGTGGTAGAAATCATTGATCCGGATGTCAGCATGGTTTCGAAAGAGGAAGATGGTAAAGTGAAAGCGGAAATTCAAAACAAACCGGCGGGCAAAGATCCGGTAGATTTAAAAAAGAAAGAAGGCGGAACCGGCCTTGATACTGATAAAGAATCACCAAAAAGCCGTGTGGATACGGACTATGTTATTTATGGTGATGGGCAATTTACGTTCAAGGTGATGAATCCATCGGACAGGGATACTGCTTTGAAAAAATTGGCTAAATCAAATAAAAAACTTTCTGCCAAAATGACGACGGAGGAAAAGAAATTGATTGACGGTGAAAAAACAGATGAGAATACTGATAAAAATAAATCGGAAAAATCATCACCGGGGCCTAAAGATAACGGGAATAAGGGGAAAAAATAAAAATGACGTATAGTCAAAAATATTGTATCAAACTATATTTTGAGGTATTATATTAGGGATTCCTGTGGGTTTAGGAGAAAGAGGTGTTACGGTGGGATTTTTTGAACTGCTTGGCAGCAAGACCATTGGTCTGTTCCATCAGCTTGGCGCCGTAATATTGCTCCTGAATTCCTCATGCAAGGAGTTAAATCATCTGCGTTTTAGGGAAACGATTAAGCAGTGTCTTGATTTGGGGGTACTGTCATTTCCCATTGTAGCGTTGACCCTTTTATTTACGGGGATGGTTCTTTCTGTGCAGATTGCGGGAGAACTGACAAAATATGGCGCCGGGTTTACTGTCGGTGCAATTGTAGCTATCGGAATGGGGCGCGAATTGGGGCCGGTGCTTTGCGGAGTTGTTTTGGCGGGGCGCGTGGGTGCTGCTATTACGGCAGAAATTGGGACGATGCGCGTGACTGAGCAGATTGATGCTCTTCGATGCATGGCGGTCAGCCCTGTCGGCTATCTTGTCCTTCCACGGCTACTCTCATGTATGGCGATGCTGCCGATTTTGACGGTATTCGGTGTTTCTATTGGTGTTTTTGGCGGTATGATTGTAGCATCGTTGACTCATGGAGTTTCTTCTTATGTTTTTATCCATTCCATTGAAGTCTTTTGTATACCTTCCGATCTTTATATCGGCGTGATGAAATCTGTCGTATTTGGGATGATTGTAGCACTTGTCGGATGTGATCGCGGAATGACCTGTGAAGCAGGGGCGGAAGGTGTCGGGAGGGCGACAACCCAGTCTGTTGTATATTCTATAATTATGATTTTTGCGGCTAATTATCTTCTGTCTTCTATTTTATTTTGAGGATATCTATGATTGAAGTAGAACATATATGCCTTTCTTTTGGAGAAAGGAAAATATTGGAAGACGTTAACTTAACGGTTTATGATGGGGAAACCATGGTAATCCTCGGCGCTTCAGGATCCGGAAAATCAACTCTCCTGAAGTTGATTATAGGGCTTTTGAAACCTGATTCCGGTTCTATCAAAGTCAATGGGAAAGAGATATCGTCATTGACAGAACGGGAAATGAATGAGGAACGGCGCCGTATGGGAATGGTATTTCAATATTCAGCTCTTTTTGATTCGATGAATGTAAAGGAAAATGTAGCTTTTGGTCTTCGGCAGCACACCGATTTATCAGAAGAAGAAATAGAGAATATCACGGAAGGAAAACTGCATTTAGTAGGCTTAGATGATGTTGGTGATTTAATGCCTGCCGATTTGTCCGGCGGTATGAAAAAGCGTGTGAGTCTGGCCAGAGCCATTGCACTAAATCCCCAAATTATTTTATATGATGAGCCTACGGCAGGATTGGATCCGATTCGTGCGACCGATATTAGTCTGTTGATTAAACAAATGCAAAAAGAAATGAAGGTCACCAGCATTGTGGTGACTCACGATCTGAAATCAGCGGAAATGGTTGCTGATAGAATGGCTTTTCTTTATAAAGGTTCCTTTTTAGCTGTCGGTACGGCAGAAGCATTAGCATCCTCGAGGGATTACAGAGTTAAACAGTTTATGAATGGATTGCCTTCAGAACAATACACGGTAAGGGCGGGTGAATTTAGTTGAAATGGTCACAAGAAGCGAAAGTAGGAGTATTTTCCTTTATCGGAATTTTACTTTTTTCCGTGATTATAATTCAGCTAAGCAGTGCTGTTTTGTTTGGCAAAAGCGGATTTCATGTAACAGCATATTTTCGGGAAGCAGAAGGGATCGAGCCGGGAAACCCTATTCATTATGCCGGTGTTGATGTGGGTATGGTAGATCATATTTCTATCGAAAATGGAGAAGCTGTGCTTGTTCTTCGGTTTTATGATGACGTAAAAGTCCCAAAGGATGCGAATTTTTCTATCCAAACCAGCAGTGTGATGGGCGGACGGTTTGTCAAAGTCGTTGGTGGACATCAGGATCGGGGATACTTGCGTGAGGGGATGACTGTACAGGGGCAGGCTGCGCCGGGGATTGATGCAGCAATGGACAAAATGGATAAACTCATGGCTTCTGCGCAGGTGATGCTTGACGGAATCAATACAATTGTAGGCGATCCGGCAGCTCAAAAAAATGTCAAGAGAAGCCTAAACAATTTTGACGCTATTTCCGAAAATCTTACTATATTGACAGCGCAGGGGATACAAATTGCCAATCAGATACAGGGTGTCACGTCGCAGATGAATTCTATGCTATACCAGCTGAATGGTGATGGAAAAACAGTGGCGGATGCAAGAAAGATCATGGATAATTTGGCAGTTGCTTCAGAAAATGCCAGATTAATTTCCGGTGATGCAAAAAATGTTTCTGACAAATTAAACAATCTTATGGCAGGCGGCAGTTTGTCTGTGTCGGGCGAATTATTATATAATACGAAAAGAGAAGATTTTTCTCCCAATGTATCGCTTCGTATCGGCAGAGATTCCCCTTTAATTCTTGGTGTTGAGTCTTTTGGCAACGACAGCGTATATAATGTACAGTATGGGCAGAAAAAGGGAAAATTTGATATCCGGGGCGGGATTATCCGTAATAAATTGGGTGTCGGGGCTTCCTATAAAAAAGATAAGTGGAAATTTGATGCAGATCTCTTTGATCCGAATGATTTAACTGTCAGGCTGCGGGGGGCTTATGAAGCATATCCCGGCATTTATGCGGTGGGGCAATCAATATTCCCTCATGGTCGTCATGGCGGAGGTGAATATATCGGATTAGGCTATGCGTATTAAAAAATGATTTTGGAAAGGGCGAAGAGAAATATGAACAAGCAGAAGAGTGTAATTTTATCAATAGCGTTATTGTCAGCTTTATCAGCAGGTATTACTGCAGATGCGAGAGAGGGCCTTCGTTTGTCGACTGACCCGAAACTGACAGAAAAGGCGATTGAAGCCCAAATGAAACAGAGTGTTTCTGCAAAAGAAGTAAATTTTGATAATATGCTTTTGCAGAAAAATTTAAATGATATGATGCCCGAGGGAAAGGTAAAGGCAGAAACATCTAATATAGATATAGATTTAAAGGGTGCAGTTTCTACGGCCATTCAAAATAATCGTGATATCCGGTTGGCAGAATTGTCTTTGGAACAGGCGGAAACTGCAGTCAGCCAGGCGGCAGCGGCTAAAAACCCATCATTATCTTATAAATGGGCAAGAAACCAGGTGAAAGCGGGCTCTGCTAATAGTGCAGGATTTTACGGTGCAAATCATGGATATAATCAGGGGTTGACGTTATCTTGGCCGATTTGGACAGGGGGAGCCGTAGAAGGCGCGATTGATGCAGCCCGTTATGCGGAAGATGTGGCTCATATAAACGTTTACCAAACGGAAGCTGCAACAAAGCTTGCAGCGGCTAAGGCATATTACCAGTATTTAGAAATGATTAAACTGGCGGATGTAGCTATGGAATCGGTTACAAACCTTGATAGGCACCTGACTAATGTAAAACAGCAGTATGATGCGGGGGTTGTGGCAAAGCTGGATGTTCTCTCGTCAAATGTTTCTCTTGCAAATGCAAAACAGAACAGTATTGCAGCGGCAAACTCTCGTGATATAGCGGAAGCGAATTTGAATAATATCATGCGCCTTCCTATGAATACGAAATTAAACCCAATTGATAAAGATTTTCCGGAACCAACTTTTGATATTACGTTGGAACAAGCTATTGCCATGGGGCAAAAGTACAGATGGGAACTGATTAAAGCCGATTATAATGTCCGTATTGCCAAGGAACAGGTTCGTATTGCAAAGGCGGGATACATGCCCACAGTCGCTGTAGGGGGCGGTTATTCTTGGAACACAGCCGGTCTTGGCGGTTTGGATAAAGATGATTGGGCTGTTACAGGAACGGTGAGCTGGAGTATTTGGGATGGTGGTACGACTGATGCAAAAATTAAGAGTGCATCTTCCGGCTTGAAGTCTGCGGAAGAAACCTTATTAAAGGCAAGAGAATCGATAGAGCTTGAAATCAGACAGGATTATTTAAACATTTTATCTGCTAGGGAGCAGATCCGTGCGACAGAAGCTGCTGTAGAACAGGCGGAAGAGGCGTACAAGATTGCGACGGTCCGGTATCGTTCAGGTGTCGGAATCAACTTGGATGTTCTTGATGCCCAGCTTGCTTTAAATAAGGCGAGGACAAATCATATTACCGCATTATATAATTACAATGTCGGTTTGGCTACGCTTGAAAATGCCATGGGGATTCCGGCAGTTATCCATCCGGAGTTTACTGCCAAAAAGTAATTATCACAAAATTATCCATGATAGGAGTTTATTTTGAACGATAAAATTAAATGGTGGTTAAACGGGATTGGTGCAATTATTTTTCTTGCGCTTGCCGTGGTCTACCTTCTTATACGGCCTATTGTCGTGCAAAATTTAGAGCCTGTTATCCAAGATGCTGTTAAGGAAAAAATCAATGGCACACTTGTATGGCGTACAATGGATTTAGATCCCCGGTATAATCTGTCTTTTGACTTTGTGGAATTAAAGGATAAAGAGGGAAAAGATGTTTTAAAGTCTGCTAATGTGACAATCAGCTGGTCAGCAGGTGCTCTATATAATTATCTGATGCATGATGGTGATCTTCTTAATGTGGTGAGTGGTATCACTATGGAAGAACCGATGATGACTGTGCGTGAAAGAAAAGACGGGCAGTGGAACGTGCAGGAATTGGTTAAGCACTCTGCTGATGAATCTGCAGGAGAATTTCATGGTTCCGTAGCTTTGAAAAACGGGGATCTCAAGGTAGAAACGCAGACGGGAGACATCTACACTTTTGAAAAGGTAGAATGCGATCTTACCAGGGGGGAAGATGAGAAAATCAAAGGAACCCTGGCAGGAGAATTTTTGAAAGTCCCTTTTGATGGGGATCTGTCATATACGGATGAAAATAATTTTGAAGGAAATATACAGACGGAACCGGCATCTTTACAGTTTTTAAAGCCGCTGATTGAGAAAATGCCGGGAGCGGTGCATTCTTTTGATATAAGAAACGGTATGGGAGAAGTGACGGGCGCCAGAATCTGGAGAAGTGATGGCGTCCTGTCTTATCATGTAAAAGGTCGCCTTGATCAGACTGCGGTGAGCTATGAAAATTATGCTCTTACGGATGTGGCGGCCTTTTTTGATATTTGTGACGGGGTTCTTCAGATAGAAAATTTTTCAGGGAAAGTGAATGGACAGATTATTGCCGGCAGCGGAGCAATGAATTGGAAAGGCGAAGATCCTCTTATCAGTGGTAATGTGAATTTTTCTTATTTAGATGCATCAAAAGTTATTTTAACGGAAGACGTTAAGGGGTATGCTACAGGAAATGTGCATATAGGGGGTAGTCTTTCCAATCCGGTACTGGCAGGGAAAATCTCTGTAAAAGACGTTTGTTACCGGAATGTTTTAATACAAGACGGATCGGCAGCTTTGGATTATGGTGAAAGGACGCTGGCACTTTCATCGTTGATAATTCATATGGCCGGCGGAACTGTGACAGGAAAAGGGAAGTACAGTTTTTTAACCGGTGATTTTAATGGTGAAATAACTGCAGAGGATATTTCCGCAGGCGATATTCCTTTAGGCTATGATTTATCAGGGATTATAAACGGGTCGGTTATTGCCCAAGGTAATTACTTTGATGGAAGTATGACTTTATATTCGGCAACGGCAGCGGGAAAAGGACAGAATATTTCATATAATGGGAATAGTGCGTCTTTTATTACCGGTGAAGGCATTTATAAAAATGGGAGATGGACATCGACTTTTACCGGAGATGGTGTAGAAGTTAATGGGCTTTGTGCGGATTCCATTGCCGGTGAAATAGCGGCTCATGATGATACATATGAGATTTCTTATTTGAATGGGCAATCGGGGGAGGGAATATTTTCCATAAATGGTATTTATGCTGCAGATGATATGAGTATCAGGGCTGTGGGGACGAATTTAGATATGGCGCAGTTTTCTGAGTTCGTCGATATAAATATTGCGGGGAGAACTTCTTTTGATATGCGAATTACGGGGTCAGAGTCGCTTCCTTCTTTTACAGGGGAGATTCATGCCCGTGACGGGCATATATATAATGCCGCTTTTGATACTATAGACGGACATCTTACCGGAGCAGAAAATAGTTTGAGGATTGATTCTCTCGTGTGGAAAAACGGGGAAGGCAGTCATCATGTAAAGGGGACAGTCGGATTAGAGACGCCGCACGAATTAAATTTAAGAATTGAAAGTGAAAAAATTCGTATAGAAAGTATTTTGAAAATGGCAGGTATGTCATATCCTGTTACCGGATGGGTTGAAAATACGGTGAATGTCACCGGAACATCCGAGAAGCCATCCGTGTCGGGGGACTTTCTTGCATGGGACGGATCTGTTGCAGGGCAATTATTCCAAAGCGTATCAGGGAAATATTCCTATGATGATGGAAAGATAACCATTCAGGACGGGTTAGCCTATATTTATGATGGGACGGCTTTGATTAATGGCAGTATTATCGGCGATACGCTGAATATGGATGTCACGCTGACAGATATAGATGTAGGTGAGCTTTTGCCTGATAAGGGATTCAACGGGAAAGCCACATTGAAAGGTCATGTTTCCGGAACGACTGATAATCCCGCATTTACAGGAATGGCACAGAGCCGTGAAATTCAAATCGGTAAAGGTCGTCTTGGCAGTCTTTCTGCGGGGATTCAATATGAGAATCATATACTGTCCGTGTCTGATGGGGATTTCCATCAAGGAGGAGGGGATTTTAACTGGAAAGGCCTATATAATGAAGAGTCAGGAATTATAGCGGGCGATTTGGAATTTCATGATTGGGATATATCAGAGGTCGTCCGGTTTTTGGGGTTACCGATTTCTAATATTAGCGGAACTGTAAATGGCGGGATGTCTCTTAGCGGCACAATGGAGGACCCAAATATTACATTTCGTGCGAAAGTGAATGGGGGGCAGTTGGCAAATGCTGTTCTGGGAGAAGGCGATATAGATTTCTCTTATATAAACCATGCACTTTCTATACGAAAATTGTATATTCCTGTAGGAGAGGGTATTTTAGCTGCTCAGGGCGGGATGTCAAGTAATGGTGATTTTGATATTCAGGCGGCCGCCAGCAATATGGACATTTCTTGGATACCCCGGGTGACAGAGAAAGAAAATATAACTTTAGATGGAAAAATGACCGCAGCAGTCGATTTAAAGGGCACAAAAGAAAATCCGCAAATTGACTTTTCTGTAGGTATTGATCATCCGGTTTATAATGGCTATGCTTTTGATGATATTTCATTTATGGGGAATACGGAAGGGGATGTAATCTATATTTCCCAGGCTCTTGCAAGGAGAAATCCGTATAAAGCAAGCATGAAAGGATCCATACCTGTTAATGTGCTTACGCGTATTCCATCCGCCAATGCGGCGCCATTGGATTTAGATATCAATCTTGATCATGCAGATATGAATGCGCTGGCACTGTTCTTTAATCCGGTAACTTCAGCAGAGGGTCCGATCAAAGGATATGTGAAGGTATCAGGGGCTTGGGATGATCCGGAACTCAGGGGGGATGTTTCCGTAAAGAATGGACGAATAGAATTGCTTACTTTACACGATCCTATCTTTCCTTTAAATATGGATGTGAAATTTGATGGAAAGAGCGCAACTGTGGAGGGGAATGCCGTTTTTGGGACGGGGAAATCCTCAGTAAAAGGCGGATTGGAATGGGATCGTGGTGCTATTATTGCATATAATGGGGAAGCGCATCTCCATGCGCCCGATATACATTCTGATTACTATAAAGGCTCTTTAGATGCTGATTTTGGCCTTGGTGAAGTGATGGACGTACCGGGTATCGAGGGTAATATTCATGTTCATGATGCGCTTGTTGAATTTCCGCTTACATTGCTCTCAGATTCAGGCAGTTCATCCATACCGGCCTTGATAAAGCTGGAGGTCCTTGTCGGGGATAACGTCAGGGCAAAAAGCAGCTCTCTTTATGATTTGCGACTGACAGGAAATATAGAAGCAGAAGGTCCTGTCAGTGCACCTGCTGTCATAGGGAAGGTCAATGTAGAAAAAGGTACCGTTAAAGTCAATATGACGGAATTTAATATTTCTTCGGGATATGCGGCTTGGAATGGAGAGCAGGGAAATATCCTTCCCGCAATCCATATGAAAGGAACAACAAAAGTAGGAAGTTACAATATTACAGCGGAAATGGATGGAATTCCCGGTAATCTGAAAACAGAGTTCCACAGTGAACCATATCTGAACGATTCCCAAATTCTCATGCTTCTGACATTACATGCTAATCCGGAAGGCGATAATACCGAAGCTATAAAAGGCGCACTTTTCAATGCGGGTTTGACGATGGTCTTGGGAAACAGTGTGCAGGATTTCTTTAAAGAAACCATCGGACTTGATATGATCAGTATTACATCAAGCCTGACTGATTATTATGACAGCAGGACGGTAAATAATGATAACTATTATTATATAAAAATAGGGAAATACTTGTTTAATGATTTTATGCTCACTGCGACGACCGGTGTTAATAATAATCAAACAAGTATCGGATTCCATTATGATTTAAATTCGCACATAGGTATTTCTTCATGGTATAATAACGAACATGATAGTTATATCGGTACGGATTGGAAGTTTAAATTTTAGGAGAGTCTAATGTTATCAGAGTATATAAGTTCTCTCCCTAAAGAAGGGAAGCTGTCCCGTGAAGAAGAAGCACGGCTCTGGGATGCCTATAAGAATGAAGGGGAACTGGAGGCACGTCAGAAACTGATAGAGCATTACCAGCTTCTTGTGTTCAAAGAGGCGACAAAGTATCCTGTACAGGAAACCGTGCTTTTGGATTTGATTCAGGAAGGGACAGTCGGGCTTATGGAAGCCGCTGAAAAATTTGATATTGAGCAGGGCGTTGCATTTTCTTTATATGCCATTCATCGCATCAGAGGAAGAATGCTGGACTTCTTACGGAAAGGCCAGAATGATATTCTTATGGGGGAAGAGCAGGAAGAAAAACTTTTTACACTGCAGGTTGCACCCGATACGGCTTTTGAAATTACTGACAGAAATTCTCTGCATTCTGCTGTTTCGATGGCCGTCAATCGATTACCAATGAAAGAACAGGATGTTATCCGAAGTGTGTATCTGAAGGAAAAAACGGTAGCTGAAACTGCCAATGAGATGGACGTAAGTACGGCTTATGTGTATCGCCTTGAAAAACGCGGAATCCACCGCCTTCGCGGTATGCTTTCCAAGCTAATGCATGAACGTAAATAGTGAAAATCGATACAATATGATTTCATGCTGAAAAATTCAGAAAACGGAAGAAATTGATAGAGGAATGGCGTGTTTAGGCAATAATTGATGTTTATAACCACATATAAAAACCGGATTATGTTTATATAAGGGGGGAAATATATGCCTGGCGATAAACTGAAACGGGTAAAATCTGTAAAAAGATGGCTCGATAAAGCGGAAAATTCTTATTCGAATAATAAAGACATTTCCGGTGAGTTAAATTTAATGATGGCGCAGGCGGAAATGCCGCGGCTGAAGAAAACACATCCTCATGAAAAAGCAAAGAAGTGGGGAATCCGACTTTCCGCCATGGCAGCCGCGGCAGTCCTGTTTATTGGATTTAGCAATCTGTTTTCTGCAAATGCGGATAAATCCCCTGTGATATCCCGGGAAACAACTGTTTCAAAAGAAGAAGTGCCGAAAGTGCCGGAAGATAAAAATCTGGTGCTTTCAGAAACGGTACAGCCGACCGTGGCGGCAACTGAATCATCTAATACGGATCCGGTACCGACGAAAAGTATACAGACGGAAGCGCCTGCGCCCGTACTTCCCGTTATGTCGCAAAGTGAGATTCAAAGCGTAGTTGGCGAAGCAGGACGTGCTTTAAGGGGGCAGTCCTGATATAATATAAATCTAAGCAAGAAATAATTTAGGAGGATATTTATGATTACTTCAAGACGGAGAAAGACTTTGCTCGTATCTGCAGTACTGATTTCTATTTCAGGGTTTAGTGTTTTTGCGGAAGCACCGCAGATGGCAGGGAGCGGAAATAATATGTCCCAGAGCTCCATGGTTGATGTAAAAAGTGGACAGGCCACAGGTGAAAGGGAAATTTCCAATGAAACAGGGAAGGCGGATGCCAGATCGGA
>OIEM01001048.1_pt1 | contig 12365 bp, 11 predicted proteins | sample 1581761 | NCBI WGS metagenome assembly OIEM01 (sample SAMN01760978, study PRJEB22395) | human gut metagenome | reverse complement strand
AATGAGGAAACGTTTATTTATATCGGCAGTCTCACTGCCGCTGACAGGGGTATGCTATGCCCAATGGTCTGCGCAAGATTCGCTCAAACTGCAAAAGTTGTTGGAGGGGAGTGAAGAACTGAAGCTGAATCCGAAGGCGGTCAAGCAGATTGATTTCGGTGGTGCGGTGGGTAGTCCCCGTATGTCGGAGGAAAAGCGTTGGATGTTGCCCGATGAGTCGCTTCCCGAAGCACTGCCTAAACCGAAAGTTGTGTTGACTCTTATGCCGTATAAGGCAAATACCCGCTATAACTGGGATCCTGTTTATCAGAAAAAGATCAGAGTGAACAAGAATACATGGCGGGGAGATTCTTTCTACGAACTGTGTCGGCAGAGATTCTATACGAACCGGACACGTAGCCGGAAAGCGAATGAAATACGGATAGGGGAGGATGTCTCAGTTTGTGGCGGAACTATTAGCGGGCTTGATTTGATGGCTGCCTTTACGAAAGAATTCTGGAACAAAACTGGAAGAGATAACCGTATCCGCACGTTAGAAGTGTTGAAAACTTACGGAGATTCAACTACCGTGTTGATAAATAAACCTATCGAACAGATTACCCGGTAAAATCGTTATATAAATGTATTGATACATTATTTATTATGAACAGAATAACTTCTCTTCTAGGGATCCGGTATCCCATTATTCAAGGTGGTATGGTTTGGTGTAGCGGTTGGCGACTGGCTTCCGCAGTGAGTAACGCGGGTGGCTTAGGACTGATCGGTGCCGGTTCAATGCATCCGGAGACTTTGCGCGAGCATATCCGTAAATGCCGTGTGGCAACGAAGTTTCCTTTTGGGGTGAACATTCCTTTGATGTATCCTCAGATAGAAGAAATAATGAATATTGTGGTGGAGGAAGGAGTAAAGATTGTCTTTACTTCTGCCGGAAATCCGAAAACATGGACAGAACATCTCCATCAGCATGGTATAACAGTAGCCCATGTCGTGGCAAGCAGTAAGTTTGCTGCCAAATGTGAAGAAGCAGGTGTAGATGCCATTGTTGCCGAAGGCTTTGAAGCAGGCGGTCACAACGGTCGTGAAGAAACCACTACCCTATGTCTGCTACCTGCCATAAAAAAAATTACAACCGTTCCGGTTATGGCAGCAGGAGGCATCGGCTCCGGTGAAAGTATCTTGGCCGCCATGACACTGGGGGCCGATGGAGTCCAAATAGGTACACGTTTTGCATTGACCGAAGAAAGTTCGGCACATTTCACATTCAAGGACCGTTGTCTGCGGCTGAATGAAGGCGATACCCAACTCACATTAAAACAGCTTTCGCCTGTCAGACTCGTAAAAAATGAATTCTTCAAGCAAGTGGAAGAAGCAGAAACACGCGGTGCATCTGTAGAAGAATTAAGAGAATTATTGGGCAAGGGACGTGCCAAGAAAGGTATTTTTGAAGGAGACATTTACGAAGGTGAAGTGGAAATAGGACAAATAGCGTCTTCTGTACATAGTCTCAAAACAGCAGAGGAAGTAATCAAGGAATTGATAAACGATTTTAATGCAGCATTAAAACGTACAAAAGAAATACCTTCTTTTATCCTATAATTAATAACTTGCATCGATTTATATTTATTATATCCGGGCAGACTTATCTATATGCCCGGATATATCCATGAAAACGCGATGTGTTTTTTCAATAGCTATTCATTTCTTTTCAGGTGCAATGAGCCGGTAATACACATCGGCAATTCATCTTTATAATGTGTCACCATTATCATTGTTTTATCCCTGCGCCGGCAGAAAGTCTCAATAATATCTTTCACCAAACGGCGGTTTATCAAATCGAGTCCATGCAACGGTTCATCCAATATCAGTAATTCCGGGTCTTTAACAAAGGCACGTGCCAACAAAACCAAACGTTGTTCTCCGCTGGAAAGCTGTAAGAAACTACGCTCCTTCAAGTCTGCAATACCAAAAATATCCATCCACCACTCACAAGTTTCCATCTGTTCGGGACGCGGACGTTTATAAAGCCCCACCGAATCATGCAATCCGCTTGCCACAATATCAATGGCCGGTAAATTCTTTAAATAGGCACGATGCATCTCCGGGCTGACATACCCGATATGCTTCTTTATTTCCCAAATGCTCTCTCCTGATCCGCGCTTACGCCCGAACAAGGTTATATCACAGGCATAGCTCTGCGGATTATCAGCACAAACCAAACTCAGCAATGTAGATTTTCCAGAACCATTATCTCCGCTAAGAGCCCACTTCTCACCACATTTCACACTCCAATCCAACTCTTTCAGGATAGTCCTTTCACCGTAACGGATACTCACTTTATTCAAATCTACCACATGGTCGGTATGATAAAAGCCATCACCATAAGGAAGAGCCAAGATACGTTCTTCTTTCTCCTTTGAGAGCACATGTTCGGGGACAGGCTTGCAACCGGCAAGATAAGCTTTCAACGTAATTTTATCACCGCACATACGATTTTCTACAGGAATTACGTGCGTAATCAACGAAGGTATATCATCTGTCTTTGAAAGTACCAGAATTATTTGCAGACAAGTCATCCGTATAAGTTCGCAAAGCAATGCATGAAGTTGGTCACGTGTCTTGGCGTCAAGTCCGATAAAAGGATTATCCATTATCAGCACACGAGGGTTACTCAACAAAGTCTTGGTCAACTGAAATTTACGTAACTCTCCACTCGATAGCAGAATAATATGTTTATCCAGCATCGTTTCTATGTCGAACAAGTCATACAACGTTTTTTTCAGTTCGGGATTCGTAGCTTTCGGCAAAAGGTCACGAACGACAGGCGTTTCATCCAAATCATGGGTATTCCAGCGCTGTTGATAATAATAATTACCGTCTGCATCCCCATAAGAGTCCCTGAAAGCAATATATTTTATATTATCATACACCATCTTTGAGGGAGAAGGCGAGAAATCATACTTCACTTCGTTCATTAATAGCGGCCAACGCCCGATAATAGTATCCACCAATATGCTTTTTCCTGCTCCGTTCGGACCTACAATAGCAATATGTTCACCTTCGGCAAGCGTCATGTTTATCGGCTTTTTCATCCGATAAAGCGGATGACGGACAACCCCGTTCTCAATAGCAATAATATTCTGCATTTCAATATCTCATTTTAGTCTTAAACAGAATACAAAGGTAGATAAAATTTAATAGAGCACTTACCCCATCCCTATATTTTTCTTGCCCGGAAAACATTCGTCAGAGCATAGAAAAATATGGGGTTTAGCATAAAAAGTTAGGTTTTTCCATCCTTTTGTCATAACTTCGTGCACTTTTTTGGAGAAAACTTATGTATATATTCCGTTCTATTTACGAAATCATAAATACCATATCCACGGCAAAAACATTGCTGACGGAAATGTTCGAAAAGAGAAAAACCATCAGTTTCAGATACATCGATGCCTTAGAATTATTAAAAGACGATGAAAATCGCCTTAAAATATTAATTGAAAAAGAAGTGATTCACCAAAATGGCAACTTCTTGGAGCTGGACGTGCGTTTTCTCGATTTCTTTGAAACGCTACTTGAAGCCAACGAAGAAATCGACACAGCCACAATTGACGAAAACATCGAATACCTGCACGAGCTGATGGATTATTATCTGAAAGAAAAGATACAATCACGCAAAGAGAGCTATGTGAGGAACATCAAACTGACGTTCCAGAAAATAGCTCGCGTAACAATACGTAATATCATGAATTTGCAAAACAGTATCGACAACACTTTCAAACATGAACCAACATACCAAATCAAAATAGCCAAGCTGAAGAATCTGGACAAGAAGCGCATCAATATACAGAATCTCATTGACTCCACCGAGCACCTGATTCTACATGAAGAGCGACTTTTTTTCCAACAAGCCACCGATGAGGAATTAGGACGCATCTTGCTGGAACTGCGTCAGGAGTTGCAATTGTCTGCTCACAGCCTCATACGGGCGCAACAGGATATAATCAACTATCTGAACCAAATAAAGAATCAAGTAATATTGGTAGAGAAAATCCGAAAAGTAAAGTATCTGCAAGACCAGTTTGAACTGCGTGCCCGAAGCAACCTGGCAGAAGTAATGGAGAATGAACATTCCGTCTTGTTGGAAGGCTGTACACAGACTTCATTCAAACTATCGCCCGAATATCTGGCAAGTGACGAAGCACGCCCCATTATCCTTAGAATCCTGAGCAACCGGAAAACCCGGGAGCATATCCGCAAGAATGAAGCGGGTGCTTTTAGTGAGGAAGACATGAAAGCGCAAGCCATGTATGAGGAAGTGGTAAACTTGGAAGAAGTGGTTAAAAGTTTTCTACAATCGGGTGCAGAAGCACAATGGAAAAACGAGCAACCCAAAGACTTGTTTACCTTTCTGCTCCATTATTCTTTTCAACGTGAAGTAAACGAGGAAGAATGCACCACACTGTTTTGCCAAATAGTGTCGCTCTACGAAGACAAATTAGAAATAAGCGATGATTTCGGACGATACAAACAATATGAATATGCCAAAATATACCCTTTATAAACTATGAATTTGAATATACAAATACCGGACAATACAGCATTAATCTTCGAATATATGCAAAAAGGGCAATTTATCTGTTCCAACAGCACAGATATCGACTTGCGCGACATGTATAATATGATTGATGAGAACTACGAATCTTTATACCAATACTTTTCACAAATAAACTATACATTAGAAAGGGGAAACGAGTATTTCTACTTCTCGCGCACGGAATCAAAAACCACATTGGAACAAAAGATACTCCGTGCCTATTATTGGATAGATGTACTTGATTTCTTCAAAACTTACGATGAAACATTCGGTGCAGGCTTCCGCTTCCAGCCGGAACAAATTTTGGTAGAGGCCAATATCAATGTTTTGCTGCAAAATAAATTAGACGGTATCCGCAAACATTTCTCGGACAAGGATATCCGCAAAGACGTGCTCGACAATATGATACGTTTGCTGGCCAAAGAATCGTTTATCGAATTGGAAAATGAGAAGACTAATACTTATAAGGTACTGACTTCATGGCATTATCTGGAAAAATTAGTCGATAGTATCAACATTTTTGAAGACATTGAAGATGAGAAACCTGAGTAGAATAATTTTTATCAATAGTGCGAATATTCCTTATTCGGACAATATATATCTGGATGGAAATATCCACTTTATCGGCACACAAGGAGTAGGAAAAAGTACCATTCTGCGTGCTATCTTATTTTTCTATAATGCGGACACGCAGAAACTGGGCATTCCCGTTGAAAAACAAAATTACACGGACTACTATTTTCCTTTTGCCAACTCATATATCATTTACGAAGTAACAACGGAGCATGGAGCATTCTGTATCCTGAGCTTTAAAGCCATGAACCGGGTATGTTATCGTTTCATAGATTCACCTTATCGCAAAGAATTCTTTATTGACGAGAATCGCACCGCCTACAGCGGCACAGACCGTATCCGTGCCATGCTCGACCAACATGAAGTGGAGTATTCGCGCATCATTTATACCTACGACGAGTATCGTAATATCCTATATGGCAATGCAACGAGTACTGAATTCCGACGTTATTCCTTGATGGAAAGCAAACAATATCAAAACATTCCGCGTACCATCCAGAATGTATTGCTGAACTCAAAACTTGATGCCGAATTTATCAAAAGGACTATTATCTCTTCTTTAAATGAAGAAGAAATATCCATCGATCTGAATAGTTACAAAGAGCATTTGAAAGATTTTGAAACGCGCCTGAGAGACATTAGTGAATTTCAAAAGAAAGAGACACAGAAGCAGGCAACGGAGATTACCCAACTATCACAGCAAACAACCCGTCTGCAAAGTGATATCATGCAAAATTGCCGCGAACTGGTGATTGCCGGTCGAAAAGCATCCGAACTGCTGCCCGAATGGAAAGAAAAACGCGACAAGGCTGGCAATGACATACAAATACAGGAAAAGCTGAAAGCAGAGTTACAAAATGAATCACGGCAGCGTTGCGAAAAAATACAGGAAGAACTGACCATCGTCAGCAATGATTTGAAGAAAGCCGTTCTGAAGGAAAAGGAATATGAAGAACATCATATACAGGAAGTGATGGAACGTTCTGCCAAAGAAATGGAATGGAAAAACAAACGTCTCGGTTTACAGGAAGAACAACGCATATTGACTTCGCAATACACGGAAATCTCTTCTAAATACAAATTGCTTATCCAGAACCTGGATAACCAGTGGAATAAAATACACGAAGAGAAAATTCATCAATTGGATACATTAAATACTGTTTACAATGCCCGTTTGGAAGAAGCTCGTAAAGAAAACCAAAACCAAACAGAAGCTTTGTATCAGGAGTATGAGAACCTGTCACAAAAACTGCATCCGCTAAAAGCCGAAAAACAGACAAAGCTGAGCGAAATGGATTATCGTATTCGTTCATGCCGCAAAGAAATCTTCTTCGAAAAGGAACAAGAGGAATTAAAGATGCGCATTCAGTCGTACACCTCTACTCACTTGGAACGAAAAACACGTATCAATGAGGCTCAAATCATTATCAAAGACTTGATGATGAAATGGGAGCATGAAGTTCAAAAATTGGAAAAAGGGATAGATGATGAACTGTCGAAGTCACAGATGGAACTGCAACAGTTACATGTCCGCATACAGGAATTGCAGCAGTTTCTTACCCATAGTAAGAGTACCTTACAAGGCTGGCTGAAAGAAAACCATAAAGGATGGGAAGAAACAATCGGTAAACTATGCGATGAAGCTATATTGTGGCAAACCAACCTCTCACCGCAAAAAGCAGAAGGCAATTCTTTTTATGGAATCCAAATTGATTTGAATGTCATAGAGCGTCACATCAAATCTATTGATGATTATAATAAAGAAAAAGAGGAGAAGGAACAACGTTCGGCAGAAATCTCTATGCGCATGCAACGTTTGCAAGCCGAAAAAGCAGAGGGACAAGAGCAAATAAAGCGAAAATCCCAGCCGTTGATAAAAGAACAGAAAAGCCGTATCAACCAGTTAGAATATGAATTGGAAAAACTGGAACGCCAATACCAGCAAGACATGCTCGACCTTGAAGACTGGAAGAAAAAAGCAGAAGCTGCCCGTAATGAAAAGTTAACCCGGCTGGATGAGGAAAAAAGCAAAATTGCTTTAGAACTGGCTTCCGTCAATGAAAAGCTGGATAACTTGGGACAAGAGAAAGCAAACAAGCTCAATGCCTTGAAAGAAGCATGGGCACACTTACAAAACCAACTCTTTGAAGAAAAGAACATCCAACAAGAAAATATACGCAAAGAAGAAAAAGAGGAACAAAAGCGTATCAATGCCGGCAAAGCACAGCATGAAGCAGAGATGCAAAAAGAGTTGCATTCCCAAGGTGCCGATACCGAACGATTGCAAAATATCGCCAACCAACTGGGACAGATTGAGCAGGAGTTGTCTTTCATCAAAAAACACGCAACACTGATTATCGAATATCAAAAAGACAAACGAGACCTGATTGAACATATCCCTACATGGAAATATCAGGAAGAAGACCTGAGAAAGCAATTAAAGAAAGAACGGGATACCCTGAGAGCAGAAGTTGATACCTTGCAGAAAGAGATAGACAGAATAAAGATAATTTTACAAGAAGCCGAAGGTAATATTCGTCATTTACAACAGAATCTGGATGCTTACGCCAATATAGAAAGCTTTGATTGGTATAAATCTCATCAGGATATTTTCAAGAATGGCCCTTCTATGACAACTATTACACAAAAAAGTTGCATGGAGTTAATTGACCTGTTGAATCAATATTACATGCAATTCATGCAGATGCAAACCAAACTGCGTAAAGCTGTAAACCTCTTCACAGGACACTTTGACGAAAACAATACTTTCAAGTTTAAAACCAAATTTAATGAAGACTGGGAATACATACGCTTTGCTGATGAGTTGCACGATTTTATAGAGGAAGATAAAATTGACGAATATGTACGCCGTATCAATAATGAACATTGGGATACATTTAAACGTATCAGCATGGATGTCACTTCACTTTCTTCTTCCGAAAAAGATATACAAACAATTATTGGCAAGATAAATAAAGGATTCGCTACCTGCAATTTTGTAGGTGTCATTCAGCGCATCGAGATGAAAATGGAAGAAAGCAGTAACCGAGTGGTAAATGTACTGCATGATATTCAAAAATATTACAAAGAATATGGTTATGACCTTACCCCCGAAACAAACTTGTTCTCTTCCGAAAAAGAGCCTTTGATAAAAGAAGAAGCCATCAAGCTGCTGCGCGACTTTATCAAAGAAATTCATGCCTACCGTTATGACAATATCCGGCTGTATGACTCCTTCGAACTACGTTTCCGCATTGTAGAAAATGGTAATGACACAGGATTTGTAGAGAAAATTTCAAGTGTAGGTTCGGAAGGTACGGATATTCTGGTAAAAGCTATGATTAATATCATGCTAATCAATGTATTTAAAGAAGCCGCTTCACGAAAGTTCAAAGATTTCAAGTTGCACTGCATGATGGATGAAATTGGAAAACTCCATCCGAACAATGTGGCAGGTATCTTGAAATTTGCCAACGACCGGAATATTATCCTTATCAACGGCTCTCCTACCGAGCTCAACCGAGAAGCATACAAGCATGTGTATTTATTAACAAAAGATTCACAGAGTAAAACACGTATTGCACGGTTAATTTCAGACACCAACATATAATGATAAATATTACATTAAACCAAGTGCGATTGTTGAAATCTCTCTCTTTAGGGGAGAGATTTCCTTTAAGCAATTTAAAAGGAAAAATCTTTCAACAGTTATTGGATGAGCATGTCTTATCAAAGTTTCCACAAGGAAATGGTTTTATAATCTATGCTCACTCTCCCATTGCCTTACTAAACCATTTAAGTAATAAATATATAAAATGTTCCCTAGATGATTACATCGAAAAGATGGAAATAAATGAGCTAAGGAAAGTAGACAATATATTGATGAGAGGGAACTCAAAGAGCAATGAAACGCATCCCATGAATGGTTTTCTGGTGAAAAGCATTGAACCGATTGAAGTTTCTCTCTCCAAAAGAAAACTGGTGCTTTCTCCCGAAGTGTGGCCTGTCTGTTTCGTTTCAAATCATGAAGAGTTCACAATTCCCTCGGATGTCACCATTGTTATGGTAGAAAATCCTGAAAACTTTATCTTTATAGAAGAACAAAAGGAGTTCTTTGAAGGAATGCGACCTTTATTTACAACTTATTATCCCAGAGATACACATCGAAGTTTAGTGAATTGGTTAGAAACATTGCCTAATGCATACATTCATTATGGTGACTTTGATATTGCCGGAGTTTATATTTATCAGGATATTTATAAAAAACATATCAAAGGTCCTAAAAAATTCTTTGTTCCTAAATTTATTGATAAGTTAATGCATCGATTCGGTGATGCAGAACTTTACGATAAACAATTGAGTTACAGAAATTCCATCATTTCAGATGAACCAGGCATTCAAGAACTAATGAAAATTATCGATAAAGAACATAAGGGATTAGAACAAGAAATCTTTAATTCAAAAGAATATAAAAAATATACAGACTAACTTTCTCTTCTTTCTATTATACTGAAACAAGTTTAAGATGCTAACTTACTTTTTAAATCATTTTTAATCATGTGAATACTGTCACTGGAGTATTTCTTATAGAACAATAACAAAATAATGACTCCGCAACTGATAGCTGCATCTGCAAAATTAAAGATCGGACTAAAGAATATAAAATTATCTCCTCCTATAAATGGCATCCAACCGGGCCGGTTAAATTCAAAAAAAGGAAAATAGAACATATCGACAACTTTTCCGTATAACCAATCAATGTATCCATGTCCTATCGGTACAAAAGTTGCCACTTCAGATAAGGTACTTTGACTGAATATGACTCCATAAAAAATACTATCAATAATATTTCCAATTGCACCTGCCAATATCAGGGAAATACAAATAAGATAACCACGTTTACAATTAGCTTTGATAAGTCGGCCTATATACCATATAATAATCCCGGCAAATAAGATACGGCCTATTGTCTGTACTGCTTTGGGAATAACTTGCATACCAAAAGCCATCCCCGGGTTCTCAACAAAATGAATATAGAACCAATCGGTAATGCGAATACTTTCATTATAATACATATTCGTTTTTACCGCTATTTTTTATGATTTGGTCAAGAATTAAGATTCCCATCACAATCAACAAGGAAAGCCATCCTTTAGAAATAGTATTTTTCATAAGTATTATTTTGTGTTTTTAAATAGTTGCAAATATACTGAAGAATTTCTATCAGCAACCATTTTCATACCCGAAATGTCATCTTCCGATACTCTGACGGTGATATTCCTATTTTTTTCTGCACATATCGGCTGAAATAGGATACTGAGGAAAAATTCAGCTTTTCGGCAATCTCTGTCAAGGAGAGTTCCTTCTGCCATAGCAGACGAGTGATTTCCAAAAGAGTAAAACGATCTATCCAGTAAGTAGCAGGTCTGCCACTCACCTCTTTACATATCTCCGACAGGTAATGAGGAGTAATGCAAAGTCGGGAAGCATAAAAGTCAAGACTACGGTGACGGATATATTCGCCATTATACAACAATTCGATGAACTTCCGCAGCAGAAAAGTGATATGTTCCGACAGTCGGACCGCCTCCTGTCTGCGTGCATGGATGTCGTAGAGATCGAGAATATGGGCGGTAAGCAGACTGCCTAGTAATTCTTCCCGGAAAAGATGACCTTTATCCTCCATACGCTCCCGGATACACAGCATGGCCTGTTTGCACACCCGGAAGTCATGAAATGAAAGTTTCATGACCGGATTCTGCAAAAGTGACAAATGTCCGATGATGCCGTAATTGCTGCGAATGGCTATTGAGGTAATAAACAAATCCGAAAGGCTCATAAAAATGCCTTGGAAGTCCCCGGAGTCCGAAAAGTCCGACCCAAGTGTTGCATTGGGCAGAATCACATAATCTCCTGCCGCAATGTGATAACGGGTGTCTTGAAACGTAAAGCCCATATTACCTCCGCTGCAAAGAATATGAATGACTCTTCCCGTATGCCGCAGGGCATTGAAGTCCTGCAATGTATCAGCAAAAATAATCCCATCAAAGTCTGTATGCTCCATTTCCCTTATTCATTTCCTTGCAAAAGTAACCAAAAACCACGAATAGTGAAAATACTACCTCGAATTATGTAACAAAGAAGCGAGAAGTGCGTTGTAATTTTGCATCAGAAGCTAAAACCATAAAGAATATGAAAAATGTAAGATTGAACAACGGAGTAATGATGCCTGCCATCGGGTTCGGCATCTTCCAAATTCCTGAGAACGAAACGGAACGGATTGTGAATGATGCGATTGAGACCGGCTACAGGAAGTTTGATACAGCCGCCTCTTATTTCAATGAGGAGCAGTTAGGCAACGCCATCCGACATAGCGGCATGAAACGTGAGGAGTTCTTCATTACCACCAAATTGTGGGTGCAAGACTACGAATACGATGATGCCCTGCGCGCTTTCGATTTATCGATGAAAAAGCTCGGGCTGGATTATCTGGACCTCTACCTGATGCACAAACCATACGGAAACTATCGTGGTTATTCCTAAATCCGTACACAAGGAGCGAATGGTAGAAAACTTCAACATCCTTGATTTCATACTTTCTGAAGAAGAAATGGCCGCTATCTCCCTACTGGAAACGAGGAAAAGCCCTATCTACGACGACATGGACTTAGCAACTGTGAAAGGAATCGGATTGCACAAAATCCATGAATGATTTTAGAAAGAAAAGAGAAAATAGAATATGAACCCTTAAAAACAGAATCTTATGCAGACTATCAAATTGAACAACGGCATCGAAATGCCGGTATTGGGATACGGAGTATTCCAAGTATCTCCCGAAGAGTGCGAGCGTTGCGTGCTCGATGCCATCAGCACAGGTTACCGGCTGATAGACACAGCGCAGGCTTACTATAACGAAGAGGGCGTGGGCAATGCCGTCGCCCGCTGCGGTGTGCCCCGTAACGAGCTTTTCCTTACCACCAAAATATGGATAAGCAATGCCGGAGAGACAAACGCCGCCCGCAGCATTGATGAATCTCTCCGTAAACTGCACACCGACTACATCGACTTGCTACTCATCCATCAGCCTTTCAGCGACTACCCGGGAACATGGCGGGCCATGGAGAAGGCCGTAAAAGATGGAAAAGTCCGTGCCATCGGCCTTTCCAACTTCTACCCCGACCGCTTTGTGGCTATGGCGGGA
>OIEM01001044.1_pt1 | contig 12398 bp, 12 predicted proteins | sample 1581761 | NCBI WGS metagenome assembly OIEM01 (sample SAMN01760978, study PRJEB22395) | human gut metagenome | reverse complement strand
TCTGGATTTATTTGCCGGCAGCGGTCAGTTGGGAATTGAAGCGCTAAGCAGGGGAGCACAGTCGGCAGTATTTATTGATAATTCTAAAAAATCCATTGAACTTGTCAAAAAAAATCTTGAAAAAACAAAACTTATTAAACAAGCTCAGATATTTCAAATGAATAGTTATGATTTTCTTAAACAAACAAATAAAAAATTTGATTTTATTTTTCTGGATCCCCCATATAATAAAGGAATATTAACTGAAATATTGCCATTATTGTCTGATAAATTAAATTATAATGGTAAGATTATCTGTGAATATGAACAAAATTTGATTTTACCTGAAAAAATTGTAGATTTAATATTGAAAAAAAATTATAAATATGGTAAAATAAATATATCAATGTTTTGTCGTTATGGAGAGGATGAATAAATTGAAAAGAATAGCTGTTTGTCCGGGAAGTTTTGATCCTATAACTTTTGGACATATTGATATAATTAAAAGAGCATCACAGCTATTTGATGAAGTTGTTGTTTTAATTTCAGTCAATACAGTTAAATCACCCAGTTTTACTGAATCGGAACGTATGATGATGATAAAAAAAAATACTAGTGAATTTGGTAATGTTGTTATTGACGTTCTGGATGGTCTTTTAGCTGATTATGTAAAGAAAATTGGCGCAGTTGCAATTGTTAAAGGTCTTAGAGCTGTTAGTGACTTTGAATATGAATTTCAGATGGCTCTTGCAAATAAAAAACTATACAATGGCGCTGAAACAGTATTTCTAACAACTTCAACGGAAAATATGTACTTAAGTTCAAGCGTTGTTAAGCAAATTGCTTATTTTGGCGGTGACATAAGTCATTTCGTACCTGAAAACGTGCTTGATTTTATAAGAAAAAGGCTTATAAAGGAGTAATTTTATGAATAATAAAATTGATGAGATACTTGATGAAATGGATGAGGTTCTTGATAAAGCTAAACCGTTTCCCTTTGCTGGAAATAAGTTTCTCGTTGATGCAGATAGAATGCGAGAACTTGTTAATGATGTTAGATTGAATATGCCTCATGAAATAAAAGATGCAAGGCTTGTTGCTTTTGATAGAGAAAGAATATTAAATGAAGCTAAGGCAAAGGCAGAATCAATTATAAGTCAGGCTGAAAAAAGAGCTGCCACAATGGTTTCTCAGGATGCAATAGTTAAGGAAGCTAAGAAAAAAGCTGTGGAACTTCTCACAAAAGCACAGAATAATGCCAAGGAAATAAAAAAATCAGCTAATGGATATGTTGATAACTTAATGAATAATACTGAAAAATTCATGAGTATTGCATTACAGGATGTTAAAAAACAAAAATCTAAAATTCGAGAAGACAGACGATAAATTGATACTTTATCAAGAATAATTAGATAAATACGCAAAGAGGCGAATCATTTTATGATACGTCTCTTTTTTTAAGGTGGATTTTTATGGATAAAATAGATATCAAATTAATAACATTATTACAGGAAAATGCCAGATATCCTCTAAAATTTCTAGCTTCACAAGTTTTCTTGTCTGCTCCTGCAGTTTCATCAAGAATCAACAAACTGGAAAAGCAGGGTATAATATTGGGATACAATACTGTTATTGACAAACAAAAATTAGGATATCACATAACAGCATTTATAAATCTTGAAATGACGCCAAATCAAAAGGCTGAATTTTATCCGTTTATACATAGTTGTCCAAATGTTCTGGAATGTAACTGTGTTACGGGAAGTTTTTCTATGTTAATTAAGGTGGCGTTTCCAAGTACACAAGAATTAGATATATTTATAGGGAAACTTCAGCACTTTGGAAATACATCGACACAAATTGTTTTTTCAACACCTGTTCCAAACAGAGAAATTAAAATTAGTGAATAAATAAATTTATTTTTTCTTATTTTTAATATTTGCAAGAGGTGAACTGTCTGCGGCATTTTTTAGTATATCGTTCGACAAATGAGTATATATCTCTGTCGTTGCAATACTTTTATGTCCAAGTATTTCTTTTAGAGTTAATGTGTCAACATTTCCGTATTGATACATCAATGTTGCAGCAGTATGTCTTAATTTATGTACTGAAATTCCTTTTCCAGATAATCCCGTTGCTTGTAAAGTTTCTTCTACAATTTGTTCAACACGTCTGCGGCTGATACGTCTGCCTTTTTTACTTAAAAATAATGCGTCAGGTTCTAATATTGAATTTTCACGTGATTCTATGTAGTCCTGAAGCGATTGTATGCATGCGTCATTGAGGTAGATCATACGTTCTTTATTGCCTTTACCCAATAATTTAATTTTTCGTTCCTTAAAATTAATATCAGATATATTGATTCCAACTAATTCACTTAAACGCATACCACAATTTAAAAAAAGAGTAATCATACAGTAATCACGCAATGAATTAAATTTATTATTGGCAGCATTTTCAAGAAGCTCCTGACTTTCTTCAAGTGTTAAATATTTTGGTAAGGATTTTTTTAGACTTGGAAGCTCAAGATTTACGGTAGGATCGTTTTTTAATATACATGCTTGCTTAGTAAGATACTTAAATAAACTTTTAATAGAAGAAATTTTTCTTGCGATAGTTTTGTCGTTGTTTTTACGTTCATCTCTTAAAAAATAAATGTATTCATATATTTTATGAAGATTTACATTTTCAAGAACTTTTAAATCAAAATTTTGTATATCAATTTTATTAAAATCTATATCTTCGGATGAATTCATATATATCAGATATCTAAAAAAAACTCTTATATCTATCAGATATCCTTCAGCTGTTCGTTCAGATTTTGCTTTTACTAGTGTTAAATGAAACCAGTAATCATTAATAAAATCCGGAAATTCTTTTAAATTAATCTTTTTCATTTTTTTGCACCTCTAATTTCGCTAAATTTGTATTTAGCGAAATAAATAAAATTTTATTTTTCTTCTTTCCTACCAGTTTTTAAATTAAAATTCAATTTTATTATATCATATTTTTTACAGAATTTTCAAGGTACTATTTGACTTTTTTCTAAAATTATGATATGATTAATTAAGTATAAGATTGAAAGGAACAAACAAATGCAATTTAAAGAATTAGGATTATCAGAAGAATTATTATCTGCCGTAAAATCTATGGGATTTGACGAAATGACTGAAATACAGGAAAAAAGTATTCCAGTAATTATGAAAGGTTTGGACATAATTGGCCGTTCAAATACAGGAACTGGAAAAACTGCTGCTTTTGGTATTCCTGTTATAGAAAAAATATTACAAAATGATTCGGATTTTATTCAAACACTTATTTTATGTCCAACGCGTGAACTGGCTCAGCAAGCATGTGAAGAAATAAAAAAATTCAGTAAATATAAAAATTGGGTTAAACCATTAGCTATTTTCGGAGGCGTTTCAATTGATAAACAGATATATCAATTGAAACGAGGAGTTAATATTATTATAGGTACTCCGGGCAGAATTATTGATCATATAAATCGACATACATTAAAATTGCAAAATTTAAAAACTATAGTACTTGACGAAGCCGATGAAATGCTGCAAATGGGATTTCGTGAAGATATTGAAAATATTTTGCAATATATTCCTAAAGAACGCCAAACTATACTTTTTTCCGCAACAATGCCTCCTGAAATTTTGGCTATCACACATAAATATCAAAATAATCCTATTTTAATTAAAACAAATACTAAAAGTAAAACCGTTGAATCTATCGAACAATACTATTATATAGTGCCAATGGGAAAAAAATTTGACGCTTTAGATTTGCTATTAATAAAAAATCAGCCAAAATCTTCTATGATTTTTTGTAATACAAAAAAAATGGTTGATGAATTAACAAATATACTGGTTTCAAAAGGATATAAGGCTGCAGGAATTCATGGAGATATGAAACAATTACAGCGAACTTCAGTTATGAATTCTTTTAAATCCGGTAAAACTTCTATTTTAGTTGCTACAGATGTTGCTGCCCGAGGTATTGATGTTAATGGAATTGATGCTGTTTTTAATTTTGATTTACCACAGGATAATGAATATTATATTCATCGTATCGGCCGAACGGGACGTGCCGGCAAATCCGGAACAGCATATACATTAGTATGTAACCGTAAACAAGTTAGCGATTTAAATATGATTGCTAAAAATACTAAATCTGTAATAAAAGAAAGTGAATTACCAAATAAGTCTGAATTAGTTGATATTGAAATTGAAAATTATGAAAAATTTATTTCACATCTTGCTGATAAAAAAATTTATAAAGAATCATATGATCTTATTAATAGTCTTTTGGAAAAGGGCTGGACTTATGAGAACATTTCAGTTTATTTATTAAATTACTTATTTGGGGCAAAACTGCAAAATATTCCTGATGTTAAGGTAATTAAATATAATAATTTTTATTTACCAGATAATAAAAATATTAATAAAAGAACTGCCAAAGTCAATATTAATTTAGGAAAAAATCAAAAAATAAATCCTAATTATATTTTAGGCGCTTTAGTTGATGCTACTGGAATTTCCGGTAAAAGTTTTGGAAAAATCAATATCCATGATAACTTTACTACCGTTGATGTACCAATTAATAAAATAGACTATATTGTGAATTCTATGAAAAACAGTAAAATTAACGGAAATAGGGTCATTGTAAAAAAAGTAGATATGAAAAAAGATATTAGAAATGTTAATAAAAACAAAAAGCAAAAAAATAAAAGCCAGATCTATAAAAAAGGCTGATATTGAGGGAATTTATGAAGATCCTTGTTATTGAAGATGAAGAAGCTATTGCTGATGCTCTTATTCATATGTTGATAAAAAATAAATATCTTGCTGATGCATGCTATGATGGCGAAAGTGGTCTGGACAATGCGTTAACAGGTATTTATGATTTGATAATTTTAGATATAATGCTTCCTAAAATAAATGGATTGGATGTTTTAAAACAAATACGAAATCAACATATTAAGTGTCCTGTTATATTATTGACAGCAAAAGATGAAATTTCAGATAAAGTTACCGGATTGGATTACGGTGCTGACGATTACATAACTAAACCTTTTGCTATTGATGAATTACTGGCTCGAATAAGAAGTATACAAAGAAGAATGAATAATAATATTACAAATGAAAATATTATTAAATTTTCTGATATTTCACTTGATCTTCAAACGTATACGTTATCTTGTAATTCAGATTCTCTTCACCTTGGTCTTAAAGAATTTTGTATTATGGAAGTTTTCATAAATAATCCAAATAAAGTTATAAGTAAAGAACTGCTTATTGAAAAAATTTGGGGATATGAAAGCGATGCTGAATATAATAATGTTGAAGTTTATATTTCTTTTTTAAGAAAAAAACTAAACCATATTCATTCTAATTCATTTATAAAAACTATTAGGGGCGTTGGTTATCGTTTGGAGGATTAAAAATGATAAAACGTCTTAAGCTCAGATTTATTATTGTTAATATGAGTATATTAACATGTGTTTTAATTAGTATACTCATATCAATTTTCATTCTAATGTACAGTTCTGAAGTAAAGTTATCATATGAATTGATGGAATCCATAAGCAATCAAAAAAATAAAGCTATAAATAACTTTGATAATGTAAATTCAAATGCTGGTAGGTTTAAATTACTTAATAATGAATTTGATGATTATTTCAATAAGGATGAAAAAAACCAAGAACCTCCTTGGCATCCGCCTGATTCTGATCCAAATAATTATCCTGATGACAATATGTGGCCATTTCCAGATGAACATCCAAAAGATGATGATAAACCATTTGTATATACTAGTCCCCCGCTTACTTCTGAACCTTACAATATTATTACTGAATTTCAAAATAATCAAAATAATACTGAAACAACTGTAGTTAAAGATAAAGAAGAAACAAAAAAATATAATTCTGTAACAGAACCTGCAATCACAAATCCAGTTAATGAAAACAATGTTAATAATGAAACAGAGAAAAAAAATCAAAATGACATAAAGAATAGTACTGAATCATCACAAAATAAAATAACAAAAGTTTCATCTTTATCTAAGACAACGGTTGTAACAAATATCGTTTCTAAAAAAATTCCCGATGAAAAACAACATGATGAAAATTTTCCGGATCCGTTTAAAGGGAAAGTAAAAAGAACTTATATATATAGAATTTAATGATATTAATCACTTAGATTCCATAATTTACCAGTATTGTGATTCTGAGAATGATGAAGCTGTAAAAAAAGCAGCTGTACAAATTTTTAATTCAAAGAAAGATCGTGGGAAAATAAGTATAGATAAAAATAAATATCGATATCTGTTAAAATACAATCCTCCAAAAGATAATTATTCTATAGTTTTTTTAGACAGAACATTAGAAATATCTACAATAAACAGGCTCTTATTTATTTTTATAATTATTACTGGAATAGGATTAATTTTTATATTTTTTATTAGTGTATTATTAGCTAATTGGACAAGAACTGCGCCCCGGCATCGTCCACCGGCTGGACAAGGACACCAGCGGTCTGCTGCTCGTGGCAAAGAACGACCAGAGCCAACTCGCCCTCAGCCGCCAATTGCAGGAGCGGCAGATGGAGAAGCATTACCGCGCGCTGGTTGAAGGGAATTTGCGCGAGGACAGCGGGCGCATCGACCAGCCCATCGCGCGGAGCAAGAAAGACCGCAAGAAAATGGCAATTGACCCCGAAGGCCGCCCGTCGATTACGGACTGGACGGTGCTTGCGCGCGGGCGGAACGTGACGCTGCTGGACGTCCACATTCTGACCGGGCGGACGCACCAAATCCGCGTGCACATGAAGTCCATCGGGCATCCGGTCTGCGGCGACCCGATTTACGGGTCCGCCAAGGGCGCGAAAGTTCCCCGCCTGATGCTCCACGCGTACACGCTGGCATTTACGCACCCACGGACGGGGGAGCGGATGACGTTCACCGCGCCGCTGCCGGAGGAGTTTGTGCAGGGGCTGCGGGGGAACGGGGTGGAAGGGGAGAAATAACGTTTCCTCACGGAAAGCCGGGAACGTTACATCGTGCGGTGATACTATTTCCATCATGAGAATGCGCCAGAATGGAAAAGCACGGATGAATTTGGAAATAGCACAACCGTACAGTTGCATAGAAAAGCGCCCTGCTCCGGAGATGTTCCAGAGCAGGGCGCGGTTTTTTGATTCATCACGAAAATCCGGGGAGCGTAATACTATTTCCAAATAAGAACGCGCCAAGATGTGAAGCGAATTTTTTATTCTGGCGAACGGGCGTGAAACGCGGCGCAGCAGCACTACGCTCAGTAGAACGACCGAAAGTCAGAAGGGAAAAGGCGCGGGTGCATTTGGAAAGCGTATTATTCCACAACCTTCGCGCCGGCAGCGATCGCGTCTTCCTTGGTTCTGAAGAACTGCCAAGTGCTTTCCACGGTGGGGGTGATTTCCTTCTGGTCGCGGATGTACTGCGCCAGAATGTTACGCACCTGACCGTTATCGTTGCCCAGCGTATCGCCGGTGTACATATCCGTGAGGCTGTAATCCTCAGGGGTCAGACCAGCCGCCTGCATGAAGCCGGCGCCGCCGGTGAAGCGGTAGTTGTTCATCACCACGGAGAACACCTGATCAGGCGCCACGGGCTGACCCTGATACTGCATGTTCTGGATGCGCTTTCCTTCAGGCGCATAGTAGTGGATTTCGTAGTACAAACCGTAGATTTCATCGGTGTAGTAGCCACCGCCAAGGTAATCGGGGTCCCACGCACTGGTGTAGTTGGTGGTAGCATGCTCCAGCCACAGCCGCAGCTGTTCGCCGGTCATGTTCACGCGATAGAGCCAGTTTTCAAACACGTACAGCTGATACAGCAAACGCATCGGAACGTCGCCCGCAGGAATCAGGTCGCGAACCTCGGCGCCGCTGGTCAGAGGCGCGCAGATGGACAGCTGCGCAGGAACCGCAGACAGCTGCGCCTTGTTCAGCAGATCCATCAGCGCGGTGGGCTGCAGGGAGATGTTCTTATTGGAGAAAGCGCCGGTAGCAGTGCCCAGAGGCTGATCCAGATAAGCCTGCAGCTCCTCGTTGTAGGGAGCCAGCGCCGTGGCAACCTTCTGATTTTCCACCAGGCCTTCCTGATCCGCCAGGAAGCGGTAGCCGTTCTCAGCCGTCACAGGGGTCACGGTCTTGGTCGCCGGGTCGTAGGCGAGCTTCATGAAGCCCAGGCCTTCACCGCCGCCACCTGCCAGCACGGGCACAACCTTGCCCTCGGCATTGAGGATGTCTTCACGGTAGTCGGTGTTATGGAAGTGACCATACACAACCGCGTCAATCCCGGTGGTCAGGTTAATCATTGCGCGAACCTGGTTTTCGTAGTCCGCGGGGTTGTTGCCATCGGTAGAAACAGCGTCTTCCACGCCGGAGTGCGCCACGACAATCACCACGTCGCAGCCCTCCTGCTCGCGCAGGATCGGCACGAAGTGCTCAACCGTGGGAACCAGATTGCGGAAGTCGATGCCCTCATAGTGGGACTCAACCTCCCAAGCGGGGATGTTGGGCGTATCCATGCCGATGACGCCAACCTTCACGCCCTCAAATTCCTTGACGATGTAAGGGACGCCCATCCAGGAATCCCACTCGGTGCCCTTCGCCACAAAGTTGGCGGCGGACATGGGCACGGAATGCTCCTCGCCGTTGTCGGGGCTCATCACATACTCAATCTGACGCTTGAGAATCGGCAGATCGTTGTTGAACTCGTGATTGCCCAAGCACCACATGTCGTAGTCCATCAGGCGCAGCGCCTTCATCATGGGATCGTCCTTTTCAGGAGCGAAGTAGGAGTAGTAATAGGTCATGGCAGAGCCCTGCACGGTATCGCCGCCATCCACCAGAACGACGTTCTTTTCCGTAGCACGAACCTGCTCGATCATGGAAGCGATCATGGACAGACCCACGTTCGGAGAAGGTTCGCCAGTGGCGTAGTTGATGGGCAGCACTTTGCCGTGCACGTCGCTGGTCGCGATGACGGTAATCATGATGGGATCCGCATTCTCTGCGAACGCCGCGCAGCCCACCAGGGGGAGAATCATGGTCAGCGCCAACAGAAGGGATAGGAGCTTCTTCATGATGGGCACCTCTTTTTCTTATTTCCCGCTCGAAGCAGGATTAAAATAATTATATTCCATATTCTTTCGTTTGTAAACAGTGCCGCCAGATGCAGACTTCGCCGCGCCAAGGAGTTGGTTTGTCGGAAAATGAATTTTGCGTCGAATTCAGTTGCAAATGCGGCAGATGAACCAATTGAAAGTCAAGTTTTTTGCAAGCCGTAGGCAGTACGAACACCATTGCCGACAACGAGACAAATTGCGCTGGCGTGGTGACAATAATATATTTTGTATTCTGTAATTTATAGGTGGCAGGCAGAAATCAAGGGTTGTCTCGGTATCTTCTTCTGCGAAATAAAGGGGGCTGCGGGGAAACGCGATGGAAGCATCATTCACATATAAAAAACACCGGTGCATTTGACTTTGTTGCGCCGTTGTTTTCTGTTCTTACAGGAATCAATAAGCAAAAACGCCCACCCAAAACAAAAAACCAATAATCAATGAAATAACCGTCAGTGTGGTGAAAAACACACAACATTTCTTTATCGTTCGCAACTGTTGCAGCATACCATAGAAAGTATATTCCAGCCTCTCGTTTTCAGTAAGTCCGGCATCATAAATTCTGAAAAATTCGCCCGTTACAACTCCGTTCACATCTTGATATTCTCGAATGCCATCGGGAAGCGCTTCACCATTTTTCTTCAATTGCCGAAACTGTTTGTTTTCTTCTTTTGAGCAAGCAATATCCTGCAGGAAGTGCATGTCGAGCCAAATATTTTGCAAGTTTTTCTTCATATCTATTGGTTCTTTTGCCATAATCCTTTTTCCGCCTTTCGATTGTTATAAAAAACAGTCCTGCCCTTCTTAAACCAGAAAGGCAGGACTGCGGGATTTGAATTACTTCAATTCCGCGAAGTACTTGATGGTGCGGACCATCTGAGAGGTGTAGGAGTTCTCGTTGTCGTACCAAGACACGACCTGCACCTGATAGGTGTCGTCGTCGATCTTCGCGACCATGGTCTGGGTAGCGTCGAACAGGGAGCCATAGCGCATACCGATGACGTCGGAAGACACGATCGGCTCGGTGTTGTAGCCGAAGGACTCGGAGGACTGCGCCTTCATGGCGGCGTTCACGGAGTCAACGGTCACGTCGCTGCCCTTGACGACAGCAACCAGAATGGTGGTGGAGCCGGTGCAGACCGGGACGCGCTGAGCAGAGCCGATCAGCTTCTTGTTCAGTTCCGGGATAACCAGACCGATCGCCTTCGCAGCGCCGGTGGAGTTCGGAACGATGTTCTGCGCGCCAGCGCGGGCACGACGCAGGTCGCCCTTGCGATGCGGGCCGTCCAGAATCATCTGGTCGCCGGTGTACGCATGAACGGTGGTCATGATGCCGGACACGATCGGATACTTGTCGTTCAGAGCCTTCGCCATGGGCGCGAGGCAGTTGGTGGTGCAGGAAGCAGCAGAGATGATCTGGTCTTCCGCGGTCAGGGTGTCGTTGTTGACGTTGTAGACGATGGTCTTCAGGTCATTGCCAGCGGGGGCAGAGATGACGACCTTCTTCGCGCCAGCCGCGATGTGCGCCATGGACTTTTCCTTGGAGCAGTAGAAGCCGGTGCACTCCAGCACGACGTCCACGCCCAGCTTGCCCCACGGAGCATCCGCCGCGTTCTTTTCGGCATAGATCTTGATTTCCTTGCCGTCCACGATGATGGAATCTTCGGTCGCTTCCACGGTGTGCAGGTTTTCACCGATCTTGCCGCAGTAGGAACCCTGAGCGGTGTCATACTTGAGCAGGTGAGCCAGCATCGCGGGAGAGGTCAGGTCGTTAATCGCGACCACCTCGTAGCCCTCAGCGCCGAACATCTGACGGAACGCCAGACGGCCAATACGGCCAAAGCCATTGATACCAACTTTGATAGCCATAAAGAATAGCCTCCTTCTAAATAATCCTTCTTTTAAACCTATAAGCCTCTGGTATCTTACAACATTCCCGCGGGAAGTGCAAGCTAAATCTTTTTTCTTTCGATAAAAAATGATTGTTTAATCGACATTGATCTTTTCCGACACGATGTACAGCGGCCTGCCCTTGAGCTCGTCGTACATCCTTCCGAAGTACATGCCCTGCAAGCCCATGCAGCAGAGCGTCAGCCCCTGCAGCAGCACAACGCCCAAAGCCACGGCGCAGCGCCGCAGGTGCAGGCGCACACGATCAGCGCGATCAATCCCAATCCTGCGGTCACGCAAATGCCGATCCCAAGAATGCCGGGCAGTGTCAGCGGTTTATCGGAAAAGCCCGTGATGCCGTCCATGGCGAGCCGGAGCATCTTTTTCAGCGTATATTTTGTGCTGCCCGCAAAGCGTTCATGCCGCTCATACTCGATCGGCTCGGATCGAAATCCCATCCAGGCCGACATGCCGCGCAAAAAGCGGTTATGCTCCCGCATTTGCAGGAACACGTCCGCGACCTTCCGGTCGATCAGGCGGAAATCGCCCGTATCCAGCGGAATGGGGTACGCGCTCATCCAAGCAAGCAGGCGATAGTATGCCGCCGCGGTAAGTTTTTTAAACAGCGTCTCGCCCTCGCGCTTCAGTCGCTTGCCGTAGATGATCTCGCCGCCCTGCTCCCAACGCCGCACCATTTCGGGGATGAGCTCCGGCGGATCCTGCAAATCCACATCGATGATGATGAGCGCGTCTCCTTTTGCAGCGTCCATGCCGCATGTCACGGCGGTCTGATGCCCGAAGTTTCTTGAAAACGACAGCACCTTTACCCGAAGATCCTGCGCCGCGATCTCTCGCAGAATATCCAGCGATCGGTCGCGGCTGCCATCGTTCACATACAGGATCTCGAAGGGATACCCCGTCGTCTCCATGGCCGCCTTCATTCTCTCATAGGATGCCCGAAGCACTTCTTCCTCATTATAAACCGGGACAATGAGGGAAAGGCTCTTCTCTTTCATCCTGGTCACCTCCTACTGAATCTTTTTTCATTATAACCAAATTTCGTCTGCGTTGCAATTTTTCGACCTTTGGGGTATAATATCCGCGATAAAATACATCCAAAGGAGAGAAGATGCCATGCCTATCGTCACCAGTACCAAGATGTTCCAGGATGCGTACAAGAACGGCTATGCCATCGGCGCATTCAACGTCAACAACATGGAGATCATTCAAGGCATCACCGAGGCCGCGAAAGATCTGAACTCCCCCCTGATCCTTCAGGTCAGCTCCGGCGCGCGTAAGTACGCAAACCACACCTACCTCATGAAGCTCATTGAGGCTGCCTGCATCGAAACGG
>OIEM01001043.1_pt1 | contig 12406 bp, 19 predicted proteins | sample 1581761 | NCBI WGS metagenome assembly OIEM01 (sample SAMN01760978, study PRJEB22395) | human gut metagenome | reverse complement strand
CCGCGGTCTATGCGACCGAGGTCAGCCGTGAGGAGTATTACTGCTACACCACCGAGGAGACCGAGAAAATCAAGGTGCAGGAAACCGCGCGGAGACTCGGAGGCGACATCGAGGCGGCTATCAAACTTTTAGCAAACGAAGACAAAGAATTATGATTGACCAGATTATTTCGACAGTCGGCGACTTCATGTCGTCACTGTCCCCGACGATAATTTATCGCTACCGGGTTTTAATGGTGCTGTTATGCGCCTTCAACGCCCTCCTGCTGCTGTTCCTGCTTTTCAGGACTCCGGCCAGTATCCGCCGACGTGACAGGTTTTTCCTGTCGGCTCTTGCCGACATCGTGGCGGACCGTTTCGCCGAAGACGCGGGCAAGGCGTTTTCAAACGCCCTCAATTCCAGATTTCCCGTTGACGACGAGACGGACCCGCGCAATAAAATCAGCGGCAGGTGGCACGTCCCGATTATCGGGATGACATTGGACATCCGCAAGGAAAGAGGCTTCTGGCGGGCAGACATAGAGGGCCATTATTGCGGACACTCATACGCGGACAACACGGTCATGCGCTATCTTGACAACGAGACATTCGACAAGAACCTATATACCGCGCAAGGCAAGAGATACTGGACTGTCGCATACGACGAACTGCTCGACACCCTTTTCATCCCGGAACTGGATATGACCTTCATCCGTCAACCGGACACCCCTGTTCCCGATATGCAGGTACAGATCATGGATGTGGTATCAGATGAACCGCAGGGACACGAACAGCTCCACGAACCGGATGCCGCGTTTGAAGAACTTTCAGAGACTCCCGGCAGGGAGAACGGTAACGAGCCGGAAAAATAGCGATGTATGAATATACTACGGATAATACTGATAATCATAACGGCCTGTGTCGCCGTTGTCGCCCTCCTCCTGAGACTCGCGTTGCGGACACTCTCTTTCGGTGTAAGGCTCATAGGAGGATTGGCCTCCAGAATATATTAACGAAAAAAAATAACAAAACATGGCAAGACTGAAATACATTATGGCGGCACTCCTGATGTGCCTCCTTTTCGGCGCGGGGAGGGCAAACGCCCAGTGGACTGTGATTGACCCCTCCAACATCGCCCAGAGCATCGTCAACAACTCGAAGTCTCTCGTTCAGGAATCCAAGACGGCGACGCACATGGTGAAGTCGTTTCAGGAGACGGTGAAGATTTACGAGCAGGGCAAGAAGTATTACGACGCACTCAAATCCGTGAACAATCTGGTAAAGGACGCCCGGAAGGTGCAGCAGACCATCTTGATGGTGGGTGACATCACCGACACCTATGTGACCAGTTTCCAGAAGATGATGCGTGACGACAACTTCACGGTGGAGGAACTGGGAGCCATCGCCTTCGGCTACACCAAGCTGTTGGAGGAATCCAACGACGTGCTGACGGAGTTGAAAAACGTGGTGAACATCACCACGCTCTCCATGACGGACAAGGAGCGCATGGACGTGGTGGAACGCTGCTACTCCAAGATGAAGCGTTACCGCAACCTCGTGAGCTACTACACCAACAAGAACATTAGCGTGAGTTACCTGCGTGCGAAGAAGAAAAACGACCTTGACCGCATCATGGGGCTGTACGGGAACATGAACGAAAGATACTGGTAGCCTATGAAGTTCGACAACCTTCATCAGATTTTACGTTCACTTTATGAGCAGATGATGCCGCTGTGTGGGGACATGGCTGGTGTGGCGAAAGGCATCGCCGGGCTGGGTGCGCTGTTCTACGTCGCCTACCGGGTATGGCAGTCGCTGGCGAGAGCTGAACCGATAGACGTATTCCCGATGCTCCGTCCTTTTGCCATCGGTCTGTGCATCATGTTCTTCCCGACTGTGGTGCTGGGCACGATAAACAGCATCCTCTCACCCGTCGTACAGGGCACGGCAAAGATGCTGGAGGCGGAAACGCTGGACATGAACCGATACCGGGAGCAGAAGGACAAACTGGAATACGAGGCGATGGTACGCAACCCCGAAACCGCCTACCTCGTGTCCAACGAGGAATTTGACAAGCAACTGGAGGAACTCGGCTGGTCGCCCTCCGACATGGTGACGATGGCGGGAATGTATATCGACCGGGGAATGTACAACATGAAGAAGAGCATCCGCGACTTCTTCCGCGAGATACTCGAACTGCTGTTCCAAGCCGCCGCCCTCGTGATAGACACCGTCCGCACCTTCTTTCTCGTGGTGCTGGCGATTCTCGGTCCGATAGCCTTCGCCCTGTCGGTATGGGACGGTTTCCAAAACACGCTCACGCAGTGGATATGCCGCTATATACAGGTCTATCTGTGGCTACCGGTATCGGACATGTTCAGCACCATACTGGCGAAGATACAGGTTCTGATGCTGCAAAACGACATCGAGCGGATGCAGGCAGACCCGAACTTCTCGCTGGATTCGAGCGACGGGGTGTATATCGTATTCCTCTGCATCGGCATCATCGGCTACTTTACCATTCCCACCGTTGCGGGCTGGATTATCCAAGCCGGAGGCATGGGCGGTTACGGTCGCAACGTGAACCAGATGGCGGGACGAGCCGGAAGCATGGCGGGCAGCGTGGCGGGTGCAGCCGCAGGAAACGCAGTCGGACGTGTCGGCAAATTGCTGAAATAATCAATGTGCAATCATAAATTGGAAAATATAAATGGAATTCAAATCACTTAGAAACATCGAATCGTCGTTCAGGCAGATACGCCTGTTCGGTATCGTCTTCCTCTCGCTGTGCGCCGTGGTGACGGTGTGGAGCGTGTGGAACTCCTACCGTTTCGCAGAGAAGCAACGGGAGAAAATCTATGTGCTGGACAACGGCAAGAGCCTGATGCTCGCCTTGTCTCAGGATTTGTCGCAGAACCGCCCGGCGGAGGCACGGGAACATGTGCGCCGTTTCCACGAGATGTTCTTCACGCTATCACCTGAAAAAAGCGCGATTGAACACAACGTGAAACGTGCCTTGCTGCTGGCGGACAAGAGCGTGTACCACTATTATTCGGACTTCGCGGAGAAGGGGTACTACAACCGCATCATCGCCGGGAACATCAACCAAGTGCTGAAGGTGGACAGCGTGGTGTGCGACTTCAACGCCTATCCCTACCGTGCCGTGACCTACGCCACACAGAAAATCATCCGGCAGAGCAACGTCACCGAGCGCAGCCTCGTGACCACCTGCCGCCTGCTGAACGCATCGCGGTCGGATGACAACCCGAACGGTTTTACCATCGAGGGTTTCACCATCATTGAGAACAAGGATTTACAGACTATCAAACGGTAACAGGACATGAAAAGTATCAGAAAATCAATGTGGGGCATGTATTGGAAACTCCACGACAAACGGAAACGCTTGGCGGCAAGTCTCAAAGGGTATCTGGACGGCTTGCCGCCGGAAACACGCCGCCGCATCGTGCTGGGGATGTTCGCCGCCTTCGCGGTGCTTGCCCTTTACACCTTCGGCAGAGCCGTCTATGACATCGGCAGGAACGACGGCTCACATATGGAAACGGGACACGCCGGACGGGTGGAACTGCCGACCCCGGCGGAAACAGGCAATCACTTAACACCTTATTTATATGGAACAGACAAAGAATGAACCGACGAAAGAGAACAAAGCTGCTCCCGAAACGGGGAAACCGAAAAAGGAGCGCGAACCGCTGACAGAGGCGCAACGGCTGAAACGGCAGAAGATGATCGTGCTGCCCGCTATGGTGTTGGTGTTCATCGGGGCGATGTGGCTGATATTCGCCCCGTCCTCCGGCAAGGAGCAACCGCCGGGAACGGACGGATACAACACCGAGATGCCCGACGCTGACAAGGCGAACCGGCAGATTATCGGCGACAAGCTGAAAGCCTACGAGCATGGGGAGATGGAAGAGCGTCAGGAGAGCCGCAACCGTGCCATCGGGCAGCTGGGCGACATGTTCGACCGCGAGATAGCGGGAACGGAGAACGGAGTGGACTTCGACCTCGCCAATCCGGGCGGCAAGGAAGAAAGGGCAAAGCCAGCCACGCCGCAGACCATCCAGTCCTCCGCAGCCGCCTACCGTGACCTGAACGCCACGCTCGGAAACTTCTACGACCAGCCGAAAAACGACAATGCGGAGATGGACGAATTGTTGGAGCGCATCGCATCGCTGGAGTCGGAACTGGAAAGCGAGAGGGGCAAGGCTTCCTCTATGGACGAGCAGGTGGCTCTTATGGAGAAGTCCTACGAGCTGGCGGCAAAGTACATGGGCGGTCAGAACGGAGGACAGCCATCGGCGGAACAGAGGGCAGAGCCAACTACCGTGCAGAAAGGGAAGAAGAACAAGGCAATGCCTATCAGACAGGTGGAGCATCAAGTAGTTTCTTCACTCTCACAGCCTATGAGTAACGCGGAGTTTGTCGCCGCCTTATCGCAGGAACGCAACCGGGGTTTCAACACGGCTGTCGGCACGGCGGAGGTATTGGACAGGAACACCATACCGGCGTGCGTGCATGGGGCGCAGAGCGTGACGGACGGGCAGACGGTAAGGCTGCGCCTGCTGGAGCCTATGGCGGTGGCAGGCAGGACAATACCCCGGGGTGCGGTGGTGGTCGGCACGGGCAAGATACAGGGTGAGCGGCTCGACATCGAGATTACCTCGCTGGAATACGACGGCACGATTATCCCCGTGGAGCTTGCGGTCTATGACACGGACGGACAGCCCGGCATCTTCATCCCGAACTCGATGGAGATGAACGCCGTCCGGGAGGTCGCCGCCAACATGGGCGGCTCGCTGGGAAGCAGCATCAACATCTCCACCAATGCCGGGGCGCAGCTCGCCTCCGACTTGGGCAAGGGGCTGATACAAGGCACGAGCCAGTACATCGCCAAAAAGATGCGAACCGTCAAGGTGCATCTGAAAGCCGGGTACAGGGTCATGCTTTACCAAGAAAAATATTGAAAACAATAAAAATTACCACTAAAATCCAAAAGTAATGAGAAAAGTAATCATCATGTTTGCCCTCGCTATGGGCATCATAACTGCCAACGCGCAGGAGAATGTAACCGTTGAAACGACCAACGGAAGTGAACAACCGACCTTGACGAAGGAGGTCTATCCGCAGAAGGAGGCGGACGGCGACCTATATCACGGGCTGTCACGCAAGCTGACCTTCGACCGCATGATACCGCCGCACGGTCTGGAAGTGACCTACGACAAGACCGTCCACGTCATTTTTCCGGCGGAGGTGCGCTATGTCGATTTAGGCTCGCCCGACCTGATTGCCGGGAAAGCCGACGGAGCGGAGAACATCATCCGTGTGAAGGCTACCGTAAGGAATTTTCCCAACGAAACGAATATGTCCGTCATCACGGAGGACGGCAGTTTCTACACCTTCAACGTGAAGTACGCCGCCGAACCGCTGTTGCTCAACGTGGAGATGTGCGACTTCATCCATGACGGCAGCACGGTGAACCGCCCGAACAACGCGCAGGAAATCTATCTGAAAGAGCTGGGCAGCGAAAGCCCGATGCTGGTGCGCCTTATCATGAAGTCCATCCACAAACAGAACAAGCGCGAGGTGAAGCATATCGGCTGCAAGCGTTTCGGCATCCAATACCTGTTGAAAGGCATCTACACGCACAACGGCTTGCTTTATTTCCACACGGAGATAAAGAACCAGAGCAACGTGCCTTTCGATGTGGACTACATCACTTGGAAAATCGTGGACAAGAAGGTTGCGAAGCGTACTGCCGTGCAGGAGCAGATTATTCTGCCGCTCCGCGCGCAGAACTACGCCACCCTCGTGCCGGGCAAAAAGAGCGAGCGCACGGTCTTCACGATGGCGAAGTTCACCATCCCCGATGACAAGTGCCTCGTGGTGGAATTGAACGAGAAGAACGGCGGCCGTCACCAGTCCTTCGTGATTGAGAACGAGGATTTGGTACGCGCGGGTACCATCAACGAACTTCAAGTACGCTGACCATGAGAAAGTACATCGCAATAATCATCGCGTCGCTTGCCCTTTTTACAGGGCAGGCGCACGCCCAGCGGTGTCTGCCGAAGATGCAGGGCATCGAGGTGAGGGCGGACATGGCGGACGGCTTCAATCTCGGCGGCAAGGACGGCGGGTACAGCTTCGGGGCGGCTCTCTCCACCTACACGAAGAAGGGGAACAAGTGGGTGTTCGGTGGCGAATACCTGTTGAAGAACAATCCCTACAAGGACACCAAGATACCCGTGGCGCAGTTCACGGCGGAGGGCGGCTATTACTTCAAGATACTGTCGGACGCCCGAAAGATTGTTTTCGTCTATGCCGGGGCTTCGGCTCTCGCCGGATATGAGGCGGTAAATTGGGGGAAGAAGGTGCTGCATGACGGCTCCACGCTGCACGACCGGGACGCCTTCATCTACGGCGGTGCGCTGACGCTCGATGTGGAGTGTTACGTGGCAGACCGTATCGCCCTGCTTGCCAACCTGCGGGAGCGTTGCCTTTGGGGTGGCGACACACGGAAGTTCCACACGCAGTTCGGGGTCGGTATCAAGTTCATCATCAACTGACACGGGCATGGAAAGGACGGAAATAGATGCTGTCAGAAGGATGCCGCTTGCGGATTTTCTCGCACGGCTGGGGCATGAGCCTGTCAGAAGGAGCGGTAACGAGCTGTGGTATCTTGCCCCGTACAGGGGCGAGCGCACATCCTCTTTCCGTGTGAACGTGGCGAAACAGCTCTGGTACGACTTCGGTTTGGGCAAGGGCGGCGACATCTTCACGCTTGCCGGGGAGTTTCTGCAAAGCGATGACTTCATGAAGCAAGCGAAGTTCATAGCGGAAGCCGCCAATATGACGGTTGCCGGATGGGAAAAGCCCGTCTATCTCTCGAAGCCGACCGAATCCGTTTTTGAGGATGTGGAGGTCGCTCCGCTGCTCCGCTCACTGCTGACGGAGTATTTAGAGGAACGGGGCATCCCTTACGCCATCGCATCCCGTCACTGCTGCCGCTTGAACTACGGTGTGCGTGGGAAACGGTATTTTGCCGTTGGCTTTCCGAACATGGCAGGTGGCTATGAAGTCAGAAGCCGATATTTCAAGGGTTGCATACCTCCGAAGTCTGTATCACTGGTAAAGGCGAATGACATCCCGGCTGACGAGTGCCTCGTGTTCGAGGGCTTCATGGACTTTCTCTCTGCCGTGACGCTTGGTGTAACCGGTAACGCTGACTGTCTTGTGCTGAACTCAGTCGCCAACGTGGAGAAGGCGGCGGGATTGCTGGACGGATACGGGCGCATCGGCTGCTTCCTCGACCGTGACGAAGCCGGACGGCGGACGCTTGCCGCACTTACCATGCGATACGGGGAACGTGTCACCGACCGTTCCTCCCTCTATGACGGTTGCAAGGACTTGAACGAGTACCTGCAACTGACAACGAAAAAACAGAAAAACAACCATCTAAAAATCGAAGAACAATGAACATACTGAACAACAGAAACAAGAGAACATCAATATTCAAGGCAGTGGCGTTATGCCTGATAGCCGCCATGTCATTCACCCTCGTGTCATGTGACGATGACATGGACATCCAGCAGTCCTATCCCTTCACGGTGGAGGTCATGCCCGTGCCGAACAAGGTAGTAAAGGGGCAGACAGTGGAAATCCGCTGTGAACTGAAAAAGGAGGGCGACTTTTCGGGTACGCTCTATACCATCCGCTATTTCCAGTTCGAGGGGGAAGGCTCGCTCAAAATGGATAACGGCATCACCTTCCTGCCTAACGACCGCTACCTGCTGGAGAACGAAAAATTCCGCCTGTACTACACGGCGGCGGGTGATGAGGCGCATAATTTCATCGTGGTGGTGGAGGATAACTTTAGCAACTCCTACGAACTGGAATTTGACTTCAACAACAGGAATGTAAAGGACGACGATCTTACCATCGTTCCCATCGGCAACTTCAGCCCCTTGTTGAAATGATGCGTGTATTCATGACAATGCTCTGTTCACTTCTGACGGTCTGTTCTGTGTCCGCGCAGATCAGCCGCCAAGAGGGAACGGACGGGCAGGCGGCAATCTACCGACTGCCGCTTATGGAACGTGCTTTTTTATGCTGCCGCTACTTTGAAGGCTGGCACTCAGAAAAACACTACCCATACGTCGGTTGGGGTCACAAACTTTTGCCAAACGAGAAGTATTCGGCACGAACCATGACAAAACGGGATGCGGATGAACTTTTGCGGAAAGACCTGCGCAAATTTGTCGCCATGTTCCGTAAATTCGGGGTTGATTCGATTTTGCTTGGCACGTTAGCTTACAATGTGGGACCGGCGAAGCTGTTAGGCAGCAAAACAATCCCCAAAAGCACCTTAATCAAGAAGCTGGAAGCTGGTGACAGGAACATCTACCGTGAGTATATAGCCTTCTGCAACTACAAAGGAAAACGCCACGCCATGCTGCTCAAACGGAGAAAGGCGGAGTTTGCGCTGTTGTATATCCCATAAAAGGACTGACAAAACTGGCAAAAGACGTGCCATATTTAACTTGGCACGTCTTTTGCTCTATCACTTGATAGATTATCGTAGGATTTTCTCGTTAATTGACATCGTTGAGCCATTTTTGCCTATCGGTTTCCAAATAACACTTCAAGTTGTAAGTGTTGTGAGAGCAATACAAAACATAGTTATTAACCATAAAAAGTATAGCGAAATTATGAAGAAAGTATTTAGGAAAATTCAGAAAGGAACAACAAAAATGATTGAACGTATCAAATCGTTGGGGGAAATGGAGACGAAGCAGAAATGTGTAGTTCAACGGTTCGAGATTATCATTCCCCTCCACCAAAAAATAACGACCCAATATATAGCCTCCGCAAGTTTTACTTGCGGATTTTTTAGTTATCGCAGATTGGACAAAGGTTTCTTTGCTACTTTCTTTGTCCGCCATCATGCTCACTGAAAGAAAGTAGGGCGGCTCTCGCCGCCCCGCCACTCAAAAGCGTGTGTAAAGTCCCGTCACCATCGTGAACATTTCCTCCAGCATATCAAAATAGATACCCTCGTGTACGGCAATGTCCTTTGTCTTGCACTCAAAGGTCTTTTTGCTGAACGTCCTGCGGTAGAAGCGCATATTGTAGAGGTCTGCCCCTTCGTCATAGATGATGTCAAGGCGGTTGGCACTTGTTTTGTTCCTTGCAAGGCTCATCCGTAAGCCGTTGCCCATATCTATGAAATCACGGCTACCTGTCATGGCGGTGAAGCGTTTTCCGCCTATCTGCTGTAATATCGTCTTGGCTATCATATCTTTTGTTTTTAGGGTTTTAAGTATTGGCGGTGCGGACACCGCCATCCCGTTCAAAATTCTCGCATTTCGGAAATGGGGGTCTGCCGTTGTAGCCACTCTTTCACACATTCCATATTGTACTCGCTCGTGATGACTGCCGTATGGCTGTCGGTGGCGGTGAAACGTGTGCTTTCGTAATCATCTATCCACCCCTTGAGGGTGTCCGTTCCCCACGCTCCGGTATCGTCAAAGATACCGTCCAATGCCGTGATAGGTTCGCTGAACTTGACTATCAGCGTTTGATAGGTCGTGTTCATAGTCTGTCCTCCTTTCCCTTCTTTGCGTTCAGCCACTTGTCCCGTGCGGCTCGGCACTCGTCCAACGTGGGTTTGACACAAGAGAACAATTCTCTGTCTATGGGGTGGCGGTAGTCGTACTGCACAAGTGTCCGCCTGCGTCTTCCGATACCCGATTGGAAACGCTCGTATTTCTCCGTACCTGCTTCCGCGCAGGTGCTTACTCCGTTGATGGTCATTCGTGTTGTCATAATGTTGCTTTTTAGATGGTTAAAAATGTACTGACAGAACTCTGTTCTTCATCACCATTTCGGGGTTGCTTGTGTAGCGTTGGTGCAGGTAGAAATGGTGTGAGCCGAAGCCGTAAAGGAAAAACTTGTCAAGTTCGTGCTTCTCGGCAAACTCCTTTACGCTCTTTCTCAATTCCCCCTCACTCGTTGTGAGAGTGAGGAGGTTCACAAATTCAAGGAACATCGTGGGGATTGCATCATCCCACACACAAATCATACTTTCAATTCTTACTTCCATATCAATGTTGTTTTAGGGGTTATGCTATGCCGCTTTCATCCGCTCACGGATAAGGTTGGCGTTCTTGTTCACAAGGTCTATGATGCGCTCGTGATATTCGGTGTCCTGGTTGTGCTTGCCGTGGCACTGCACCACTTCGAGGGTTCGCAAGTCCACCTCTACGGTTTCAATAATCTCATCGCCAATCCTTGCCGATAGTATGAGGGTGTCGGCTTTCTTGTAGTATCCACTGCCAAACACGCAGATGCCCTGCGTCTTGCCCTCGTTGTAATACTCGTCTATGCTTTCAAGCACCTTGACGATTATTTCCTCGTCCGTGATTACCAAGCCGAAGAATTTGGATTTGTTGGCGATGAAATCCTCCGCATCTTTCTTTCGTTGGAGTTGTCGCTGTTGCTCACGCTCACGCCTTTCAATCTCCCAACGGCGTTGCTCTGCGGCTCTTTCCTTCTCGTGTATGGCTTCAATTTTTCGGGTTGCGTTGTCGTGTGCCGCCATGAAATCTTCGGGACAGATGTTCTTCGGGTTACGGAGGTCTTGACCGAGTTTTTTGAGCATACGCAGATAGTCGCACCACATTGAGAGGTTGTCTATCTGATACTTGTGACGCTTGGCAATCAGATATGATGCCCAACATTCATCGGCAGTACGGGTATTGAAAAGAAAGTGTTTCATGACCTCAATCTCACCGCCTTTCATAAGGGTTTCAATTCTTGGGTCTGAAAGCAAGGCTTTGAAAAGACGCACGGGGGAGATGCCGTGGAAATCGCCCTTGAAGCCGTTACGTCTGAGTTGGGGCAATATCCTCATCTTTGGATATGCACAGCTTCTTGCCACCACATCATCGTATAGGCTGTTGTGCGGTCTTACCTCCATATCGCTGCCTAATGCCCACACATCGCAATAGCAGAAAAGGAAGCCACGGAGCAACGCCATGTCCGTAACCTTGCCGTCGGGTGAAATCCAACGCTGCACGACCTCGTGGCAGTAGAAACGCATCGGTTCGCCTTTCCTGCTCTCGCATCTGACCTGCGCCACGCGGATTACCTGATACCCTTTGCAGGTGGTTATCACGCTGAAATTCTGCGTTTCCTTGTAGATGCGTCTGCGTGTGTCCTGCACTTTGAGTTCGGCATGGCATTTGGGGCAGGTGCAGCCTTCAAGGGTGTCGCATAGTCCGCTGTCGCTGTGCCACTCGTGACCGCAGTCGGAACAGGTGATGTTCCCTTTCTTGGTGCGGTAGCCGATATGCTCAACGCAGTGGCGGTATGCCCAATCTATTTGTGTCGCTGATATGGGGCGAAGGTTGGCGGAAAGTCTTGCCACCTCTTTCTGTATCTTGGTCTTCGGTTTCATAAGCCTAAATCAAATAATGAGGGTTGGGGTTGGTTTTCTTTTCTCGCTGACGGTCTGTGGCGGTTCTGCAACTTGCGGAGTTCCTCCTCTTGGTATTTGCGGACAGCGTTCTGACGTGCCTCCGCCTTTTCCTCTGCCGTGAGTTTCACAACGTGGTTCACAACCACTTGGCAGTCCATCGGTTTGCCCACCTCTATCTCGTTTTCCTCATAGTAGTGGATGGCTTGCCCGAATATCTCTCCGTCCGTGAAACCGTTGCAACCGCTTTTCTGCACATAGTTCAGAATGTGGGTCACGCACTCGTCCATGTTCTTGGCAGGGTTGCGGTACTTCTTTGCAAATAGCGCATCTTCCTCCGCACGCTGTTCCAAGTACATATATATCGTTCTCTTGAAATGGTCTGTTCCTTTCATATCGCTGTCATTTTTAGATTATCTGTTTCAGTATCTCTCTCCAATAGGTCGGCTCTACCTCGCTGAGAAGGAAGTCCATGAAATCCCTCCGTGCGTCCTTGTTCAGTTCGTGGTACAATCTTCGGAAAGTTTCAAAATTGCCGTTGATGTACGTTTCCACCATATACACGAAGATGTTGTCCACCTCGTAATATCTGCACTGCTGCGCTGCCGTCTTGCTGTTTCTTTTTGCCATGTCGGTAAGGGTTAAAGGGTGAATAACCAAAGGATGAAGCCAAAGAAGGCAATGGTGGAAAGGATAGCCACGATTACACCTATCGCCACTCGGAACACTCCGTTTACAATCTCTCTGATGATGCCCCAAAGGATGCCGAACACCCCGAAGGCGGTGCGCATCATCAAGCCGCATATCGCCAACCCGATGTGTTGCGCCATTTGTCTGAAATTTGCCGTTGCCGTCATATCTTCGCTGTTTTTGATTTTTTTGTTTTTAATGCGGATTCAAGAGCTGAGGGAGTTGAGTTTCAAACTATCTTATCTGC
>OIEM01001041.1_pt1 | contig 12413 bp, 9 predicted proteins | sample 1581761 | NCBI WGS metagenome assembly OIEM01 (sample SAMN01760978, study PRJEB22395) | human gut metagenome | reverse complement strand
CGCCTCTGCGGAGGCGACCAGAGGGCTTTGCGGTCGCCCTCTGGACTGCTTCGCATCCACATCTAAGCGGCTTGTTTTTTCTTGTTGCAGGGATTTCGCGCCTGCGGGCGCGACAAGGGGGCTTTGCGGTCGCCCCCTTGACCCCTTCGCCCGTCGCCACTCCTGTTACTTGGTTTGTATTGTTACTTAGGGGGAACGAAAGGCACGCTAACTAAAAAACTTCCAATACAAATTAACTAACATGGGAGGGCAGCGAAGGTTTCCAAAGGGCGACCGCAGACATTCGTCTGTTTTTATTGCCCTTTGGTCGCGCCCGCAGGCGCGAAATCCCTGCGGTTGCATGAAAAACAAGTTTGTGATATGATAGGAACGAAGTTGTTCCCCAACAGATGACGATGGGGAATCAGAAAGAAGGAAGACCAATGAACGTATTGACGACGCGCGAACTGAAAGAGCACCTGAATGAATTGCAGGGACAGACGGTGATGCTGCAGGGCTGGATTCGCAATCACCGCAAGCAGAAGAACATGGGCTTCATCGACTTTTTCGATGGCACCTGCTTCAAGAACCCGCAGGTGGTCTACGATAATACCATCGAGGACTATGCCGCCATCCAGACCCTGCATGTCGGCGCGGCGATTACCGTGACGGGCAAGGTCGTGCCGTCTTACAAAGATCCGACGACGCCCGAAGTGCAGGCGATTGCCATCCACCTCGAAGGCGACTGCCCGGAGGATTACCCGCTTCAGCCGAAGCGCCACAGCGTGGAGTACCTGCGCGAAATCGCGTATCTGCGCCCGCGTACGCGCCTGTTTCAGGCGGTTTTCCGCGTCCGCAGCGTCGCAAGCATGGCCATTCATACCTACTTCCAAGACCGCGGCTACCTCTATGTGCATACGCCGCTGATTACTGCCAACGACGCCGAGGGAGCGGGCAACACCTTCACCGTGACTACCCTGCCGCCGTCGGAGCAGAAGGACGGCAGCAACGATTTCTTCGGCAAACCCACCTCCCTCGCCGTGACGGGTCAGCTCGAAGCCGAGACGTTCGCGATGGCGTTCTCCAAAGTGTACACCTTCGGCCCGACTTTCCGCGCTGAAAACAGCAACACCAAGACCCACGCCGCTGAATTCTGGATGATTGAGCCGGAAATCGCGTTCTGCGATATTCATCAGCTGATGGACATTGAAGAGGACTTCCTGAAGTACCTCGTCAAGACGGTGCTGGAGAAGTGCTCGGATGAGCTGGAGTTCCTTGACAAGTTCACTGGCGGCGGACTGCTGGACAAGCTGAATCACCTCGCCGTGACGGGTGCGGCGCGCATCACCCACGAGGAAGCCATCACGATTCTGCGCAAGGTGAAGGAGCGCTTCCAGTTCGAGCCGAAGTATGGCGAAGACACAGCCAAGGAGCATGAAAAGTACCTGACCGAGGAATACTTCCATAGCCCGGTGTTCGTCTATGACTGGCCTAAGGACATCAAGGCGTTCTATATGTACCAGAACGACGACGGCAAGACGGTCGCTGCGGTTGACCTGCTTGTGCCGGGCGCGGGCGAGCTGATGGGCGGTTCCCAGCGTGAAACCCGCTTGGACAAGCTGACGGAGCGCATGGATGCGCTGCACATCTCCAAGGACGCGATGTACTGGTATGTGAACCTGCGCAAGTTCGGCGGCTGCACGCACTCCGGCTTCGGCATGGGCTTCGAGCGTCTGCTGATTTACCTCACGGGCGTTGACAACATCCGTGATGTCATTCCGTATGCGCGCACGCCGATGAACTGCGAGTTCTGATTCTTATTTGCGCATTGGGGCAGCGGCTTCCATGCTGCTTGATTCAACTGCGCCAAAAGCATAAAAGCGCGTTTTTCCCAATGTATTTTCTCCGAAAAACTTCCCCTCCCAAAGGACGGTGATTCCCCATTTCCAAGGGCTTCTGGAAGCGCAGCGCCAAAAAGCTGCTGATGGCGCTGCTGTGCCTGCTGTTGATGGCGGCGTTCTACCTCGCGGTTATCATCGGGCAGCCGCAGGAGGACGAAACGGCTTCCACCGTAACGCCGCGCACGGATCAGCCGCTGCTGCCCGCCGGACAGGACGTTGTGACCATCACCAGCGCGGATGATTTGCCGCTGCTGCTGCGGATGTTCCCCGCGCCCGCATTGACGCCAACCACCTCCGGGTGGCCGCTTGTCGTCGGCACATGCTATGATGTCGCATTCGAGAATGGCATGGGACGTATCCTCACGCTGACGTATCAGGCGAGCGACACGATTCAAGTGACGCTGACGAGCATCTATCCCGCGCGGGCAATTGCGCTGCTGGAAAAGGGCGATTACCGTATCAGCGCATCGCTCGGTGCGACGCTGGCAGGTCTGCGTTCCATCCGTATGGAAAACGCGGAGAGCATCCGACTGCACGCGCAGGGCGAGGAAGCACTTTACGTCATGATCACGCCGCTGCTGGAGGAAAACTCCCTCCGCAGCATCGCGGGACAGATGATCCTGACAGAAGGGGAATAATCCTATTTCCAGATTCATCTGGTTCTTCACGGAAAGTTGGGGGAGCAAACAAGGGCTTAGGCGTAGCACCAAAAGCTGCACGCGGAAGGAGCATGAAAGCGCGACCAACCCAATCGCGCGGAGGGGTCAAGGGACAGCGTCCCTTGTGGGGCTTGGGGCAACGCCCCAACTGTTCCGCGGGCGGCCAGCATCTTAAACGCGCTCAACAAAGGCGCAGGCAGCGAAGCGTCCCTGCCAGTAACTTTGCGCGTCCGCAGACGCGCCCCCAAGCTGCTCTTCCCCCAAGATTCCGTGAAGAACCTAAAAAGACGCGGCAGGAAGCTGATTTTTTCAGCCCCCTGCCGCGTCTTGCCTTAATATCTCCTTACTGCTTCTTCAAATACGCCGTCATCATATATCCTGTGTACCCGTTGTATCGCACCTTCGTCCACGTTTTGCCCGCGGAGAGCACAACCACCGTTGACCCGTGCGGCACTTGCACCAGCACGCGCGCGGATTTCGAGCCGCTGCTGCGCAGGTTCACATACGTTCCCTGCGGATGGCGGACAATGCGTGTGGAACTCGATGAGCTGGCAGAGGGAATGGAAAGGTAGTCGGTCATCATATACCCGGTTTTGCCGTCGGGCGTTTTGACCTTGCACCACTGGTCGCCCTGCGAAATCATCGTGACCACCGTGCCGTTGGAATACTTGCCTAAGCTCGTGCCGCGGGTGCTTGCCCTGCTGCGCAGATTCAGCTTGTCGCGCGGATTCGGGTTGTTGACGACCGCCCAATTCGTGCGGTCAAGGTGCTGCATGGCTTCTTCATAGGTCGTCGGAAACTCCGTAAAGGGCAGGTCGGTCACGTCATAATACGGATGATTGCCATACACATAGCCATCGCTCGTGCAGGTGGTCAACGCGCCGTCATTGCAAATCGCGTGCGGTTCAATGATAAAATACACTTGCTCACCCCAGACCGAATGCAGCAGCATCTTCCCGTCTGCCAGCGTCAGGCGATATTCGTAATACGGCTCGCCCTCGATGAAAATTTCCGCCAGATTTCCCGCCGCGTTTGACGTTTGCAGCCAGAAATCCGTCCCGATGATTTTGCGGTACACCGCATACTGCCCGCCGTCCAACTCCGCCCAGCGCAGCACGTCGCCGTCCGCCGCACTGCGGGTGTGCATCACGATGACAGCTTCCGTCGCGTAGATTTCCACCAGTTCTTCGCCGCCCGTCAGCTCATCCGATACATACGGCAGCAGTGCCTCCGGCAGATTCATCGGCGTTCCAAGATAGGCGTTTTCAGCCGCTAATTCCTGCGCTTTCGCGGCGAATCCGTCCTTCACGGCAATGGGCACGGGCTGCTTGCCGTCCTTGGCGGGGAAAATCAGGAAGCCGGATTCGATGGCGTACGGGAGCGGGGCGGATTCAGCACACGCGGCGCTCATCAGCAGAAGCAAAAACAGTGCAAGGATTCTTTTCATGCGGATTTTTCTCTCTCGTCAGCCGTTTCCCGCCCAAAGGTGGCTTTGCGGGATGTAGCACACGTTCTCGTTGTCGTTCATGACGATGTAGTAATTGCCCTTGATGCCGATAACGACCCAGCTGTCCCCGCTGTGCCAGCGCGTGTACGGTGCGGATTTGCTCGGCTCATCCAGCACCTCAAATTCATACGTCGTCTCGTCCGCCACGTTCAGCCGATATTCTTCGCGCACCTCCAGCTGCGGAAACGCGCATTCCACCTTGTCCGCATCCTCACCGAACGCCAGATACTTGGTCATCATGTAACCCGTCGTTGCGCGCCCGATGCGCACATGCGCCCAGTCGCCGCGGATTTCGTCCACATACACGGGCGTTCGGTTGTAGAACTTGCCGAGATTGCGTCCTTCCTTGCTCGCCTTGCCGCGCAGGTACAGTCGATCCGCCGGATTTGGGTTGTTGACAACCGCCCAGTTCGTGCGGTCAAGGTGCTGAACGGCTTCTTCATAGGTCGTCGGGAACTCCGCAAAGGGCAGGTCGGTCACGTCATAATACGGATGATTGCCGTAGTGGAAGCCCGCGTTTCCGCCTGCCGACTCCACGCAGGCTTGCAAATCGTAGATGGCGTGGCGCTTGATGCCGATGCCGCCCGCACCGTTCCAGACCTCACGCAGCGTCAGATAACCATTTTCACACGTCATGCAGTACGTTATTTCATCGACGCACAGGAGGATGGATGCCGTGCCGCCGTGGTAGCGGTCGAAGGAGAACGGCGTTCCAATCACCTTGCGGATGACATAATTCCCCAGATTCGTCCTGTACGCCACGCGCAGCACGTCGCCATCCGCCGCATCCACCGTGTGCATGGCAATCAATTCCGTCGTGCAGTACAGTTCCACCAGCGTCTCGCCGCCGGTCAGCTCATCTGACACATACGGCAGCAGCGTCTCCGGCAGATTCAGCTGGATTGCGCCGGATATGTCCGCATCCGCCAGCAGCGCTTCCGGAAAATCCGGTTTCATGGCAATCGGCTGACATTTCCGTCCAGCGCCGTCCATCAAAATCAGCGAACCATCCTGCATGGTATACGCTTCTTCCGCGCCAGCAATGGGCAGGAGCAGCCAAATCATCAGCAGCGCAATCAGTTTCTTCATTGGCATTCTCCCCTTACCCGTTGCCCGCCCAGAGCCAGTCCTGCGGGATGTAGCGCACGTTTTCGTCGGTGTCCATGAGCATATAGAAGTCGTCAATCACGCCAATCAAATAGCACTCTTCACCCCAATTCCAGAGCGTTTTTGTTGCCGACATGTTCGGCGCATCGAACACATAATAGTCATAGGCCAGTTCATCCGCCACATTCTCCTGATACTTTTCTATCAGCGACAGCTGCGGGAAGGCGCATTCTACCTTGTCCATATCCGCACCAAATGCGAGATACTTCGTCATCATCCACCCTGACAGGTCGCGCCCGATGGTAACGTGCGCCCATTCGTCGCGGATTTCGTCCACATAGACCGGCGTGCGGTTGTAGAACTTGCCCAATGATACCGACTTGCGGTCGGGTTCTGTACGCAGATGCAGACGATCGGTCGGATTTGGGTTGTTGACGACCGCCCAGTTTGTGCTATCCACCTGCGCCAGCATTTCCGCATACGTTTCGGGGAAGGTTGCGAAGTCCACCGTTTCCACGTTGTAGAAGGGATGTGCGCCGTAAACGTAGCTGTCATTTCGCATCGAAATCACTTCTTCCATATTACCGATAGCGTATGGCTGAATGTACACAATTTTCCTGCCGGCGGTGTACCACAAAACGAGTTTTCCATTTCGCAGCTTCAAGGCGTATTCCTGCCCATCGACTTCCATGCTGACTTCGCCTGCCGAGACGTGCACCGTGTCCAGCGAAAAATCCTCCCCGACGACTTTATCAACCATTTGATAGCCGTCGCCCGTCCACCACGCCACGCGAAGCACATCGCCCTTCGCCGCGTCGCGCAGGTGCATTCCAATCAGCGCCGTCGTGCAGTAAATCTCGACCAGCTCTGCGCCGCTGGTCAGTTCATCCGCCACATAGGGCAGCAGCGCCTGCGTCAGCCCCATCGGCGCGGCGGCGAACGTATCCCCCTGCGCAGCGAGCGCCTTGGCTGCTTTCGCGAACCCCTCCCTGACGGCAATCGGCTGATACGTCGTGCCATCGTTGGACTGGAAGGTCAAGTAACCATTTTCGACGGTGCAGCGGTACGCATCATCCCAGAAGTCTTTGCCGCCCGAAAATTCCTCTGCCCCGGCGGTCGTCAAAATCAGGAGCAGGGTCATCAGCAGCGCACACCATTTCTTCATTCGGCATCCCCCTTTGATTCGGTTTTCTGACAATGAAACGAACGGGCGGCGCGTTTTCTTCCGCAGAATTGGGAATTACGGCAAAAAATCCCCCTGCGGGTTCAGCAATAGATGGTTCATTTTTTCACGCAGGGGCGTATTGGGCTCATAATGCCGTTCCTTTCTTCGGGCGAAACAGCCCGTGCATGTCCGTCTGCTCAATTTCCAGCAGCCTGACTTTGCGTTCAAGCCCGCCCGCGTACCCTGTCAGGCTGCCGCTCGTGCCGACGACCCGATGGCACGGAACGATGATGCTGATGGGATTATGCCCGACTGCCCCGCCGACCGCCTGTGCCGACATGTGCCCCGCGTTCAGCCGCTTCGCCAGCGCGCCGTATGTCGTCGTCTGCCCGTATGGGATTTCGAGCAGCAGCTGCCAGACCGCCTGTCGGAAAGGCGACCCGGTCGGGTGCAGCGGCGGCGTGAAGTCGGGTTCGCGTCCGGTGAAATAGACATCCAGCCAGCGCTTCGTGTCCATCAAAATGGGCGTTTCGCGTTCAACGTGTTCTTCGGGCAGCGTATCCGCGTAATATCGTCCGCCATCGAACCACAGCCCGGTCAGCCCCACCTCATCCGCAGAAAGCAGGATGTTCCCCAAGGGAGAGGATATCGTTTGCGTGTAATGCATGTTTGCACCGTCCTTTGGGTTTTCCTCAAAAAGCAAGAGACTCTCTGACGCAGCAGGAGCAGGTGAAGCAGCGCCTTCCCGGAAGAAACAGCGGCATGACCCTCCTTTTTTCGGAAGGTCATGCCGTTTTCCTTATGCAGCGGCTTTTTCCGCAGCTTTTTTCTTCCCGGTAAATTTTGCCTTGAAGGCTTCGATCCGCTTCCGGCGTTTTTCGCGGCGCTCGATGCGCTCACCCAAATCACGCGCACCCACGCCGTACACCAGATACAGAATCAAGCCGGAAATGACCATGATGAACACCGTCGATGCGCAGCGGCGGCCCGATGCGTTGACGTTGTAGCCGTCGCGCCCTTCTTCGGCGCACATATTCTGGATAATCATGGCATACGTCTTGCCGTAGCTGGATTGGAACGTCGCCGACATGTCGTATTCGGTGAACAGCGCATTGAAGTTCAGCGCGAACACTGCCAGCACACTCGGCAGGACAATCGGCAGCTTCACCCGTAGGAATGTCACCAAACTGCTCGCGCCAAGGTTGCGCGCCGCATCCTCCAATTCCTCGTCAATAGCGTAGAACGCCGCCTTAATCATGCGCAGGGCAAACGGCAGCTTCACCACCGTGTACGCCATCACAATCAGGAATCGCACGTTCTCGCGCATGTACAGGTTGTTGTTGAAAACATACCACACGCTGTCAGAGTTGAAGTAAGTGCGGTAGGAGTAGCAAATCAGAATGGTTGGCAGCAGCCACGGGAAGAGCAAGCTGTATTCCAGCACAGTGCCGCGCTTCTTGCCCTTGTTTTTGAAGATGTAGTTGACCGCAACGACGACGATAACGCACGCCAGCGCCGCCGCAATCGCGGAGAGGACGAAGCTCAGCCGGATGCCGCCGACGGTATCCGCGTTGGCGAACAGACCGGAAATCGCGCCCGTTCGCGTTTTCAGCTTGCCGCGGTTGGTCAGAAACTCATAGTCCTGCTGACCGAAGAAGTTAATCAGCGTGAACTGATCCATCGAGAGCGTTTTGGAGCGAATTGCCGGGTAGTTCTGGAACGCGAACAGCACAATCATGACCACAGGCGTCATGTAGATGATGAACAGCACATAGGCGTAGATATGCGCCAGCACATTCGCGATCGGGTTGCTAATCTTCTGCTTGACCAGCTTCGCCTTCGTTTTGCTGACGGAGAGGTAATGCCCTTTGCGCTCGTAGGAGGACAGAACGGTCAGCAGGATGATGGTGAACATCGCCAGAATGATGGACAGCAGCGCCGCGCGCGCCTGCGGGAACGCTTCGTCCGCCGACGATGAACCCGCCAGACGCACGATTTCCGGGTTGATGGAGTCATAGCCCAGCAGCGTCGGCGCACTCATGGCGCACAGACCCGTGATGAACGTCATGACCGTGAGGGAGAAGAGCGTCGGAATCAGCGTCGGAAAAACGACCTTCAGCAGCACCTTGAATGGCTTCGCGCCGAGGTTGCGCGCCGCTTCCACCGTGTTGTAGTCAATCGCGCGGATAGCGTTGCGCAGGAACAGCGCGTGATTGCTTGTGCAGGCGAACGTCATCGTGAACAGAACGGCGTTGAAGCCGGAGAACCAGTTCTTGTCCATGTTGGGGAAAATCCCGGAGAGCCACGTCGTCATAATGCCGTCGCTGTCATAGAGGAAGAGATACCCCGTCACCAGCGCAACGCCGGAGTAAATCAGCGTCGTCATGTAGCCGAGGCGGAGGATTTTCGCACCCTTGATGTCGAAATACTCCGTCAGCAGCACGATGCTGATGCCAACGATATTCACCGTGATGACGAGGCAAACCGCCAGTTTCAGCGAGTTCAGGACGTAGCTGGGCATGTTGCCCGCGAAGAAGAAGCGGATGACCGCCAGCGGGTCGATGTTGCCCGCACTGTCCGTCGTCGTGAAAATCTGCGTGATGGTGTTCAGGCACGGCAGGAGCATGAAGCCGAAAAACAGGTAGACGAAGAACGCAACGCCGAACACTTTGCCAAGCATCCCCAGCGTCAGTTTGGAGGATTTTTGCGTCATATTGCTTCCTCCTGTCATTGCGCGTCGTAGGACATGACGTCCGTAGGCTTCATGGCTACGGTCACTTTTTCACCCGGCGCATAGATGTTGATGCCGTCGTTCTTTTCGATTGCCTTCAAAATCTGGCTGCCCACATCGATGTAATACTTGATGTACAGACCGTAGTACTCGATGTTTTCAACCACGCCGTCGATGAGAATTTCGTCGTCGCGCTTGGGCTTGTTGACGTGCAGGCGTTCCAGCCGGATGAAGTGATTCTGCCCTGCCGCCAGCTTCATCTTCGCGGCAATCGGCGCTTCGACGCGGTTGATGTCGCCGATGAAGTTGCAGACAAACTCGGTCTTGGAGTGGTTGTAGATCTCGTTCGGCGTGCCAATCTGCTCGATATAGCCCTTGTTGAACACGGCGATGCGATCGGACAGGGTCAGTGCCTCTTCTTGGTCATGGGTGACGTAGATGGTTGTGATGCCAAACTCGCGCTGCATCTTCTTCAGCTCATTGCGCAGCTGAACGCGCAGTTTCGCGTCCAGATTGGACAGCGGCTCGTCCATGCAGATGATGCTCGGCCCGGTGACGAGGGCGCGGGCGATGGCGACGCGCTGCTGCTGACCGCCGGACAGCTGGCTGACCGCCTTTTTGAGCTGCTCGTCGGACAAATCGACCTTGTGCGCAATTTCCCGCACCTTCCGGTCGATTTCCGGCTTTTTCAGCTTTTTGAGCTTCAAGCCGAACGCGATGTTGTCGTACACCGTCATCGTCGGGAACAGCGCGTAGCTCTGGAATACAATGCCGATGTTGCGCTTTTCAATCGGCACATGGGTAATGTCCTGATTGTTCACCGACACCGTGCCGGAGACAGGCTCAATAAAGCCGGTGATGGTGCGCAGGGTGGTCGTTTTGCCGCAGCCAGACGGGCCGAGGAAGGTGAAGAACTCCCCTTCCTTCACGTTCACGTTGATATTGTGCAGCGCCTCAAAATCGCCGAATTTGACCACAATGTCCTTGAGTTCAATCATGGGCGACAGCTCCTTATTTTGTGATTCGCAGAATTTTGCACAGGCAAATCATGCTATAAAAAGATGGCGAGCCCGCGTAGGACTCGCCATCCGGGGTTCAAATCCGCTTCTTTGCCGGATGAGAATTTGGGGGAATTACTGCGCCGCCTGCGTCATCACAGCCCAGTTGACATTGTCCCAATCGGGTTCCGCGGGTGCCTGACTTGCGTCAGCCCAGTAGAAGCCGAGGTTGGTCATGATGTTCGTCCATTCCTTGCTGTGCGCCGCGACATATTCCGCATAGGTCATGTCGGTGCCTTCCACCTTCTCCAGCGCGCAGTTCTTCAGCTGATAAATGGCGGGGATTTCGTCGCCGTAGACGTTCTTCACAGCCACTTCGTTGCAGGGGAAGGAGTCGAATTCGTCAGACCATTCCGTCTGCGTTTCCGCAGAGCCGAACCATTCCGCGAACGCCTTGACAGCTTCCGTCTGTTCGGGCGTACGGTCAGCACGGTCGAGGATGCCGATGTATTCCGCGATGTAGTAGGTGCCGTCGTCAATGTCCACAACGCCCCAGTTTTCGGGGGTGGTCGTGCCGGTCAGCGGGGCAGAAGAGCTGTCCGCCGCGGAGTCAATCTTGCCATACAGGGAGGAAGAGTAGAACGTGGACACCTGCACGTCGCCGCGGTTCAGCGGGTCAAAGCCGTAGCTGTCGCCGGTGTAGGAGCCGTTCGCGCAGTACTTCCACAGCATCTTCCAGCCATCCACGGAAATGCCGCCAGCGGGGCTGGTCGGATCAGTGAAGGCGTACAGCATGGCGCTGTTGATGTTGCTGTTGGTCGTGCCGCCAACCTTGCCCTGACGATACCAGTGATAGCCGCAGTCGACAATATCAGACCAATGCTGGAAGTGGAGCGCTTCGCCATTCGTGCCCTTGTCGTCATTGCGGTAGAGCATCAGCACGTTCTGCACGACGAGGCCATACGCCTTGCCGGGGTAAACGTACTTGCCGACTTCGTCCGCCCAAGACGGCGTCCAGTCCATCACCTTCAGGTTCTCATAGGTGCCGTTGACCAGCTGAGACCAGCGGGTTTCGTTCAAACCAAAGATGATGTCGCCGTCCTTGCTTTCGTTTGCCTTCTGGATAGCGGCGTTGTCGCCGGAGATGACAGAGTTGTCGTCGATGGAGATGCTGAAGCCCGCTTCCTTGGCGGCATTGAGCAGCCAGTTCACGCGCTCGGTGGAGTTGGAGTTGGAGTAGATGCGGATGGTATAGCCGGAATAATCCTTCGTTTCCGCCATCGCGCCGCCCGCCAGCGTCAGCACCATGGCCAGTGCCAGCAGCATAGATACGAGTTTCTTCATTATAGGAACGCCTCCTCTTTCGAGATGCTGTTCTGCATCTCTGATTGTTTTTATCATACCACATTCAGCTTGTCTTGTAAAGTCCTAATATGTTATTTTTATCACCATCTGGTTGCATTTTTTCCGTTTTCGCCCATGTTTCCGGACGTGAGCGGTAGTTTTATCACGGCATGTTTTCACGAATTGGAAAATTTGCGCACAAAAAACAGCACAGGGCGTTTATTCCCCATGCTGCAAAGAAGCCTGCTTATCCCACCACGCCCGGCACTTCATAGCGGATGCGCATCTTCGGCGCTTCCTGCAGGGTGGCGTAGTAGTTCGTCATCCAATCCGCGTGACCATCCTCGACATTCACGCCATCCGCGGGCGGCGCGAAGAGATTCAGCTTCAAATCCGCGGGAGTATCCAGCGGGGCGTCAAAGAACGCGCTCATCAGGTCAATCGTCTTGACGTGCGGCGCTTTGTAGAACCACTTGCCGTGCAACTCCACCATCAGCCCGATTTCCTGCTCCACAGTCATTTCGCAGAATTCCGGATTGCCCTCGAAGTGCAGCGGAATCGCCAACCCGTCGGCATCCTCCGCGCCGCCCCAGCGCAGTTCCGCCGGGAAGGTTGCTTCCCCCATCTCCGTCATGCTCGGCTGGAAGTACGGGTCTTTGAGCAGCTCGCGGTACTGCGCCAGCATCGGCTGTTCAATGCCGACTGCCGGGTTGTTCGGGTCTTCAATTTCCAGCCCCAGACGCCCGCGGTCGCGGAACTGATAGAGGCTGATAGCCTTGAACCAGTCGGCTTTATGGTCGCGGAAAGTTTCGGCAAAGCGGATGACGCTCTCGCCTTGGTGTCTTGCCCCGGTCACGTCGCCGTCGGTGTTGAACTCAGCCGTCACCAGCGGCTTACACCCAAACTGCGACGATGCGCGCTCGTAGGTGCGGCGGAACATGTCGTAGTACATGCCGACGGAATCCGCCTTATACTGTCCGCCGCCGACTTCCGCCACGTCATACGGAGATCGGACGAGCGTC
>OIEM01001039.1_pt1 | contig 12428 bp, 8 predicted proteins | sample 1581761 | NCBI WGS metagenome assembly OIEM01 (sample SAMN01760978, study PRJEB22395) | human gut metagenome | reverse complement strand
ATTAATAAGAAAAATTCCTGTTTTCGGTAATATTATGTATTCTTCAAGAGGGCCAACATGTGATATACATGATGTAGCAGTAATGAAACAATTAACAGACGGAATTAAAGAATTAGCAAAAAAATATAATGCATTTGTGTATAAAGCAGAGCCAGACATTGAAAGCAAAGATGAAGAGTTTAGAAAAGTTGTAACAAGTTTAGGTTACAAGATAAAAGATGATGCTAAAAATTTTAGAGAAGAAATACAACCAAGATATGTATTCAGACTTGACATAAAAGATAAAACAGAAGATGAAATTTTTTCAGGATTTCACTCAAAAACAAGATACAATGTACGTCTTGCAATAAAAAAAGGTGTTGAAGTCAAAGAAGGAACAAGAGAAGATTTAAAAGAATTCCATAAAATAATGGTTGAAACAGGAGCTAGAGATGGATTTATAATTAGACCATTATCATATTTTGAAAAAATGTATGATGAACTTGCACCAAATCATATGAAATTATTAATGGCCTATCATGATGGAAAAGCAATATCAGGAGTAATTCCAATCTTTTATGGAAATAAAACTTGGTACTTATATGGAGCAAGTAGTAATGAACATAGAAATTTAATGCCAAATTATTTATTACAATGGGAAATGATAAAAATGGCATTAGCAAGAAAAGACGATATATATGATTTTAGAGGAGTATCAGGAGTTGTAGATGAAAGTCATCCACAATACGGATTATATAGATTCAAAAAAGGATTTGGAGCAACATTTACAGAATTTATTGGAGAAGTATATATTCCATTTAAACCATTAACATATTCAATTTATAAATTTTCAGAAAAAACATTTAGAAATTTAAGAGGATTAAAAACAAAATTTAAAAAATAAGGAGAAATATGAAAACATTAGTTGTAGAAAAACAGAATCTAAAACATAATTTGAAAATAATAAAAGGGATAGCAGAGAAAAACAAAACTAAAATAATAGCAGTAATAAAAGGAAATGGATATGGATTAGGATTAGTTGAATATGCAGAATTTCTAGCAGACAATGGAATAGAAATTTTTGCAGTTGCAACAGTAGAAGAAGCAATAAAGTTAAGAAAAAGTGGCATAAAACAAGATATCTTAATGATGTCTTCAACAGCTGTAAAAGAAGATGTTGAAGCATTAGTAGAAAATGATATTATAATAACAATAGGCTCAAATGAAGCAGTTGAAGTCGCAGAAAAAGTGGCAAAAAGTAAAAATAAAAAAATAAGAGCACATTTAAAAATAGATACTGGATTTGGAAGATATGGATTTATTTATACAGAAAAAGAAAAAATCTTAGAATCATTAAAAAAACTAGAAAATGTAAAAATAGAAGGAGCATTTACACATTTTTCTATTGCATTTTTTGGAGATGGAAAAGAAACTCAAGAACAATTTGAAAGATTTATGGCAACAGTGGAATATCTAAAGCAAAATAAGATCGATACAGGAATGTTGCATGTATGCAATTCATCAGCATTTTTAAGATTTGAAAATATGCATTTAGATGCTGTAAGAATTGGTTCTGCGTTATTAGGTAGACTAGCAATTCCAAATAAATGGGGATTCAAAAAAGTAGGATATCTAAAATCAAATATTGCAGAAATAAAAAGCCTTCCTAAGGGATACAATATAGGATATTCAAATTCATATACTACACAGAAAGAAACTAAGATTGCTATTGTTCCAGTAGGATATGCTGATGGATTTAATGTTAAAGTAGATAGAGATATGTTTAGACCAATTGATAAACTAAGGTATGTAATAAGAGATGTAAAAGATGCTTTTAGAGATAAAAACTTATATGTAACAATAAATGGTGAAAGACATAAAGTTTTAGGACGTTTAGGAATGTATCATGTTAGTGTTGATATAACAGGAAAAGAAATTAATATTAATGATGAGGTTTATTTTAATATAAGTCCAATGTTTGTAGATAGCAGTATTACTAGAGAATATATTTAAAGGTTTATAGGTATAACCAAAAACCTAAATAAAGTTTAAAAGGAATAAGAAATGAAAGAGAACAAAGTTAAAAATATAAACTTTTTTAAAAAGATATGGTACTCTATTACCAAATTTGAACAATATCCAGCAATGGCAGCAGAAGGAATAAAAACTTCAACAAGATATTTGTTAATATTAATAACATTAGTAACTGTAGCTGCAATGGTAGGTTCATTATTACAAACAAATAAATTGATGAAAGATTTAGCTCAATATATTCAAGAAAATATTCCAGAGTTTTCTTATAATGATGGAAAATTAGAAATGAATACAGAAGAACCTATTGTTATAAATGATATTCAATATCAAGGAATAGATAGAATAGTAATTGATCCAAGTGCTGATACAGCAGAGCAAAAAGAAAAAGACAAAACAGATAATTCAATGGAAGGAATAATTGTGTTCTTGTTTAAAGATGAAATTGTACTAGTTGGAAAAACATCAGAATCAGATAAAACAGCAGAACAAGTATATACATATAGCAATTTCATTCAAAGTTATACAGGAACAGATATTCAATCATTTAATAAAACAGATTTTACTGATTATTTAACAAGTGAAAGAATGATACCATTTTATACAAGATATGGATTATCAATATTTATATATTTGTTAATTATGAATGTTATATATGCATTATTAGATGCTTTTGAAATTGCAATATTAGGATGGATAACTGGTTTACTTGCAAAGATAAAAATAAAATTTTCTGCCTTGTATAGCATGGCTGCATACGCATTAACATTACCAATATTTTTGAACATTATATATATAATAATTAATTACTTTACAACATTCTCTATTAAATATTTCCAAGTTGCATATATTGCAATAGCTTATATTTATTTAGCTGCAACAATATTTATACTAAAAGATGATTTGATAAGAAAAATGCAAGAAGTAGAAAAAATCAGAGAAGAGCAAAAAAATGTTAAAGAAGAAATAAAAGAACAAGAAAATAAAAAGGAAGAACCTGAAGAGAAAAAACAAGAAAAGGATGAAAAGAAAGAACAAAAAGAGGATGATGAAGGAGAAGAACCTCAAGGTTCAGAAGCTTAAGAAGGAGGAGAACAGATGAACGACAATAATAACAATAAAGATAAATACAAAAATATGTTAAGAGCACTTATTAATACAGTATTAATAATAGGAATTATATTAGCTTTAGCATTTGGCATATATATGGTATATACAAATAAAAAGCAAGAAAGAGAAGATGATAAAAAATTATCTTATACAGATTTAGTACAACAAATTGAAGCAGGAAATGTAGAAAAAATAGAAATGACAGTTGGAAGTGCTACATTAAAGGTAAAATTAAAAGATGAAGAAGAAGAAAAAACAACAATAATATCAAGTACACAAGCATTTACAGAATTAGTACAAGAAAAAGCGCTAGAAGAAAAAGGTGTTACTTTAGAGGTAAAGAAACCAAGTATTATATCACAAGTTCCATCTTATATAATGTCTGTATTACCAACAGTAATTATGTTAGCACTATTTATAATGATTTTCAAAATGCAAGGACTTGGAGATAAAGGCGAAGTATATGATGATACAGAAAGAAAAACAAAAATTACATTTGATGATATAGCGGGATTAGATGAAGAAAAAGAAGAATTAAAAGAAATTGTAGAATTTTTGAAACAACCAAAAAAATTCACAGAAATGGGAGCAAAAATTCCAAAAGGTGTTTTATTATATGGTAAACCAGGAACTGGTAAAACATTAATTGCAAAAGCAATTGCTGGAGAAGCAGATGTACCATTTATTTCTATGAGTGGTTCAGAATTTATAGAAATGTTCGCAGGACTTGGAGCATCAAGAGTAAGAAAATTATTTGATAAAGCAAGAAAACTATCACCATGTATAGTTTTTATAGATGAGATTGATGCAATTGGTTCAAGAAGAACAAGCAATAGTGGAGCAGAATCTGAAAATAATCAAACATTAAATCAATTATTAGTTGAAATGGATGGATTTTCATCAGAAGAAACAATTATTGTATTAGCAGCAACAAATAGACCAGAAATGCTAGATAAAGCTTTATTAAGACCAGGAAGATTTGATAGACAAGTAACAATACCAGCACCAGATTTAACAGGAAGAGAAGCTATATTAAAAATCCATGCTAAAGACAAGAAATTAGCTGATGATGTATCATTATATAGCATAGCAGAAGATACAGCAGGATTTACAGGAGCAGAACTTGCTAATATCTTAAATGAAGCAGCAATAATAGCAACTAAAAAAGAACATGATGCAATAACAAATTCAGACTTAGATGAAGCGGTAAAAAAAGTAACTGTAGGTCTTGAAAAAACAAGCAGAAAAATATCAGAAAAAGATAAAAAATTAACCGCATATCACGAAGCTGGACATGCCATAGTAAGTCAATTCTTACCAACACAAACAGCAGTAAAAGAAGTGTCAATAATTCCAAGAGGAATGGCTGGCGGATATACAATGTACAAATCTGATGAAGACAAATATTATATATCTAAAACAGAAATGCAAGAAAAGCTTATTGCTTTATTAGGTGGAAGAGCAGCAGAAAAACTTATATTAGATGATATTTCAACTGGTGCAAGTAATGATCTAGAGGTAGCAACACAAATTGCAAGAGATATGATTACTGTTTATGGAATGAGTGATACAATAGGAACAATATCATTTAAAGATAGTGATGGAGAAATGAATTATCAAATGTTTGGTGATGACATGCAAGATGCAATAGGAAAAGAAGTAAAAAGATTAATAGATACAGCATATAGAGATGCGCAAGAAATTTTAAGGCAAAATGTAGACAAATTACATGCAATAGCATCTGTATTAATATCAAAAGAAAAAATAAATGAAGAAGAGTTTAATCAATTTTTTAACTCTTAATCAAAAGAAAAGAGGATAAAACATGGAAGATTTTGCTAAATATATTTTAAATGAAGATGATTTTATATCAAAAATAGAAATATTATATTTTTTAGCACCAAAGCTAGGAATAAATTTTGATAAATCTATAGTATTTAAAACAGAGATAGCAAGAATGTTTTTAGAATATTCTAAATTAAATGTAGATGAAAATTTAGTGCTAACAGCTTGTTTGTTGTGTAATTGTAAAAAAGTTGATGATGCGCAAAAAATAGGAAAATTGAAAACTTATGCAAAAGAAGGTGCTGAATATCTAGTTAAACTTGGATTTGACGAAAGATTCTGTAGAATTTGCGAAGGAGTAAACAGATATAGTGGTTTAAGTCCAAGAGAAAAAGAAAGTGATATTATTGAATTAGCTGACCAATTTGGCGGATTACTAATGGATAGACCAGAAAGAATAGGATTTTCTCCAGATGAAGCACTTGTTTTAATAGAACACAGAAACTTAAAAAATGAATACAATAGATATTTAGAAACTTTTAGAGAATTTGTCAATACTTTAGATAAAGTTGAAATTCTAGGAGTTGTAAATACTACTGTTTTTGCAAGATTGCAAAAGTTGCACAGAGAAACAAGAGATGTACCTGAATTTGTTAAACAAATTTCAATTGATTATTCAGTAGCTGTAGACGAAAAAATCAAAGAATTAGAAAAGCTTAAAGAAAAAGCAAATGAAACAGCAAACAGATCAATGTTCACAGAAGAAGTTAAAGAAAAAATATTAAAGAGAGAAGGATAAAAATAGATGTACGAAGTATTTGCAGACTTACATGTTCATATAGGAAGAAGTGAAAATGGAAAACCAATTAAAATTACAGCTGCTAGAAGCTTAAATTTTGCAAATATAGCAAAAGAATGTGCAGAAAGAAAAGGAATAAACATAGTAGGAATAATAGATTGTGCGTCTCCTTATGTTATAGAAGATATAGAAAACTTTTTAAAAACAGGAGATGCCTATGAACTAGAAGATGGTGGAATAATTTATAAAGATAAAGTATGTATCTTGTTAGGAAGCGAAGTAGAGACTTCAGAAAAGGGAAGAAACGGAAAATGCGGTGCAGCACATAATGTATGTTTCTTTCCGCATTTAAGCGATATAAAAGGCTTTTCAAACGAAATGAGCAAACATATAAAAAACATTACATTAAGTACTCAAAGATCAAATGTATCAGGATATGAATTAATAGATATTGTGGAAAAATATAACGGAATATTGATACCTGCACATATTTTTACTCCATTTAAAAGCTATTATGGAAATTGTACGGATAGATTAAAAGACATATTTAAAGAAAAATATGATAAAATTTTTGCAGTAGAATTAGGATTAAGTTCAGACACATTTTTAGCAGATATGATTTCAGAATTAGAAGACAAGACATTTGTTACAAATTCTGATGCACATTCATTGCCTAAAATTGCAAGAGAATACAACAAAATGTTAGTTAATGATATAAGTTTTAAAGAAGTTGTAAAAGCTTTAAAAAATGAAGATGGAAGAAAAATATTAGCAAATTATGGATTAGACCCAAAGCTTGGAAAATATCATAGAACACATTGTGATAATTGTGACTCTACAATAGAAACAAAAGAACCAGTTGAGATCTGTCCAAAATGCGGAAGTGATAAAGTAACCTTTGGGGTTTTTGATAGAATTGAATTAATAAAAGATAAAGAAACTACTCAAAGTCCAGCTAATAGACCTCCATACATTTATCAGATTCCACTAACATTTATACCAGGAGTTGGTGGAAAAACAATAGAAAAATTATTAGATAATTTCGAAACAGAAATGAATATTTTACATAAACTTTCAGAAGATGATATAGAGGCAGTTGTAGGAGAAAAAGTTGCTAAAAATATTGTGAATGCGCGTGAAGGAAAAATGAAAGTTGAAGCTGGTGGCGGTGGAAACTATGGTAAAGTAACAGCTTCTTAGTTCTAAAAAATAATTTATTGCATAGACATTATGTAGAAATTTATTATAAAGGAGTTGTCTATGCGAAAGAGAAAAAATGAAATAATTACAACTATAAAAAATGATATAAGTAGTCATGCTAAAGCGTATTTTATAGTTGTAATTATTTTTACAGTTGGGGTATTTTTAGGGGTTTTATTTGTAAATCAAAAAGAAAGTAAAGAAGATATTGAAAAATATATACATTCATATATTGACGAAACAAAACAAATTCAGAACGGAAACTATTTTGAAGAATTACAAAAAGATATAAAAAGTAAAATAGGTCTTACAATATTGCTATGGTTTGCAGGAACTACAATTGTAGGTATTCCAATAGTTCTAGGAATAATATTATTTAGAGGATTTTGTTTAGGCTATACAATAGCATCTTGCATATTTACACTTGGAAAAGTAAAAGGGATTATATTTGTATTAATAACAATATTTCTTCAAAATGCAATATTCATACCAGCAATAATGATTTTAGGGGTAAGTAGCATAAAATTATATACATCAATAGTAAAAGATAGAAGAAAAGAAAACATAAAAATTTCAATTTTTAAGCATAGTATTATTTCGTTAATGATAATGCTAATCTTAATTATATCTTCAATTATCAAAATAGAAATTTCTTACAGAATGATAGTTAATTTAATTAAATATTTTTAAAAAATGGGTAAAAGCTATTTACATTTGGATGAAAATTTGATATAACATAGGAGTATATCAGTTATGTAAAATAAAAGATATAAGACAATAAAATTAATCATAGGTGGGGGAAAAAATGGAAGAACAATTAAACTTATTTTTTGGATTTTTAGAAAATGATAAGAAAGTGTCTTTAAACACACTTCAATCATATAAAAGGGATTTAAAGCAATTTGAAAAGTATATAGAAGACAACGGAGAAAATTATGTAGAAATTACAGATGATGGAATAAGAGAATACATAGAACATATGCAAGAAATAGGAAAAAAACCATCAACAATATCAAGAGGATTAGCATCAATTAGATCATTCTATCAATATGAAGCAAAAAACAAAGTTGTAGAAAAAGATCCAACAGAAGGAATTCAATCACCTAAAATTGAAAAAAGAGTACCAAGTGTATTAACATCAAGTGAAGTTGCATTATTATTAGACCAACCAAAAGATGTTGATTTAAAAGGAACTAGAGATAAAGCAATGCTAGAATTTGCATATGCTACAGGAATGAGAGTTACAGAAATAATCTCATTAAATGTAGAAGATGTAAATTTAGAAACAGGTTATGCAACATGCAGAAATGGTAAAAAAGAAAGAACAGTTCCAATGGGAAATATGTCATTAAAAGCATTAAAAGAATATGTTGTAGATGCAAGACCAACAATGATTAAAGACGAAAATGAAAAAGCACTATTCGTAAATGTAAATGGACAACGTTTAACAAGACAAGGATTTTGGAAAATTATAAAATATTATAAAGACCAAGCCCATATAGATAAAGATATCACACCACATGTTTTAAGACATTCATTTGCAACACATTTATTACAAAATGGAGCAGATTTAAAATCAATTCAAATGATGTTAGGACATTCTGATATTTTATCAACACAAATATATATGCAATTCCAAGATGAATCATTAAAAAATGTATATAAAAAAGCTCATCCAAGAGCATAAAAATAAGACCGGCATAATATCTATATGTCGGTTATTTTTATAGAACTATATAATAGGAGAAAAACATATGAAAATCGAAACCCAATTAACCTTTAATAATATTAGGAAAAATATAAAAAGAACAATATACACTACAATTTCAATAGCATTATGCTCATTTCTTATAATAGCAACACTTTTAGTAGCGACTAGTATTAGTAGTAGTTTTAAAGAGAATATTGCACAAAAATATAATGACTATTATTTTTCGATAAAAAATATAAATTTGGACAGGCTTAATAAAATTAAAACTAAAGAATATATTAAGCAAATTTATTTACAAGAAAATAATGAAGGACAATTATATGAAATAGATAATTTGCCAGATTCTTTTCCAATTACTGATGGAATAAATATATATATTAAATATGACAATTATAAAAAAACTTGTACTTATACAAATGATATATTAGAAACTTTAAATTTAACATATGTTGAAACAAGTGAAAATTGCGAATTAAACACAAAATTGCTCAACTCTTATGGATTAATAGATGTATCTATCATTCCAAATGGTTATGCTGATAGTGTTCCAACATGTCAAGCTAGACTAAATTTTACATATGTTGCAGATATACTGCTTGTAATTATATTATTAATTTTCTCAATTTTATCAATCATAATATTATATAATGCGTTTTTAATAACTATTAATGAAAGAAAAAAAGATTATGCAGTATTAAACAGCATAGGAGCAACAGAAGGTCAAATATTAAAGATGACATTTTTAGAAAATATTATTATAGGAGTAATTGGAATAAGTATAGGTTTTCTACTTTCTTACCTTTGTTCTGATTTGCTATTAAAACTTTTGAATAATATAGTAGCTTCTACTATATACAATTTTAAATTAGTGTTAGATATTAAATATATAATCATATCATTTGTTATAATAATTATTAATATTTATATATCATCATTAATTCCAAGCATAAGAGCAAGTAGTACATCTGTTATACAAGGAATTAAAAACAACAAGCAAATAAAATCTCAAACAAATAATTCTATTTTCGAAAAACATCTTAATATAGAAGGAAAACTGGCTTTAAAGAATTTAAAGAGAAATAAAAATAAATATAAAATTATAACAATTTTACTTGTAATATGTATGACTTCATATATTACAATTTCTACATATATAAATTATGAAAAAGTAGCAGCAAATTTAATTGATGAATATGATGTTGATGCTGAATTAGAACTTAATGAAAATTCAAATAAATATTACAAAACTATACTTGATAACTATGCTGCAAATTCTAGTGATAAAATTGAATATTTAGAATATAAGGTAATGGGACTATATGCTTTAGTAGAACCAGAAGATGCTCTTATAGCAAATTGCAGATATGCAGACGCACAGCATTTTCCAATCAGAATAATTGGCTTAGATGATAAATCTTATACCAATTATATAACTGATCTAAATGCTAATAATGAAGATTATATCATTTATAACAACATTACCAAAAAAGAAGGAAAAACAGAATATGTATATAAATATTATACTGCATTTGAAACAAATTATGATTTTAATTTTAAAATAGTTTATTGCAATTATGTTGATGAAGAAGCATCATATGAAATAATTGATGATGAAACTTTAAAAGAAAATTTTGTTTTGACAGAAAAACTTCCTAGTGGGTATAAAGAAATAAATAATACAGAAAAGATAACAATTTTCACAAACATGGACACATTTAATAAGATAGAAGAAAAAATAAATATTCATCCAAAAGGTACTAATCAACAAAACATATGGATGCATTTTGAAAATACAAGTAATAGTGGAAATTTTGTTAAAATCAAATGTGGAAACATAATTAATTTTTCAAATTATATGGATAATATTATTCAAAACCAAAATACTGACATTTCGGCAAAATATTATTCCTTAGAAAATCAAGAAAAAATAATTTATGCGAATGTTCTAGAATTAATATTACAAACTATTATTTTAACGATTATAATTATTGGAATAATAAGTTCTATAAATATAATAAATGCAAGTCTATGTGAAAGAGAAGAAGAATTTAAAGCATTATCAAGATTAGGTGCTACTAAAGAAAATATAATTAAAATACTAATATATGAAAATATCTATATGTTTATAAAATCAACAATAATTTCAATTGTTTTGTCAATTCCTATTTTATATGCGATTATAAAATCTATGACAAAAACAATTATAGTTGATAAAGTATTAATTCCATTTACTAATATAGGTATATTTATTTTATTACTATTTATAATATCTTTGATTATAGCAATATATTCAGTAAAATTTATAAAAGAAGAATAAATTATAGGAGAAAAATTATGAAAATTTTAAAAGTAGAAAATTTGAGTAAAATTTATGGAAAAGGTGATGCAAAAGTTATTGCTCTAAATGACATTTCTTTTGAAGTTGAGGAAGGAGAGTTTCTTGCAATAATAGGTCCTTCTGGAAGTGGAAAATCCACTCTTTTACATACAATTGCAGGCTTAGAAAAGCCAACTAGTGGGAAAGTATATTTTTATGACAAAAATATGTATGAAATGAATAAAAAGGATTTGACAATATTAAGAAGACAAAAGATAGGAATTATATATCAATTTTATAATTTGATTCCTACTTTAAATGTAGAAGAAAATATAACATTACCTATTGAACTTGATAAGAAAAAAATAGATAAAGTAAAGCTAGAAGAAATATTAAAATTCTTGGAAATAGATAATAGAAGAAAACACCTGCCAAATGAATTATCAGGAGGCCAACAACAAAAAGTGGCTATTGGTAGAGCTTTAATGATAGAGCCAACCATTATTTTAGCTGATGAACCAACTGGTAACTTAGATAGTAAAAATTCTTTACAAGTAATGAATATAATAAAAGCAATTTCAAAAGAAAAATTAGTAATTCTTGTAACACATGAAGTAGATTTAGCTAATTTTTATGCTTCAAGAATTATAGAACTTCAAGATGGAAAAATTGTTAAAGATTATGAAAATGAGCCAAAAGAATCATTAGAATATAGATTAGATAACAAATTATATTTAAAAGATTTTGAAAATATTAATAATATCGATAAAGATGATATTAAGGTAAATATATATTCTGATAACAAGCAAGATAAGATTAATATAAAATTAGCAATAAAAGATGGAAATATCTATATTCAATCAGAAAACAAGGTAGAAGTTGTTGATGAAAATTCATCAATAGAATTAGTAGATGATCATTACAAAAAGATTGATAAAAGCATTTATGATGAAGAAAAATATAATTTGGAAAATATATCTGATAAAAAATATAAAGCAAAATATAAATCAATTTATGGAATAGCAAAATCAATAATTACAGGTTTTAAAAGAATTTCAAATTATACTATACTAAAAAAATTATTATTATTAGGATTTTTTGCATCAAGTATGTTTGTTGTATATGCAATATGTAGTATATATGGTGCATTAGATGTAAGAGATATAGATTTTATGCAAATAGATAGAAATTATTTACAGGTTGAAAACACTACAATAAGTGTTGATGATTTCCTAAAATATGAACAAGATCCTGGAATTGATTATATATTGCCTGGAAGCGGAGGAGTTATATTTACATTAAATAATAAGGATTATTATCAGACAGCAACACGTCCTGCAATGGTTAATGGATATTTAGTAGCTATAGATACAATAACAGCAGATAATTTAATAAAAGGTAGAATGCCAGAAAATGAGTATGAAATTGTAGTAGATAAAAGAGTAGTACACTCTGTCACATCAGATATGGGAATGGCAGGAAGTTTAGGAATAAAA
>OIEM01001034.1_pt1 | contig 12477 bp, 12 predicted proteins | sample 1581761 | NCBI WGS metagenome assembly OIEM01 (sample SAMN01760978, study PRJEB22395) | human gut metagenome | reverse complement strand
ACAGCCTTGGAAATCTTATATGTAACCTCACCTGAGATAAGGGAGTATGGTATAAAAAGAGGTGATTTTGTTCGTATTATTAACAAAACCTGCCATTCATTTTCATTAGAAAAAATATCTGTTGAAAATGGATGTTTTAGAGGTACGAACAAGAATGTATCTCTTTCTATAAAAAATCCTTTCCAATCTTCTACTGTCCTATTGGACTCCATATATAACGAAGGAAATTTAAGTATCGGTTACCTTTGCTATTTACAATATGGTGATAAGGAAGACTTAGAACAGCCTTTGAAAAACTTTGCCAACAACAAGATTTCAGAATTGATTCTCGATCTAAGATACAATCCCGGTGGCTATGTAAGCACTTGTAGGTTCTTAAGCAATTGTATTGTGCCATCGGTTGGATATAACAAGGTGTTTCAACAATGTTCCTATAACACTATTTTATCCCATGATTATTTACAGAGCACTGGTGATAGCAGGACATATTCTTATTTTGAAGTGCCGGGAGAAACTCTTGGAGAACAATTAGGAGTCATTTTAACACCATTAAACTTAAAGAGGCTTTATGTCATAACATCATCACACACCGCATCAGCGAGTGAGGCAACGATAATTTGCCTACGATCATATATGGATGTAACTGTGATAGGTGAAACGACCGTCGGTAAAGGAGTCGGTTCATGGACTATTTCCGATCCGCGTTTCCGATATGCCATACAACCGATAACTATGCGATATTACAATGCTGACGGATACTCGACACCGGACACCGGTATTGAGCCAGATATATATGCGGCAGACGGGTATTTGACAGGCAAATTGGAAATAGGAGATAAAAACGAGCGTCTTCTGAAAATAGCATTAGCTCATATTAAAGGAGAAGCCTTGCAGTCTAATATTGCAACTCGGTCTCTTAATATTGAAATAGATAATTCTCTCACCCCGATAGGTGAGCCATCATATGTAACTGAGTTTAATAATAAGCACTATAATGAAAGTAATTAAAGCACTTCTGTTCGGCTTTGCACTGATTGCAGGGCTGGCAACTGCCTCAGCACAGGACAATCTCACAGTCGTGCTGAAAGATGGCACCGAACTGACTGGATTCATATCTCGTCAGCGTCCGGGTGAGAACTTCACTTTTTCAACCTCAAAAGCTGTTGTGCTTCTTCCCAACAAGGATGTAAAGTCGATAGTTGATAATGAGGTCAAATTTAATGCGCTGTCCCCTGAATGGCAGAAATGGGCAGAAGATAACGATGCCTTTGATGGGGTCGGGAACAATCGCGCCCTTCTCCTCAGTGATATAATCACTAATAAGGGGGCTATCAATCGTGTTCGTGTCCTTGAAAAAGGAGCCAAAGTTCGGTACCTTGAACTGTCGCCAAACACATATTCTCTAAGCTGGGATACCATTGAGGTAGTGAGGGCAGAGAAACGCCCCAAACTTCTTCTTTCAGGTATCAATCGTCGATATAAACTGGCATCCGGAATGGAATATGAAGGTCAGTATGTTGAGGAAGTGCCCGGCGAGACAATGAGTTTGCTTCGTGATAACGGAGTGATTGAGGTATTCAATACCGAAGAGGTGATGAAAGATAATCGTTTTAAGATAAATCCTAATCAGACATTGCTCGAACAATCCGATCTTATTGATATTGTTCAGATGAAGAATGGCAGTTCACATCGTGGCGTTATTTTTGAGCGCAATTATTCCGAAAGTGATGAAATTACAAATGATTACCTTCTCATTCAGTTAGACAATGGCACTACAATGAGCTTAAATCTTGCCGATATTGTGGAATACCGCAAAGAAAAGAATCCATCCTACAAACCCGTAACGGACATTGAACTTGCTGATGGAGAAGCGTCGATTAACCGCAATATTGGTACCCTCATTTCTACGAAAGAGATTTCAGGTATAGTTACTGTTGATACTGATTCACTGAAGATTTCGATACCATCCAGCATTCCTCAATCCATTACTGCTGAGTTTGATATGGATAATTCAAAAGCACAGCAGCTTAAACTTATCCGTATCAGAAAATATCAAGACAAGAAGGGGAAAAATACCTACTATGGCTTTACATTCGAGGATATGGTGAAGAATGCTATTCTTCCCAAATCTGTTGAAACAAGCGTCAACGGTATTTCCAAACTTGAATATACACTTCCGAATGGAGGGTCAGGCATCTATGGTGTCTATGACCCACTGACGAATAAAATCATTATCTTCAAAGTATCCGGAGGTGAAGCTGTTGGGTAATTGTCTCCCGTAAGAACTGAAATCATGAACATCAAAAGAATCGTTTCAACAATGATGATGGCACTTATAGTTGTTACTACAATGGCAGAGAACAACTATAAGGTAACAGCTTCGTCCCGGCTAAATATCAGGAAATCGCCGTCAACCTCTGCCACTGTTTTAGGCACATTTAACAGTGGACAGCAAATAGAGGTTATTTCTATCAGTAAAGGCTGGGCAAAGGTTAAGTACAATGGTAAAGTTGGCTATGTTAGTGAGAAATATATTTCTCCGCTTCCTAAGCCAGAACCACCAAAACCTGAGCCAAAGAAAGAAAAGCCAAAAGAAGAAAAAACGGTCATCACATCAGAACCGGTAAATGAACGATTCCGTGAAATAAAATCGGCCGGGTATTATGAAGTAGAAACACCTTTGTCCATTGGGCATAGTCTGAGTGATAATATCAATCTCTACCTCGCCATACAAGGTGGTTTCGGATATTCTAATTATATCTGGAGTGATGGATCAGTTAATGGAACGATGTCTTACTCCGCAGATATTGTCGGTCAATTATATTTTGAGAACAAAGTAAGTTTTATTCCTGCAAATTGGTATTCAGAACTTGCCCTGGGATACGATAAGAAAGGTGCTGCGAATTATGGGATGAATTACATCCACGCACGGATTTATCCCTTTGGATATCGCATACCGATAGACCCGATTAATGTGGTTGTTAAAGCCGGTCCGACCTTAGGCTTTGCTCTAAATGATTTTGACGACAGATGGAGTTCTGATTTTCAGGTCGGAATTGGTGGCGGCTTTCAAATAGAGTGGAAGCAATTTGCCATTGGATGCAATGTAGAGTATGACTTTACGGAGGTGTCATCCTCTTGTGGTCAGACTCTTAATAACATTGCAGTGTTAGGCACCATTTCCTATAAGTTTGCTAAATTCGGACACAAGAGATGAAAAAAGATAAAAAAGATGAACTACTCTCTCGTAGAGATTTCTTCAAAAAAGCGGCAAAGCGAGTATTACCGATTCTTGCAGTTGGTGTAATGCCCGGACTGCTTGCATCATGTGATGATGACAATGAGGAACTTGAACGGGCCTTAAATGGAGGCTCCTCTGGATGTACAGGTTCTTCTTGTAGCAGTTCATGCTACTCCTCGTGCTATGGGTCATCTACTTCTTCGGGGTGTTCCGGATGTTCTTCAAGTTGTTCATCTGGTTGCTCAGGCTCATGTGGCAGTAGCTGTTCCAGCTCTTGTGGAAGTAGTTGTTCCGGTTCCTGCGGATCTGGCTGTTCCGGCGGCTGTTCAGGTTCCTGTGGAAGCGGATGCAGCTCCGGCTGTTCCGGCTCGTGCGGTAGTGGATGTAGTTCAGGATGCTCCTCTACTTGCAAAGGTGGATGTGAAAGGAGTTGTTCTTCATCGTGTACCGGAGAATGTGGCGGTTCCTCTTGCAGCGGAGTTTGTGCCAATGTCTGTGATCGAGGTTTCTGTCATGGCAGTTGTCAAGGGTCATGCGAAAACACTTGTAAAGGCACTTGCTTCTACACATGCAATATTACCTGTGAATACCGCACAAAGTAATCTATGGCAGAGATAAAATCTGAGTTCAAAAGTTGGCAATCTAATGTTACGAAAAGCATAACCTTTATTGTAACAAAAGATTGTCAGCTTGCGTGTAAATATTGTTACCTTGTCGGCAAAAACGAGAAGGAACGTATGTCGTGGGAGGTAGCAAAGGCTGCCATTGACTATATAATAGGGAATCCAGATTTATTCCCTGAGGATTCTGTTGTGTGGGACTTTATAGGTGGAGAGCCTTTTCTTGAAATTGAGCTTATTGACAAAATATGTGATTACATAAAATCTGAATTGTTCCTTCGTGGGCACAGATGGTTTGATTCATATAGGTTTAATTTTTCGACCAATGGAATAAACTATGATAGTAAGCAAGTACAGGACTTTATTGAAAAGAATAAAAAGCATCTTTCCATTGGCATAACGATAGATGGGACGCGCCGAAAGCATGACCTAAATCGTATTTGGAAGAATTCTTCCCATACAGAAAGAGGCTCGTATGATGATGTTGTCCGTAATATACCTTTATGGCTTAGTCAGTTTCCCGGAGCCGCGACAAAGGTTACGATAAGTTCTCCTGATATACCATACATTCGGGAGAGTGTACTTCATTTATTCGCTCTCGGAATACATGAGGTTAATATTAACTGCGTTTTTGAAAATGTATGGCACGATGGCGATGATTTGAAGTTCGAGGAGCAGCTCATTTTGTTGGCTGATGATATTATCGAACAGCGTCTGTTTGAGAAAAATACTTGCTCCTTTTTCTCAGAGCATATCGGTAAACCCATTGACATAAGAGATAATAGTAATTGGTGTGGTGCGGGCAAAATGCTTTCCATTGATGCTTCAGGAAATTTTTATCCATGCACAAGATTCGCCGCCTACTCCCTAAGAAGTAAAAAACCAATTATTATTGGCAATATCCATGATGGTATAAATACGAATTTGCTACGGCCATTTCTTTCTCTTGATCGTACCACGCAATCTCCGCAGAAATGTATTGATTGCGAGATTGCCAGTGGTTGTGCTTGGTGTCAGGGAGAAAACTATGATGCCGCAGACACTCCCACAATTTACCAACGATCTACGGCAATATGTAAAATGCACAAAGCAAGAGTAAGAGCCAATAATTATTATTGGAATAAATTATTCAGAATGCTTGAACTTGAAGGCCGTCGAGAGGAATTTGAACGTAATAAACCCCAACAGACAGCTGAACCATGTTGAAATATCTTATAATTCAATTAGATGATACCTCGGCTTCTTTCTGCCACTATCCCAACAAACATCAGAAAAGGCTAATTCCATTAGAAGTGTTAAAAGATGGAGTAACATGGGCATTGAAAGAAAATCTTATGGTACAGTTCGTTTATCCTGATTATGAACTGCCGAAAGACTATCTTGATGTGATTGATACAATCGATCATATTGATATAGCACATGAGTCTATAAAAGCAGATGTTTCGATATTTGATGGGATACACTCTTTGTCAACATTAAAGACATCTGTATATACTCACGCCATTCTCCGTGTCACTAAGAATGAATTGTTCAATCATGTAATGGATGTAAAAGAGGCTTTGGAAAAGCAAACATCGTTGAACATAGTTATTACGGATATTGATACTTTTAATGATACGGATTTTGAGTCATACAAAAAGGTTTTGACAGAACTGTCTTCAATAGTCGAACAGAAAATAGTATCAAACAAACAGGTTAATATAAATTTATTGAGTGATAGGCTCGTTCTGTCTTCAATGAATAATTGTAATGCTGGAGTTGAAAGTATCACACTTGCCCCGGATGGCAATTTCTACATCTGTCCGGCTTCTTATTATTGTGAAGAAGAATGCGTTGGGAATCCCGTTAATGGATTGGATATACCCAATGAGCAACTATACAAATTAGAGTATTCTCCCATATGTCGTATTTGTGATGCCTTTCAATGCAAACGATGTGTGTGGCTTAATAAGAAAACCACCGGCGAAGTGAATACACCTGGTCACGAACAATGTGTAGTAGCACATTTAGAGAGAAATGCTTCTCGCGCTCTTTTGGAGCGCTTGATACAGTCAGGCAAAATAAAAACAGATATGACAATTCCGGAGATTGCATATTTGGATCCATTTGATGAAATAAAAAGATAAAATATGAATAGAAAGGTAGTCGGTAGCGTAACCGAAGAAGAAAAAAACGCAATTCAAAAGCTCTTTGAGCGTCGGAACGGACTCAACGAACTTGCGAAAATTCTCACAAAAGACAATGTTGAACTATATGAGCGTCTTGTAAAAGACCTCGGAGAGACAGGTACAAAATTCCAGAATTGGTGGGATGAAATGGCCACTAAATACCAATGGGAAAGTGCTGAGAACGGGACCTGGGAAATAAACTTCCAAACCAATGAGATCATTCTCGTAACAAAATAGGCACTATGATATTGGCATTTATCGGAACGACAGAGCTGCTTTTAATTGCGGCTCTCGCTCTCTTGCTATTCGGAGGGAAGAAGCTCCCGGAACTGATGAGAGGCCTTGGCAAGGGAGTAAGCGAGTTCAAAAAGGGTGTAAAAGAAGTTTCAAATATAACCGAAGAAACAACAGAGACAAAACAAGAAAATAAAGAAGAATAGTGGCATCGAGCGACGGCTTACTATCTTTTGGAGGACACCTTGAGGTTCTCCGACAAATGTTGTTCCGTATCCTTGGAGTGACATTAGTCTTTTCGTGTATTGTCTTTTGCTTCAAAGCGTTGACTTTTGAAATTCTATTGGCTCCAAGTGATTCATCTTTTGTGACATATAACATTGTAGAACATCTGATGCAAATAATTGATAGGTCATTTGTTTTTGAACCATTCAATATTCAACTTATTGCAACTGACCTATCAAGTCAATTTGTAACGCATCTGACAACCTCCATATATCTTGGATTATTGTGCGCATCTCCATTCATAATGTACGAATTGTTCCGATTTATAACACCTGCTTTATTGGAGAATGAACGTAGATACTCAACAAAGATAATGATAAGTGTGTATTTACTTTTCATGATTGGAGTATTGATGAATTATTATATCCTGTTCCCGATTTCATTCAGATTTTTGGGAACATATAGCGTCGCAGATAAAGTCCATACAATGATTACGTTGGATAGCTATATCTCAACATTTGTATCTCTGACACTTCTTTTAGGAATCGTGTTCCAATTACCCATAATAACATTTATCCTTGCTAAAATGGGAATCTTAAACGCTTCGATGATGTCTAAGTATCGAAAGCACGCTCTAATCCTCATAATGCTCACTGCTGCAATCATAACACCACCGGATATAATAACCTTGTTACTTGTTGCTATTCCTATTTACATACTCTTTGAACTTTCAACAATTCTATGCTCAAAAATATGATTGCCAGCTTTCACAAAAGAGATAATCTTTGTTTAAGAGATTTTGTTAAAGAATACTTGTGTCTATTAAAAGACAAAAATATTTCAGTATTTACTGGTGCTGGAATTTCATTAGGTTCTGGTCTTCCATTAGCCTCCGAATTGATAAAATACATACTGTTAAATATATCCGATATTAGTTCTTTGATATTTGATAAACCTCTATCGTATTTGCCATTTGAAGGATATATTGAACAAATGATTACGGATGCTAATGACGAAACGATTATGCGAATGTTTACCGAAGATTCTCTATATCCCAATGAAAATCATAAATTGCTTGCCAGTTTATATAAAGATGGAGCTATAAACAGAATTTTTACTGTAAATTTTGATATTTTACATGAAAAGGCATTTAATGAAATAGATATAAGATGTAATAAAATATATAGAGATAAGGATTTTACTTCGGAGTCTTATTCTGATAGTTCTATAAATTTAATTAAATTACATGGATGTGGTTCTGATGCTGAAAGCATGAAATTTGTTCTTTCAAGTGTAACAAATCGCAAAAACAGGATACAACGTGAATATTTGACAAAATTATTATTTGGGAATCCTAATGAAGTCATTGTAATCTTTGGATACAGTGCGAGTGATAATTTTGATATCATACCTGCTATATCTTCTATTAAAGAAAACAAGGCGACAGTAATTTATATCAGTCATACGAACAATGCTGGTCATTCCTTAGAGATTATTAGAAATGGGACAAAGTTGGATGATTATGTGTTTTCCAGTTTCCCCGGATTTTGGATTTCAGCTGATACCACTAATTTATTAAAATTGTGGTGCAGGCTATATAAAATTAAAAGGGTGGTTATTCCATACAAATCAGCTGCTGTACATTGGAAGTCTTTCATTCAACAATTTATCAGCTCCCTGAAAGATATGCGATACAAGTTTCTTGGCACAATTTGTAGTCAAGCAGGTTTATTACAAGATGCTAAAATGTATTTTGAGAAGGATGCTGAGCAGAATCAAAGAGCATATTCGTATCAACAGTTAGCTCAACTTTCACTTATATTTGACAATGATACTGACTATAAGATGTATATTAACAAGGCTTTATTGCAGTCTAAAGAAGATAATGACTATTACACTTATATAAGTTGTTTGTTGAACAAGGCAGAATATGTTCAAAAGTCTAATAATATTCGAGAAAGTTTAGATTACTATGTAGAGGCTTATGTTTTATCAACGATGTGTGGATTTTTCCCACACATCGTATCATCACTGAAAGGATTCGGTAAATCATATGCCGAATTATCTGATTTTGAACGAGCAAATAAATATTGCGACTTATTAATATTATTAACCTCTTCAGATAATAATTTAAGAGAAAGAGCGGATGCTATAATAAACAAGGCAGAAGTTCTTCGGAAAATAGGTAAAATAGATGATGCTTTAGGCCAAATCGATGAAGCCATAGTACTAAAAGAGAAATTAGGAGATAGGATTACACATATAAACGCACTCTTAGTCCGCGCAAATATTTGGAAAGATTTGTTGCGCTATGACAATGCAATTCGAGATTATAAAGAAGCAATTAATAATTCCAAAGAATATAATGATATAGAAGTAATAAGCAAAATATATCATCAATTAGGCGTAACACAATTCCTGAAAGGTGATTCAGAATTAGAATGCGTTGAAAATATATATTTGGCCTATAAGGATTTCCTTAGACTCGGGAATATACAATGTTGTATATCCTGTGTAAATATACTATGTAATATTTGCACTAAATTGATGTGCAGAGTAATTACTCGTATATATCCTGCTAAGTTGGAATCTTTCAAATGGCTGCAAATGTCAGAAATAGAGCAAGAAAAAACATTGCAGATTTGTTTTCAAGACATTTACTCTTGGACAAGATGTATACTAAATGACAGCATTGATGATATGTTATCAATTCAGTTATTATATGAGGGAAGGACAATGCTGTTACGGTTATTCTCAGTATTGATATCTTTACTTAATCAAATAGATGATAAAGGTATGTTATATCAGAGTATAATAGAAGAATGGCAGAAAATAGGAATATTAAATACAGATAAAAGGCCAGAATAATTGGCACTAATTTATAGGAAGCCGCCTGTGGCGGCCGAAATTTTTTACAAAATCAACGGAGCGACTTCATCACGAGGTCGCTCCGTCTGCTATATTACGACTTGACAAATGTTATATCCTTTTGTTGAGCCATTCATCACGGCGTTGTCTGCACTCTTTGAGTGTATCAGCCACACAGGAGTACAATTCTCCATCGGTGTGCCTATAATCATATTGATAGTGTTTCTTTCGGCGTGAGCGATAGCCGGTGTAAAACACCTCGTATTGTTCGGTGCCGGGAGTGGTGGTAGTGCTTACTCCGTTGGCGGTCATTTTCGTTGTCATAGTATCGCGGTTTTAGTATTCAACAATCAATATCCGATATTCAAATGTTATATCGGGGTTGGTTATCTCCCTTTGTTTCAGCCATAGGTGGTGGCTACCGTAGCCATAGACGAAGTATCGGTCAAGGTCGTACTTGTCGGCAAAGTCGGCTACAATCTGCCGCAGGGTTTCCTCGCTGTCGGCATAGAGAATATGGTTTACAAACTCTATGATGACTTCGGCAATCTTGTTGTCAAAGATGATAGTCGGGTGTTCAAATGTTACGTTCATAATCGGGGGGTATGACTACCGCCATATTTCGGGCGGTAGTCGGATTAAACATTTAGGCGGTCATTCTCGCTTTGATTTCCTTTCGGTGGCTTGCGATAGCCTTTTCTATACGCTCCCGATATTCGCTGTCTTTGTTGCAGGCGGCTCGGCATTGTATCACTTTGAGCGTCTTTAGGTCTATCTCAATGGTTGCCACTATCCTGCCGTCAATGCGGGCGGAGAATACAAGGCTCTCGGCTTTGAGATAATACTGGGCGCTCCCGACACATATATGCTGTGTGTTGCCCTCCATATAATATTCGTCAACGCTGTCAAGTGTCTTGATTTCTATCTCGTTGTCTGTGAACACAAGACCTATGAAGCGACCTTTGAGTTCCTTGAACTTGGCTTCTTTCTCCATAGCCTTTTTGCGGTCAGCCTCCCTGCGCTCCTTCTCCCTTTGTATATTGGTTTTCCTCACATATTCATCGTGTGCGTCAAATAGATTGGAAGGGGCGATGAGTTTTGGAGAACGGGTATCCCTGCCGAAACGCTCCAGCATACGCAGGTAGTCATACCACGTTGAAAGGTCTGGAATATCATATCCGTGACGCTTGGCGATGATATACGATGCCCAAAAATGCTTTACCTCTGCGGTGTTTCGTGCCATATATTTGAGCATACCTATGTTGCCTTCCTTCAGCAGTGTCTCGGCTTGTGGCGAGGACAGGAGCATTGAGAAAAGATTTACCGGTGCTATTTCGTGAAAATCGCCATTAAATCCGTTTCTTGTAAGAGCCGGAATGACCTTGACCCTCGGATATAGATATTGGTCTGATATGTAACGGTAGGTGTCGTTGTCCTTCCTTATCTCCATAGGAGAGCCGAAAGCGAAACAATCAAGATACCAGCCCATTGTACGCTGTATTGCAACAAGTGCCGTCCTGCCGTTGGGAGCAATCCAATACTGACCGATTTCCAAAAAGGCTGGCGAAGCCTTGAAGCCTTTGCGCATTTCCACCACCATAAGGAACATTCGCAATAACTGATACTCCCCGCAGGTGTCTATTACATTGAGATAGGATTTCTGCTGACATTTGCGTACATAAGTTTCCTTGACCTCAAGTTTAGCCTTGCAGTTGGGGCAGGTGCATTTCTCGGATGCCTCCGACATCAGCCACGAGTGTCCGCAATCCATACAAGTGGTGCGACCTTTCGGTAGTCGGAAAGCATAGTGATTGATTGTATTTCGGAACGCCCAACGGCGTGGTGCGGTGGCGAGTGGGCGAAGATGCCCACTCTGTGCGATTACCGCTTGTTCAAATTTAGTTCTCGGTTTCATAGTCGTAAAGTGTTAGAGGTCAAACAGACTGGGTTGTGCGATTTGGGGATTGTTCTCGGTTGCTTTCTTCTCGGGGGGGTTGGGTCGGCGCATTTTAGCCATTTCCTCGTCACGGAGTTTGTTGATGGCGTCCTGCCGTGCCTGTTCCTTTTCTTCCTCGGTCAGTTCCACGATATGATTTACTACCACTTGGCAGTTGGGGGCGGTATTGCTCACCTCTATTTCGGGTTCATCCCAAAAGTGCATTGCCCAGCCGAAGATTTCATCGTCGGTAAAACCGCAACAACCGCTTTTCTTGACCTCCCCGATGATAAAGGCACAACACTGAGCCATTGTCTTGGAGGGATTTGCGAGTCTGACCGCAAACATAGGGTCTTTTTCAGCCCTTGCCATAAGGTATTGGGCGATTGTGTCTTGGAACGCTTGTGTTCCTTTCATTGTGTTCTGTGCCATAGTCGTAAATGTTTTAGAGTGTCGTTATCCAATAGATTATCCCTATTGCGGTGAGTATGGATATTAGCCAGCCTACGCCTCGGAATACCGGTTTCAGTATCGCCCAAAAGAGCAACCCGACAATCGCCGTTATCGCCAACCCCACCACCTTAGCCGCCTTTTTTAATGCGGTATGAGCTGGTGATGATGTGAAGCTCGGATTTTTGATATGTCTGTTGTTCAGTGTCATAAGGCGATATTTTTTTTAATGCGTATAATCGCTGTTTGAAGTTTGTTCGCTCGTTGACATAAAGGCATGACGGAAGAAAAGGGGTGTTCGGCACTCGCACGAAAAAATACTACCGACCAACGGGAGCTGTGGAGATTTTTTCGTGCAAATGCCAAAGAATACCCCGTTCCGGCATGTTAATCAACTACGAGCGAATAGACTTTGAACTCCGATTATAATATGCGGAAAACATAGAGGCGGCATCGCCCTGCAAGGTGACACTGAACAGCAGACATACGGAAAATGCTATCCGTAAGAAAACAGCAATGTCCATAAACATTTCCGAAAACTAATGTATGTCATACTTTCTCACCGATGATAATGCCTATACTTTCATTAGAAACCGCTATGACAGCCCCGGATAAGGCAATGTATGTGTCGGGGACGACCCCGGAATTTATGGAGGGATCGTAAGCGACACGTTCTTTGCCGCCGTGGGCCGTATCAAACGGAGAGTGGCGCGGCGGCTCAAATTCCTTATCAAA
>OIEM01001013.1_pt1 | contig 12699 bp, 12 predicted proteins | sample 1581761 | NCBI WGS metagenome assembly OIEM01 (sample SAMN01760978, study PRJEB22395) | human gut metagenome | reverse complement strand
CGCCGGCGCGGGCAAATGTGACCTCTTCATAGCCGTCACACCCGACGAGACCCAGAATGTACTTGCATGCTCGATGGCAAAAAGCATCGGCGCACAGCGCACTGTGGCGCGTATAGACAATTACGAGGTCATGTCGCAGGAAAACCGTGACTACTTCACGCGCCTGGGGGTAAACGCGCTTATCTATCCCGAGCTGCTTGCCGCCCAGGAAATCATCACGGCTCTGCGACGCTCATGGGCACGTCACTGGTTTGAGCTGCACGACGGCGAACTGATAATCGCCGGTGTGAAACTGCGCAACAACGCCCGCATAATCGGTATGCAGCTCAAGGAGTTTGCGATGGTCGAACATAATTTCCACGTCGCGGCGATAAAGCGTCACCATGACACCATCATACCGCGAGGCGACGACGTGATAAAAGACAACGACATCCTGTATTTCGCCACGACCCGCGACCATGTCGACGAACTGCTCGACATCTGCGGAAAGACATCGAAAAAGATACGCAAACTCCTCATCATGGGAGGCAGCCGCATTGCCATACGCCTTGCCGCGCTTGCCGGAGAGGAATTCCGCATAAAAATCATTGACACGAATATCGACACGTGCCGTATGCTTCCGGAAAAATGCCCCGACTGCAACATCGTGCACGGTGATGCCCGCGATATCGAGGTGCTTCGCGAGGAAGGCATTGACGACACCGATGCTTTCGTGGCACTCAGTAACAGTTCGGAGACCAATATCCTCGCATGTCTCACGGCAAAGGAATTCGGCGTTCACAAGACAATCGCCGAGGTTGAGGACCTTCAGTTTATCTCGGAAGCCGAAGGGCTCAATATCGGCACGGTAATCAACAAGAAGCTCCTTGCATCCAGCAAAATATTCCAGCTTCTGCTCGATATGGATGTATCATCCTCGAAATGCCTTGCTTTGACAGATGCCGAGGTAGCGGAAATAGAAGCGAAACCGGGCAGTAAAATCACCCGCGACGCGGTAAAAAACCTGCGTCTGCCCCACGGAATGACCATCGCCGCCATGATACGCGACGGCAAGGGAATGCTTGTTAACGGTAACACCCACATCCAGGCGGGAGATCATGTGGTGGTGTTCTGCCTTTCGGGACTTATACACAAAGTCGAGAAACTGTTTAATTAATGCCATGGGAATTTTCACCGACACTCAGCGTGTAAATATTCCGATGCTGCTCCGCGTGTTGGGCTGGCTTCTGATAATCGAGGCTATGTTTATGCTAATCCCGCTTGCAATATGCCTGATATACGGCGAGGATGATTATATGGCGTTTTTATACACCTTCGGTGTCACCTTCCTATCCGGAGTGCTGATGACATGCTGTATCAAGCCGCGCTATACCTCCATGGCGAAGCGCGAAGGCTTTCTGCTGACGGCACTTGTGTGGGTGGTATTCTCCTTTTTCGGGATGCTGCCGTTCATGTTCTGCTCTACCCCGCTTGACATCTCCGACGCCTTTTTCGAGACCATGTCGGGATTTTCCACCACCGGGGCGACAGTCTATGAGTCGGTCGACACCTTATCTCACGGCATAAACATGTGGCGTTGCCTCACTCAATGGCTCGGGGGCATGGGAATCATACTTTTCACCCTCGCCGTGCTGCCGATGCTTAACCATTCCGGCGGAATGCAGATGTTTAACGCCGAGGTGACAGGTATCACCCACGAAAAGCTGCGTCCGCGCATAAGCCAGACGGCAAAAAGCCTCTGGATGATATATTTCGCGTTGACCATACTCGTGTGCGTGTTACTGTGGTTAGGTCCGATGGATTTCTTCGACAGCGTTTGTCACGCCCTCTCCACCATGTCGACAGGAGGCTTCTCGACCCGCAACAACAGTATCGCCTACTGGGACTCCAATTACATAAAGATTGTAGTCACGATATTCATGTTTCTCGGCGGCGTCAACTTCGCGCTTATCTTCCGTGCGTGGCATGGCGACTTCAAAAGCCTCTACCGCAACGATACGTTCATGGCATACGTGAAAATAATTTTTGTGTCTTACATACTCTTCGTCATCGCCATTTTTGCCATGGGCGAGGCGCGTTCGGCGGTTGACGTGACCATCGACCCGCTGTTTCAGATTATCACCACGATTTCCTCTACCGGATTGACAGCGAGCAACTTCGAGAACTGGGGTCCGTTTGTCATTTCAATTACCTTCATATTGATGTTTTTCGGTGCCTGCGCAGGTTCTACAAGCGGAGGCGCAAAAATAGACCGCCTCCTCTTCCTGTTGAAAAACACCAACAACGAGCTCTACCGCTCGGTACACCCCAATGCCATCAGGTCGGTGCGCATCAACGGCAATGTCATTTCCCCCGACGTGGTGGAGAAAGTTATCGCCTTTCTATGTATCTACGTCATGATAATATCGGTTGGCGGAATTGTCTTGAGAGCGTTTGGCATTCCTATCATTGACGCGTTTTTCAATTCATTCTCGTGCGTGTCCAATATAGGGCTCGGCATAGACTCACAGGGCAACGGCGGATTCGCCATGCTTCCCGACGCGGGCAAATGGGTACTTTCTTTCCTGATGCTGACAGGCCGTCTTGAAATCTTCACCGTCCTCATCATCTTCACCCCCGCCTTCTGGTCAAAATAAACACTTTGCTGTCACTATATAAAGATGCTGCGAGTAGGTGTTGCCCGCAGGGCATCATCTGTATATAGCCAGGGCGTTGAGCGGAGCGATACCCCCGGGATGATGACACCGTCCCTAAATGTTTCCCAATAGGGAATCATCAATTTTGCTTCGTGATGATTCCTCCGGAAACGTGTGCTCTTGCTCGCTTTCCGTCGGTATCGCTTCGCTCAACCGACGGCTACATATGGATTATCCCCTGACGGGGAAGTAGTTGTCATTTCGTCAGGGTTCAGTTTTCAAGGCTGAGTTGCGTAGCTGTAGGTATCATCAATTGCCATTACATCCTGTTTTTTCATGTCAATGTAGGGACTCATGATAAATTGTCAATAAAAACTCACACGGGGTTGTGTCAAGTGCTGACACAACCCCGTGTGAGTTTTTAGGGATGAGAACTAGTTGATGAGAGCGTGGCCGGTCATCTCCGCGGGCTGAGGTATGCCCATGATTTTCAGGATTGTCGGAGCCACGTCGGCAAGTTTGCCATCCTCTACCTTCGCATCCTTACGTGCCGTCACGTAGACGCAGGGGACAGGATTAAGCGAGTGGGCGGTGTTGGGAGTACCGTCAGGATTGATGGCATTGTCGGCATTACCGTGGTCAGCGATTATAATCACTTCATAATCGGCAGCCTTTGCAGCCTCGACGGTGTCCTTGACACACTCGTCGACAGCCTTGACAGCCTTCTCGATAGCCTCATATACACCGGTGTGTCCTACCATGTCACCGTTGGCATAATTTACCACAATGAAATCATATTCCTCGCTCTTGATAGCCTCTACAAGTTTGTCTTTAACCTCGTAGGCGCTCATTTCTGGCTTCAGGTCGTAGGTAGCAACCTTGGGCGAAGCGACAAGTATGCGCTCCTCGCCCTCAAAGGGAGCCTCGCGACCACCGTTGAAGAAGAATGTCACGTGAGCATATTTCTCGGTCTCGGCGATATGAAGCTGCTTCTTATCTAGCGAAGAAAGATACTCTCCGAGAGTATTGCCTACATTTTCCTTGTCGAAAAGTATGTGTACGCCCTTGAACGATGCATCGTAAGGAGTCATGCAGTAATACTGGAGTCCGGGGATGGTGTGCATACCTGCCTCGGGCATGTCATGCTGTGTAAGCACCATTGTAAGCTCCTTGGCGCGGTCGTTACGGTAGTTGAAGAAAATCACCGCATCGCCATCTTTTATCGTACCGTCTACACCGGCGTTAACGATAGGCTTGATAAATTCGTCGGTCACGTCCTCGTCGTAAGACTCCTGCATAGCCTTCACCATGTCGGTAGCCTTCTTTCCCTCACCGTTGACAAGAAGGTCGTACGCAATCTTCACGCGCTCCCAGCGCTTGTCGCGGTCCATGGCGTAGTAACGACCGATGATTGAGGCAACTTTACCTGCCGACTTAGCGCAATGGTCTTCGAGTTCCTGAATGAAGCCCTTGCCGCTGCGGGGGTCGGTGTCACGACCATCCATGAAGCAGTGGATATAGACTTTTTCAAGACCATACTCCTTTGCGATGTCGCAGAGAGCGTAAAGATGGTCGAGCGACGAGTGTACGCCGCCGTTTGAGGTAAGCCCCATGAAATGAATAGCCTTGCCGTTGTCGCGGGCGTAACTGAAAGCATTCACGATTTCAGGATTCTTGAGGATAGAGCCATCCTGACATGCCTTGTTGATTTTCACAAGGTCCTGATATACTACACGACCTGCACCGATATTGAGGTGACCGACCTCGGAATTACCCATCTGACCGTCGGGCAAACCTACATTTTCGCCGCTTGCCTGAAGCTCCGAGTGAGGATATGTGTTTAAGAGATAGTCCCAGTAAGGAGTAGGAGTGGAGAAAATCACATCGCCTTTGCCATGATTGCCTATTCCCCATCCGTCGAGAATCATTAATAAAGCTTTCTTTGACATATCAATATACATTAAGATTGAATTTCGGGTTACAAAGTTAGTACTTTTAAACGCTTGTTCAAATAGTTATCACATTATTTAAGTAATTCAACTTTCGCAAGCGATTACTAACGAAAATATATTCGGGTAAGACTATTCCGCGCTGTCGTATTCGATATAAACGGGTGCTCCGAATGGCATTGTCTCCCAGTCAGACTGGCTCGCGTATCTATAGCGGGTCTGACCGGTCAAAGGCTTGCTTCTCATAATGAAATATTCATTGGAGAAATTTTCAAGAAACTCAAGCTCCACATAATAATCGCCTTCATCCAACATTATTTCTTCCGGAAATTTGTAGATGAATAACCCTTTGACAAGCCGGGATTTATCATAGTCAAAATATATCGGCTTGAAGTTTTGCAATACATATCCGTTATCTTCCTTACGATAGACATTGACCCTGAACTTCATTTTTGAGAGCGGTCTACCCTCTGTCATAATCGTGAATCCCAACTCTTTCAGCCATGCGCGGTCTTTAACTTTTAACGGCGTCGCAAGCCCCTGACCTGCCGCCCTATTTCCCTCAATCTCTATATAAATAAAACCTCCGGCACCTTTGCGTCCGGCTGTCTTATGCTTGATTCTCTGCGGTTTCACCACGACCTCACTTAACATTATGACGTCATCGGCGAGAAAGATAGTGTCGGGTATGCTGTTAATATCCTTGACCGCAAAAGTTTTGGGGAGATAACCGACAGAGGAAATTCTTATGGAATCATTGATAAACTCCGTTGGAATTTTTAACGAGAAATTGCCCAGCGTATCGGTAACCGTACCAAGATTCCGGTTGATAACGCCGACACTGGCGTATATGACCGGCTCTCCCGTGGATTCAGATAAGACAGTCCGGGAGTAACACGTATGAGTATTTGCCGCTACTAAAATGAGACAAATCAATGTGCATAATAGTGATTTCATAATTCTAATATAAAAACATAACTATCAGAGCATCGGCTATGTAAATATCGGGATAGCACAATGGCTGCACAAAGATATCAAATAAATCCTGAACCTCCAACCGTCAAATCATACCACCCAACAAATAGCCTAATCTTTTCAAACTTGGAATAAAACACTATAACTGTCTCCTTTCTCCTCTCCCATTTGTATAGTGAACGAGTTACATGAGCCGTTGACCGCCGATTGATAGTATAAGGCTAAAAAGCGTGAGTAAGATATCAGAAACAAAAAATGCAGCCACATTATTTCCACATGAGACTGCATTTTGAAAAATCCTAAATAAAGATTCCCATAAGGGACTCAAGAATCACTTTCTTTTGCTTCGGAAAAACTCCTCAAAGAAGTCCAATTGCAATTGATTGGGTACATTATCCAGAAAGAATCCGTTTCGCATAATCATAACTGTATTTTTCCCCTGTTCATATGGAGTCCAGAATGGCAATGCCTCGGCATTGGGAGAACCTGTTTTAGTAAAATTAATCCAATAGCGCGACATAATTTGAAGCATATGATTCTCCGTCGGAGTCATCTCACCCCCATTAAATTTGTAACCATAGATAAAAGGCATCTCTGCCACATGGGAAGCCCCTCCCCTGCGGCTCCGCAGAATCGTATTCTCAGAATCCTGATCAAAGTAATACATGTAGACCTTTCCTTTTCCTGTACGACTCTGCAGATTAGCCCAGGCATAAGTGGGCCATGCAAATGAACCGTCACGAAAAATATCGGACTGGGCATAGTATACTTCCTCCGGATTAGAAGCAGGATAAAGCTTCAGAATTCTGTCAGCCCAATCTCCATAAACTGAACGCATACGTCCTTCATAAGCTTCAACCGGCATTGGAATCGAAAACAGGGAACCTTCATCGGAGTTAGTGCCTATTATAACATTAACATCATTGTAACGTGATGTCTCGTAAAGCTTGTACTGGTCATCAAGAATCACATATCCATCAACTATAGGCCAGAAGGTTTCATTCCGAGCACTGTCAACAAGACTACGTGCATCAATTGAACGCATCTGTTTTATATTCTTTTTTCCAAACCGTTTCTGGAACTCCGCACCTACTTTTTCGGCTCCCGCGAGATTACATATTGCTGTGTTTCCATTACGGTTATCACCAATAGGCCAAAAAGAGCTTCCACTTTCACTGATAGCCCCCCTGAATAGCCCCTTGGTCAGCGGTGAGGCACAAAGGATACTCACTGAAATACCGCCGGCTGATTCACCAGCTATGGTCACTTTATCGGGGTCTCCACCGAATGCGCTTATATTATTATGTATCCATTTAAGTGCAGCAATCTGGTCAAGTATGCCATAATTGCCGGAAATGCCGTCAGACGACTCTTTGGTAAGCTCAGGGTGGCTCATGAACCCAAGCACACCAAGACGATACTCGATACTCACATAGATTATGCCTTCATTAACAAAGCTTTCCTGCGTACCTATATAAGAACCCGTATTGAATCCTCCACCATGAATCATAACGAAAACAGGAAGCTTTTCGTCAACACTTTCTGCCGGAGTCGTCACACTAAGGTAAAGGCAATCCTCACTCATAGGTATGTCACCTCCACCTTGATTTGGATCGGCAATCTGCGGAGGACGGTTGCCCCACTTATCGGCATTATACACTCCTGTCCATTTCTTTTTCTCCACGGGAGCTTTCCATCGCAAATTACCTACAGGGGGTTCGGCATAAGGAATACTCTTGTACAGTGCAGCCCCTTCATGCTCAACACCTTCTATCTCACCCTGTGAAACCGTGGTGCGCAGAATAAGTGCATCGGCATTAAATGCAATAGTAACAGCAGCTATTGCAGAAAACAAAATTCTTTTCATAATTATAATTTTTAATAATGACTTAACCGCAAACCACCGAAACAAATGTAGCCAAATATCCGATACCTCTCATAAATCGAACAATTAGTCAAGCATGCATTCCTCATCGGAAATAATCGCTTAATCGAGCCAAACCGGTGTACCGCGGTCCTCACATTTGTCAGTGATGATTTAAGTCTCGCTAACTAAAATTTTATATGATTTGATTCCTCTTGTATCATTACTGCAAAGATAATATTTTTTCTTAAATTCAAAGATTTTTTTTGAACTTTAACCATCCATGAAAACTTCAAAGTCAACACAGTTCACGGAAAAACGGAATAGGAATTATTGACAAATCTGCGATCATTGTATCCTAACGACCATTTCGTGATTATGCTATTCAAGCGTAAACTATACACCAATATGCTTCAATGAAAGCAAGATAGCAATGGGCATGGCGAGGATCGACCTGTCGGTGCTGAATGTGGCGATGTTCGGTGTGACGGTAGCGCAATGGCGCGAAGCTAATCCCGACGAGAAAGGCAACATACGCGACTATGCCACAATCAACGAACTTATCTGCCTGTCAAATATGAACCAAAGCGCTATTCATAAGATGAGCATATTAGAAAGTGGCAATAATGAAAGAAAATTGATTTAGTTTTTATGATCCCTCAAATCGCATATTAACTTGTGTGTGTCAGGATTTTGTGGTATTTTCGCAACATGAACCCAGAGAATCAGAACATTGAGCATAAACGTATATGGAAAGACGAGTACCTGAAGTGGGTATCCGGCTTCGCTAATGCGCAAGGTGGAAAGATTTACATTGGCATTGACGATGACATGACTGTTGTTGGTGTTGACAATTTCCATAAGCAACTGGAAGATATACCAAACAAGATTATCAGCAACACCGGGGTATTTCCAGAAACCAACCATCTTGAGATAGAGGGGAAGGATGTCATTGAGATTGTGATTGAACCTTGCGGAATGCCTATTTCCTATCGCGGGGTCTATTATTATCGTAGTGGGGCAACCAAACAAGAGTTTCGCGGAACAGCCCTTCATCAGTTTCTCTTGAAGAAGATTGGACTGAACTGGGAGGATATTCCTTGTGATGGCGTTAGCGTGGATGATATTGACGATGGTGCGATTGAATATTTCTTGGATCATGCTATCGGGGAGGGTCGTATAGAGCCTGAATCCCGCAAATCTTCCAAAGAGGAAGTCCTATCCAATTTGGGACTTATCAAGGACGGGATTCCTACGAATGGGGCCGTTCTGCTGTTCGGAAAATATCCTCAACGCAGATTTGTAACTTCCAGCTTCAAGATAGGCAGGTTTGGTGCGGATGATGCGGACTTGTTGAGTCAAGACCAAATCGAAGGGAATCTGATTCAGATGACCGATAAGATAATGCAGGTGTTAAGCAGCAAGTATCTTATCAGACCTATACACTATGAGGGGCTACAACGTAAGGAGCCGTTGGAAATCCCTGAAGATGCCCTCCGCGAAATAATCTTCAACAGCATTGTCCATAAACTGCAATTCGGCACATGGAATCAGATGAGTATCTATGATGACCATATCCGTTTATGGAACGAAGGTGTATTACCAGAAAATTATACCGTGGAAACTCTTTTGAGCAAGCATACCTCCAAACCCCGAAATCCGAAGATGGCTCAGGTTTTCTATCGCGCCGGATTCATCGAGGCATGGGGACGTGGCTATGAAAAGATAATGAAGGCTTTTGATAAAGCCAATCTTAAACGGCCTGAATTTACGGTAGAGCAAGGTGGTGTTACAGCCATTATTTATCGAGAGATTTTCATGTCCGTCAGGGGCGATGCAAAACAGAACCAAACCGAACAGGATACCCGGAAAACTACCCAGAAAACTACCCAGAAAACTACCCAGAAAACTACCCAGAAGATTTTGGATTTGATAGATCTCAATCCATATATGACAAGGAACGAAATGGCGATTGAGTGCGCTGTAACGCCAGATGCAATTAAATTGCAACTAAAAAATCTAAAAGATAAAGGGGTAATCCGTCGTGTTGGAGCAGACCGCGGCGGTTATTGGGAGATAATCAATCATTCATTATAAGTTACATTTTCCGCATTTTGTGATGAAAAAGCACGTAGATTTTGACGAATAACGCGCAAAGATATGGTCGAGCTTAATGACTTTATGACGAGGATTGACTTGTCGGTGCTGAATGATTATGTCGCGGCTAATGGCAAGGGCGTTGTCTATGCTAAGGGCGATAGCATTGTTCAGCAGGGATGCTTGTGCCGTTATGTAGGTGTCGTTCAGTCGGGCTATTTCAAATATGTGGCTCTTAATTCAAAAGGACAGGAAGTAGTAACGGGGTTCTCTTTCGAGGGCGAGGTCGTTACTGACTATGTGCAGGGATTTCTGTATGACCAGCCTTCTCTAACCTCTATTGTCGCGGTATGCGACGCCGAGGTCCGGCGGCTGTCGGTGGTAGATGCGCGACGGTTTATCATAGAGCGCAATCCCGGTTTTGTCGCCGAGGTTTCATCCAATCTGTTGCGGGAGGCTTATTGCCGTTATCTGAATATGCTTGTAAAGACACCGACAGAACGGTTCCAAGAACTTGTCTCCCGCTATCCCGGCGTCATACACAATCTGCCTATTCAGGAAATTGCCTCTTATTTAGGCATCTCACGCCGTCAGTTGCATCGCATCCGTGAGGCTGAAAGTGCCGCCGACGCCTCCGAATGTGAGAATATTTAAGGAAAATCTTAGCTCCGCGCTGATTTTCATGCCCTCATGAGACATTTGTCACATCGAATGTCGATTCTTTATTGTAGTTTTGTGCCATGAATATCTTAATAATAGGAGCCACTTCCGGCATAGGTAAATCACTATATAGTCATTATGTAGCAGATGGCTGTAACGTTGCGATTATGGGGCGTCGAAAAAATTTGCTCGAAGAAATATCTTCCGGCAATCCATCGACAACATTGCCTCTTTCAGTTGACATCTCGGATTGTAAAGCTTTTGAAAGAGCTTTCAAAGAGGTCATAGAGCGGTTTCAACAAATTGACCTTGCTATTATTTGTGCAAGTATAGGTGATCTAAATCCGTCATTAGAGATTTCGCAAGAACTCGACACTCTTGCAACCAATATCGTGGGCTGAACGAATGTAATTGATACTTTATACAATTACTTTGAAGAACAAGGACAAGGTCATATTGTATCTATTACTTCAATAGGAGGAATGCAACCGACACCCCTTGCGCCATCATACAGTGCAAGTAAAGCATTCCAAATCAACTACACAAAGTCTTTACAGGCAAAAGCAAAGAAGTCGCAGTTGTGCATCACAGAAATTAGGCCGGGGTTAGTAAATACCAGAATGGCAAAAGGCGAAGGACTATTTTGGGTTATGCCGGTTGAGACTGTTTCAAAACAGATTATTCGAGCTATTGAGAAAAAGCGTAAGTTGTGCATTGTAACTAAACGTTGGCGTATACTCAATTTTTTTGTAAAACACTTTATGTAACAGAAACTATTGATAAGAAGTAAGTATACGTAAGATGAAACTAATAATCGCAATATTTTTTACTGCCATACTCGGTGCCTGTTCGTCGGCTCATCGGGTCAACGGCTGGTATCCTGTAGCTGATATCCCAGAAAATAAGATAGAAGGAAATGTCATTGTTACGGCGAAAGACTTTGATGTCGTTAACCTTGACACTGTTTCCTTTTCTGATATGGCAATAATTGAGGGGAAGCTGAGAGCTGGCAAGGTAAAAAAATGGGCTGATGCCACTGAAAATAGAATCGGTAAAAGAATGGGCTTCGTGTTCAATGACTCGGTAATAATGGCACCGACGATTAACTGTCGCATCGAGAGCGGAAGTTTCACTATCAACAGTCCTGATAAAGTCTTGATGTCCAAAATCTACAATACTCTGAAATAGGATAAGAACACCTAATCATAATCATACGAATGAAGATCAGGCAGGCGATTTTGATGATTGTCTGCCTGTATCTCTTCAACGGTGCGCAATTGCGGCCTGAGTTGCCTGAAAATGAGAGAATCTAAAAAAACATCGTTTGGGACTGATTTTCACGCTCTAATGGGACATTTGTCACATCGAATGTCGATTATTTATTGTAACTTTGCGTATGGCAACACTCTATACGATATTGATTCCGTGTGTTGGCTTTGCTCTCTCCTGTAACCTCCGGGCGCAAAGCCTATCGTTCTTGTTCTGCCGGAAAGGAGGGAAGCGATGAAACATCCATACAAAGAATACGAATCATCAAAATTTTGGGGAATAATAGAATCCTCAATAGAGGAATTGGTTGAAAATAATGATATTGAACTTCAGACTCCGATAGAATATGTCGTAGGCTATATTTGTAAAAACCTCTCATTAACTGATATGCCTGTTAAAGACATCTTACAAGAGCTTTATTCCAACAAAATCACAGAAGATGAAGAACCGGAATTATGAGAAAGTGGCAAAGAATAGTCGGCTTAATAGCCTTTGGAGTGATTGGCTTGTGTTTCGGATGCTCTCGCTCCATAGATTACACTGATGGCGAAGATGTGCTTTATTCCGAATTTCCTAAAGAAATTCAGGACACTCTTATCTGGTGGGGAGAGCATACTATAATTTCAATTGATGATACTGTCTGCGTTGAGCTACCGGATGTAATCTGCTACAACTCTGATTATTCTTTCCGATACACTAAATTTGGTCCTTGGATAATATCACGTAGATTAAAGCGCAATACTGATGGAAAGGAGTGGAAATTTTCCGGAAATCTGAATGTTCCGACACCGATTGTAACGATTGGTGATACAATATATATACCTTCGGATTATAATGTAGTCAGTATGGGAATTGACAGTAATTCCGTTTTTAAACGACAGATTCTTAAATAATCGCAAAATGATATGTTTATCCGTTCATGGTTCGGGTCTGCGGTTCTTCATATCGGAGCCGGGCTGCGGTATGGGTGGCTGCGACTATTCCGTCGCGGACAGAAAGTATCGTATCGGCAAATCCGCTATGGTTCGGAAGATTTCAATAACATAGACCATGCCGACAACAACCTTGCCAACGGATTTCTCGGCTTTCTCGTTCTCGCAGTTATTATAGTATTAATCGCCAAATAAATCTTGACATGAAACTGACCGATAAACGATTTTGGATAACGATACAATACATTTGTGTGTTATTCCTTACAGTATGCTTTACTGGACTTCTTGTGAGCGATTTATTCGTGTGGTTTATTGCT
>OIEM01001005.1_pt1 | contig 12764 bp, 24 predicted proteins | sample 1581761 | NCBI WGS metagenome assembly OIEM01 (sample SAMN01760978, study PRJEB22395) | human gut metagenome | reverse complement strand
ATAAAAGCCGCTACGTCGGCACGGCGTGCGGCAAAGTCACGGAGCAGCTTTCGCCGCTTTTTATCATTGGGTTCACTGAGTGCTGCGGAGATGATGTCCTGCAAGCTCCCCGCAGCGGTGTCTGTTTTATCATTCTGCCCCGCTTCCGACATAGCGGCTGCTATATCGGAAAGAGCTTTTTTTCGGTTGTTTTTCACGCCTGCATCTCCTTTCACGCAAAAGCCACAGAAACGGCTTGTACGGCGTTTTGATATCTGGCAGTAAAATTACCCTGTCAAATATCTTCCGTGCAATTTAAAGGCATTAAAAAGGGGTATTAAAAGGGTGTGCCGCTCCCGCATTTTCTTTGGGGCAGGCTTCGCCATTCGGAGCAGCTTTTTTCATCTGTCCGTTAATATCCCATATGACCGTATTTCACTTCCTGCAGGAACGATATCAACCGCATTCCGTTCATACTTTTGTGTATTCTACGCCCACGCTTGTCCTGTGGAGCCGTCCGCCGAAGCGTATCTCCAGCAGCGCACGCTTTTTCCTGATGTTATATCCGATGATATATTGCTCATTGCCTTTCAGCCAGCCGCTTGTAATAGTGACATTTCTGTCGTTATCAACATCAGCCGTGCTTTCGGGAATGGGAACGCCGCCGTTGATTATCAGCCGCATGAATGTCTCTTCCTCGCCTGTGATAGGTGTAGGCTTGCCCAGCCAGTTGATAACACCGTCCACCGATCTTACAATGTGATGTATCTCAGGACAGTAATCGCAGTCAAGGAAAACATAGGACGGCAGCATAACAGGCACAGCCTTTGTCCAGCCTCCGCTTTTTCTGATGATAAGCTCTCGTCTCGGCACATATGCCGATATGCCCTCACGTTCCAGTGCAGCACGCACCTTCAGTTCGTTCATGGGCGTGACCTGTATAACGTATATCATATTATCAACTCGCTTTTCTTGCTTTCGATGTAATCCGCAAGCTGCCTGTACAGCTCCGGGTCATCGCTTGCCAGTCCCGTAAACAGCTTTTCCTTGGCAGCATCAAATCCCGCCTCGGTAATCTCCTTGCTTTTGATATCCATGCTTCGCTTGTAGGAAACCGCCCTGACCAGCTCAGATGCCTGCTTGATAAGCTTCAGCGGATCGGTGCCGTCAAGGTCCTCGGGGGATAAATTCCGCACCGAAGTCATAACAAGACTGCTCATTATCTGTACAATGCCCTCAGTGGTGTCAAGGTCGGGATATTTCCCGCACATCTCGGCAATAGCTCTGAAATTCTCCTGCGCCATATGTATTGCCGCAGCGTCCTCGCAGAAGCCTTTCGCATATCTGCATACCGCCGCCTGTGAAATGCTTTGTCCCGTGGTGTCTGTGATGTACTGGGTGATGTCCCTGTAGGTAAACTGCGCCGAGAGTATCATTTCCTCCACGGTACTTTTTACGGCAGGGTCAAGGTTGTCGATTATGCCGTGTTTGCGCCTTCTGCCCATATCATCACGCCCTTATGCAGGAATCTGTAAGCTTGCCCGCAAGTATTCTGATGCCTTTGGGCGATACCTTTGCTTCAATATCGTCAAAGTCATCATCAGATATGTTTGCAGGCTCCTTATCTCCGCAGCGGCGGAGTATGATGTACTTCGATTCCGAGAGATAATTGATGCAGTCGGTAAATTCTGCCTTTTCGATATCAGGCTCCAGCGCCCTGCGCAAAGATGAAAGCCTGTTGAATGTAATGCGCCCGATATTGACAGCCCTGAGCACAACGCCGTTGTTATTCACAAAATTATCGGCACGCATCTTTTTTACAATGTCCTGTTCAGTCACGGTTCTGACCTCCCTTCATCTCCATAAGGATATCCATTATCTTGTCAAGCTTTTTCTCGGTCTTGACCTGTTCACGCAGGAAATCTTCCTTTGTCAGATAATTATCCTTAACGTCAGCAATGGTGCTGCGCACAGCTTCCAGCTCGTTTTTAACAGCCTCAAGGTCGCATTTGTCAGCCTTTTTGTCAAGTGCCGCAAAGCTGCGGGTCAGGAAAAATCCGATAACGCCCAGCAGACCTGTTATTATCGTCATGTATATCTCGGTGCCCATTCTGTCTCCTCCAAAAAAAATAGTGTATAGTCAGATCCTTTTATCTAACTATACACTATTTATCGGTAACAGCCCATTGAAATGGTTCAATACTTGATTTCAATGAATTTTCATCACTCAAAAAATGAAATCTGGTTTTCCAGCGGCTTGTTGCGCTGCTTTGATACCTCATCGGCAACAATATTGCGTATCTGCCGCTCAGTAAGATTGTATGCCCGTGCCAGCTCCGCAAAATTATATCCGTTAAACTGTTTGCAGATGTTGTTATTGCGCTGCCGCATTGTCAGACTGTCCGGCATACGGATATTTATGGGACTTCCTGCATATGTGGCTACAAGCTTCTTGTACGCATCAAGCCCTATGCACTCCGCCAGTTCCCGCTGCTCATCGTCAAGATCGTCAAGGGTAAGCTCATCGAGCAAACTCATATGCAGGCTCCTTTCTTATCTTAGAATTTCAGCATTTTCCTTGCTGCGCCCTCATGCTTCCATCTGCAGGGACTGCCGAAAATAAAATCACAGCCCTCGCAGCTGTCCTTTCCCATAAAGCATACATCTGCCTGCGCATCGGAAATTTTTTCGATGGTATCCACTGCCGCACTCAGCATAGCTTTAAGCTTGATTGCTTCCGCCTCAGCTTCTGTCGGGCACCAGTCCGGCAGAGGGGCTTCATCATATAACGCTGTGGTGCCACGTTTGCAGTATCCGACAAATCCGTCTGTCCTGCCGCAGACAACATAATGGTTGTTCCTGCCGTTGAACTTGACCTTCTTGTGTTCGCAGTAATTGCATTTCATATGGCACGTCCCTCCCTTATGGCTTTGCGTTCAGCAGTATTCACATAGCGTTTCAGCCCCTCTATCAGATCACGTCCCTGGTCAAATGTTACCCACTTGAACGGATCCTCGGGAACTGCCGTAACGCTCAGTATCTTTTTGATAGCCCCGCACATTCGCTCGCCCTCTGTCGCCTTTCTCGGTTCCAGCTCGGACAGGCGATATATCATGCTCCAGCAGTACGACTGCTGACTGACGGTTATCATTCCCGGTACAGTCCTTTTGGTCTGCCTTTTCTTTGGTCTCGGCGCATCTCCGAGACGGGTGTTAAGCTCCTTTATCACTTCATAGGTCTGCGCCTTGTTCAGCTCCTTGATGCTCTCACAGCCCGTCACTCCGTGAATGATCAGATGCAGCTCTTCGGTGTTGATGCCCAGCTGCTTCGACAGTCCGAATATGCGCCGCCTTTCATTGTCAGTCATGATAATACTCCCTTTCTCATATCTGCGGCTTGCCGTATTTTGCACGTTCCATTATAATGTCAATGTCAAATGACGGATTTTTTGCGGCTTCTGCCGCCCCGTAGGTGTTTTCCAGTACCTTGAGCAGGTTTGACGGTTTTATGATCCAGTCAAATGTGGCGTGCCAGCCACGCCCGTTCTCGCCACGCAAAAATGGCGTGTTCTGTACCGTGCGGAACGCTGTCTCAAAGTCCTTCACCGTGAATTTCTGCGTAAAGCAGGACTTGATGCGTGTTCTGCGTTCTGTTGACAGCTTGTGTGCTTTCGGCAGGCTCACACAGATATTGTTGTAAAGCTCCAATATCTTCTCATACGGTATCCGTTCACGTTTTCCCCGTGCTTCGATTATAGCTTCTCCGATCTGTGCCCCAAAGGCAAGCAGCTCGGATATCTTAGCCGTGTCATTCGGATCACAGCTGCGGCATTCCTTTACAAAGGTTTCCATGTCCATAGGCATTACCTCAGCTTATGGTAAATCGCATCGACCTTACCTGTTTTACAAATTTGTCGAAAAGCGTGCTGTAATGTGCCTTGAATGACGTGCTGTCAAACTTTTCGCTTGATACCTCCTTGTAGCGGACGGTGAAAACATCACACTGCATCTCCTCAATACCGTGTGACGTCATTACCGCCTGTATCTCGGACTTATAGTCAGCGATCTCCTTTTCGATAAACTTCTTAGCCTGCTCACGCTCCTTGATAGCACGGACGCATTCGGTCATGCGCTCAGTGTCAATAGGATCACGGCTTACTTTTGCGGTTATCTTCTTAGGCATAATATGTACCTCCGTTTTCATTTTACGTTTTCACCTAAACGGTGACCAACGTTTTGGGGTGGGGCTGTATGTTTAAGGCACAACCCCCGAGAAGCCTTACTTCCTGCTGTCACTGCGGATATCCCGCAGCATCCAGCCCAGTACTATCAGCAGCAATGCAAGGGGGAAAATAAGGATCGTTCCGTCAGCCCCCTTGCGTTCCGCAGAAAATGCAATGCTCATTCCAAGTATCATAAGCAGCAGCTCATGTATGGCAAACAGTATGATGATAAGCTTAGTGCTCCTTTTCATTTTTCACAGCTCCTCTCACTCTCAGCTCACGGTCGCAGGCGGCAAGCCTTGTTTTGGTTCCCTTTTTTCCGTACATTTTTGTAGATGCGGCTTTCAGCTCCAGCACGGACGCTTCCTTGACTGCTGCTCTGTAATCCGCAGAGGACGCAAGTCCCGTTGTAAGCTTGGTTATCATTTCACGTCTCATTACGCTGCCCCCTTTACCTTTTTGATATCCAGACCCGACAGGTCCATTTCCATGAATTTTGCCATGCGTACCAGACCTTTAAGACTGATATCGTCATTGTCATAGGCGTTGGAAAACAGATTGACCGCACCTCTCAGCGCCTGCTGTGTCCTTGCGATGCCCAGCAAAAAATCTATCTCAGCATTCATGCCCTTGTCTGCAAGCACAGGGAATAGCAGTGCGATGTCCTCACGCTTGATGTTGTTGGTGGTATATACCAGACGCTGCTTTGTCCTGTTGGCTATCTGTGCAAATTCCGCCTTCTGCCTGCCGCCGAAGCGCTGCACAGTTTCGGTGTTGCCGATAAAAACGATGCCCAGCGTCTGACCCTCGTCGGCAAAGCTGTCGGCAAATGATCGGAGCGCTTCTATTGAGCGGTATGTAAGGTGCTGTGCCTCGTCAAATATGATCACCGATCCATCGGAAAGGCGGGAGCGTATCGAGCTCCACATATCATACAGCGACCTTTCGGGACGTGCCCCCACCATATCAGCCACAAGCTTCAATATGCTTTTAAGGCTCGTTAAACAAGGATTTAAAACGCAGTAATAACTGTTTGTGGGATTGTCCTTCACGTACTTCTTTGCAGCCTTTGTCTTGCCGATACCCGCATCGCCTGCGAATACTGCCAGACCGCCTTTTATGTGAGCAAGCTTTATCATCTCATATGCCCTGTGGGATATTGATGTGTCCGCATATTCGACTTCACGGTAGGTCTCCTCATGTCTGTCCTTGACCGCAAAATAGTCCTCAATTATCTTGACCTGTCTTTCCACATCGCCCTTGTACGTTCCGCTGCGAAGCGTGGAAAGTACCGCACCCGATACTCCTATGAGCTTTCCCGCTTTTTCCTGGGACAGCCCCGATTCTCTTTTTAAATTTTCCACAGCGTCCAGCGCTGCGGCAAGCCTTTTTTCGTCCATAACTATTCCTCCGATTCAAAATTATTTTTACGCCTTGAAGCGTTCTCTATCATTCTTCTGAGGTCAACATCATCAGCGCCCACGGCTTTCGGCAGCTGTTCCTCCGCTGCACCTATGCGCTGCACATTGGTGTCCTCGGGCGGCGCAAGGGTAACTGCGCCTGTCTTGCGGTACGCTTCGGCGCAGGCAAGAGCAAGCGCATCTATCTGCATATCTCCCGTAAGCTCCTTGCCCATCGCCTTTATCGCCCTGATCTGATGTGCTATAAGACGGTTCCTGTCCGCAATATCATCGGTATTGACAGTGATATAATCCACAAATACCGACATATCAAGATGCCAGTCACCTATGTATCTGTCCTCATCGTCATATATCCTGACAGTCTCCAGATCGGCGGGATCGTATCGCACATAAACCTTTTTGCCTACATACTTCCAGTTATCGTCTCTTGTGTTGTACCACAGCTTTTCGCCCGATACCGTAACATATACGCCGTTTTCACGCACGGTCTGATATCGGCTCGTTCGCATCAGCATCAGGTTCAGCTCTGATTCACTGCAGGTCCTGAACGTCCTGCGGCGTATGGACTTGCACCACGCTTCCGCTCTGCTCAGTCCTTTGAACTGCGGTTCACAGCCGCCGTATGGGCTTGCATTATAGCCGTCAAGGAGCAAATCAAGCTTTTCCTTTATCTGCCAGTCAAAGGGTACTATGCCATGCTTTAACTGCCACCGTAAGCTCTCCGGGCGTTCGATGACGTTTCCGCCCGTGAACGTGGAAACCACTCTTGAAATGGTGTTTTTAAGGGTCAGAAACATTCTTTCAATAGGCTTTGCACGTCCGTTTCGTACAATGGCATTTATCATCTTGATGCCCAGATGGTCAAGTATGGTGGGCGGGTCGGTCACATTTTCCTGTGACTTCCTGCGGCGGTGTCCCTTTCCTCCGATATCGTGTGTCAGGAACTCTCGACCGTTATCAACGTAAAGCACCTTGGGTATTCCGCAGCGCATTATTGCGTGACGGAGAGCCAGCACAGTGGAGTGTGATGATGGATTTTCCGTAATGTTCCACCCCACAAGCACCCCTGTTTTTGCGTCCAGAATGCCCGTGATATACAGCCTGTGGTTTGCCGTTCCGTCATTGGTGCGGGTCATAAAATCAAATGTGTGGTTATCCGCCACCCATACATCATTGGCTTCAATGTCGTCATACAAACGTATTATGTAGGGCAGGCATTCATCAACGCATTCCTTTTGGGAATATCTGAAAAATTTCACAACAGCTTCGGGTATCGTCTCCGCATATCGCCTGAACGTCCTCTCCGACGGCATATCCGCCAGCAGTTCGGGGTGGTTGTTTATCGCCCACTCTTTTGTAAACCGCCAGCAGTCTGAAATGGGAAGCTCCCTGTCGCATAGGTACAGGTCACAAAATGCCTGTCCCAGCTCAGTGGGAATGCTGCTCCTGCCCTTGTTGTGACCGCCCCTCAGCTCTGCAAGCCCAGCCCAGTCCTCAGCTTTGAAGTATTTGTACTTGCGGTAAAGGATATCACGGCTGATCTCAATGCCGTGTGCTGCCATAAAGTCCCGGCAGATGCGCTTGGTCTCCGCAACGAATACCATATCGCCCTCTGCAAGACTTTCGTAGCCCTTGCGCTTTATGCGCCAGTCTCTCAGCAGCTCACACCACCAGCTTATGACCTCACGTTCGGCAGCACTGAAGCTTCCGATGTCACGTTTTTCCCGCTGCCTTGTTTCTTTTGTCGGTGCTGCGGGAAGGTATTTGTCGGCAGGTGCTGTGCTTACGCTGATGCCGCCGTAATATCTCTGCTGCAGTTCTTCGGGCAGTGCGGACACGGGTATCATATACTGCATACAGTTATTCTGAGGATTAAGCTCCCGAACAGCTTCAATCTTACCGTCATGGGCAATTTTCTTGATATACTGTACCGAACAGCCTTTAAGCTCTGCCACTTCCTTAACAGATAAATAGTCCAAATCCGCACCGCCTTTCTTGGATAATTTGCTGATTTTGTCTTATGCTCATTGCTTTATTTCCGAATCTATTTATCGGAGTCGGAACACTGCCTGAGATATTCCGCAAGGAAATCCCGGGTCTCGATCAGAATGCTCTGAATGGTTGCTACATTCTTTCTGATCTGTTCAGGCTCTATTTTTTTGTCCTCAAGCACAGAACCTTCGCAAAGCAGCTCCGCAGTCTTTACAGCCTGGCTGAGCATTTCGGCACGAAATTCCATTGATGTCATTATTCTCACCTCCATCTGACCTGCCACGCTGACTTGATTGCGTCAACGAAGATATCGGAAGATACCTATCATCAGCGCAGGGCGGTCATTCCCTGCGGACACCGAAGCTGTGTTCGGTGTTTCGGCTCATGCTTTGCAGATGTCCGTGATCTGCATACTTACAATGTCCTTTCGGTCATGCCTTGCGAACAGGATAGCTTCTACCTTATGCTTTGCCGCAAAGCTGTTTTTAGCCTTTACACGGAACTTATCGCAGTATGCGCTGTCCCAGGTCTCTACTCTTACCGAAATGCTGTAATCATTCATGATATAATCCTCCTTAAAATATCTTAAAAACATCTTTTACCACTGCCGCAAGGCTGTCAGCCGTAATGCAGACACGCTTGGTGCCGCCGTTTTTGAATCCGATGATAACGTATTCCTCAGCGTCTTCCGCTTCCGATGATCGGCTATACTCAACACTTTCAACGTCCTCATCGACCTTTTTCAGCACATCCGCAAGGGCATTTTCCACAAACAAGCAGTAGGAAACATTTCCGCTTATCATTATCCTGCGCTCCTTTCCTCGCTATCTACTATGTCACTGACAGGACAGCCGAAGACCGCCGCAAGCTTCCTGCAGAACCTCAGCGACGGCTCTTTTCTGCCGTTTTCGCAGTAGCTGATATATACCTGCGTCACGCCTGCCCGTTCTGCCAGCTCACATTGGGTCAGACCATAGCGCTCACGAAGACTTCTGATATTGCGTCCTATTGTCATTTGTCTCAGTCCTTTCATATTTTCTCGGTTGGTGAAGTCCCGAAGCTCCTGCGCTTCTTTGCTCCATATGCCCCCGAAGGGGCTTTTCAGTCATCGTTCAGGCTTATGCCTGTCTTGATGCACTGCTCACAGGCATAGCTTCCGTTGGTCTCTGCGATATCATCTATCACACTGCCTATCTCATTGACCATATCGTCAATAACGTCTCTCAGGCTGTCACACTCCATGGCAAGATCGTCTGCTTCAGAGTTGCGGGGGAAAATCTTTATATCGCTCAGGCTGCATGGTTCGGTTTGGGGCATTTTTCTCACCTCCTGTTGTATTCTGACTTCTTATGGTGTATAATTTTCATTGAAAGGGGGGTTCCTATGATATATATGACTGCTCCGGAAATATCAAAAAGATTGGAAAAAATCTATAAATCATTTTCGGGAACTTCGGATATTTTTACATTCAGATTATTAGAACACTCAAAAGTTAAGATTGCTTTCTTATCTGCAAACGATATTGAAAAAGTCAGAGCAGCAATAGAGCTTGCGTCCTATATGCTTGATACAAAATATCTGCTTGATAATTTGTTTTACATAATGGACTGGAATGTCTTATGCCTTGTAAATATGGCTATAACCGATTCTATTGCACAGCTCAAAAATGGTACGCTTGAATGTGATGTACCGGAAGAAGATGAGGACTTTTTCCGGATATATTCCTGCTTTAGCCTTGATTCATTAAGGAACTCATAAGCTCCCCGATAAAGTCAACATACCGCTTTTTTTCTGCTTCTATATAATCATGTGGACAAGCTTTCAAGCCAATCGGATGTGTTTCTTTGAATTTATTGAATTCGGACATTATATAGCGTCTGATATCCTCATAGCCACATGTATTGTCAGATTTCTTCTCAGCCCGCTCCGCCGCACGGACGGGCTTTTTTCTTACTTTTACTCGCATTTTTATTTACACTTCCTTCCTTGACAGCTGTCTGCCGTCTGTGATATAATGATTGTGGATTTTTATGCCCGCAGGTATAACCTACAATTTATATTATATTCCCTGTTTGGGGATTTATATAAAAATAGAGGTGTTTTTATATGAGTATTAGCCAAAATGTAAAAGGTTTACTGGCTCAAAAAAAGCTCACTCAGAAAGATCTATCGGTATTTTTAGGTGTAGGGTCATCAACTGTAAATAATTGGATAAAGTTAGACAGAAGTATTCCATCAGAATACATAATCCCTATTTGTGAATTTATTGGTATAACCCCTTATTTGCTGCTTACAGGTAAAGAAGAGCCGCCTTCTGCAGGTTTATCAGATGACGAAGCAGAGCTTTTAAAATACTTTAATCAGTTACCTGAGAAAGAAAAGATTCGACTTGTCAGCAGGGCAGAAACTATTGCAGATATGTATGCCGAAGCTGCTTCAAAGCCTATTCATCCCATAATTTCAGTAAAACACAGTGTTTACAGCGTTTCAGCAGGAACCGGAGATATGCTGGATACCGATGAATGGGATACCATTGATGTTCCCGACAGCCCGGAAGCACGCAAGGCGGACTTTTGCCTTACCATTCATGGTAACAGTATGGAGCCTGTTTATTACAATGGAGATATCGTTCTGGTCAAAGAGCAGCAGAGCGTTAAAAAGGGACAGATCGGCATATTCATTATCGAAGGCTGTGGTTACATCAAGAAGTTCGGTGGGGACAGACTTATTTCGCTTAACGAGGAATATGATGATATCCTTCTTTCCGATTATGCTCCGGAAGATATACGGTGCAGCGGACTTGTCATCGGCAGAGTTTAACGTTTAACATTATGGAGGTATAGCAAAATGATTTTAACAGCATTGGAACTTACATACAATCAAAAGGTTGGCATACTGTACGCAATACCGATTGCTTTGATTATAATAGCTATAATAGTTTATATCGTAAAAGGCTGTAAAGGTCTGAAAAAAGACTCCGATGCACTGCAAGACTGGATTAAAGCCAACAATTTTACCATCACAATGGCTGCCGGACCTGCTCTGATAGATGAAAAAACCAACCGATGGACTGTATATAATTTTAATGGTGAGAGTAAAATATACAATTTCAATGATATAGTTAAGGTAGAGCTTGATGAAAATGGAAATAAGTATGTTTCTGAAAATGGCGTTTTACGTGCCGTTGTCGGATCCGCTATTTTCGGAGGAGTAGGCGCTGTTGTCGGAGCAACGACAGCTAACCGCTCACATACCGTTAATTCACTTAATGTTATAGTATATACGCCAAGTATAAGTGCTCCTGTGGTAATTATTCCATTCCTTACATCTCCTGTTTCTGATTCGTCTAAAGATTATCAGATTACAAGAGCCAGTGCCATAAAGCTTGTAGGTGCATTCAATGCTATTGCTATGCAAAACACTTCTTCCAATCCGGATGAAAAGACACCGGAAGCCCCTTCATCTGCCGCAGATGAGCTTGCTAAATATAAAAAGCTCCTTGATGACGGTGCCATTTCCGAAGAGGAATACTCAGCAGTAAAAAAGAGATTGTTGAATTTATAACAGGCAATGAAGTTTACAATTATAATTTGCAAAAATAATGGGAAATAATGGGATGCGAACTGGTTCGTACCCCATTTAATTTATGGTTCGCAGTTCGCACCCTTCATTTTTTCTATAGCAATTTACTTTTGTCACTCATTTAAAGCGTTAAGTGACGTATTTAAGCCGTTTTTAAGGCTTTTAAAAAATTAAATGCTTCGTTTTTATTGTCCACAGGTTCTGCCTTTTAAACGTAAAAATGCCCGAAGGTCTTTGACATAAGACACTCGGGCATTTTCTTTTGTTCCATTTTTTACGCTTCTAAAACGGCTATTCTACGTGCTTTTTAGGGCTTTTTAAGATTTATCTCGGCTTTTTTCGCTTTTTTGACTTTTTACGTTTTGTATGTCAAATTACAATATGTGAGCAGATACCTGTGCCTGTAATGAAAGTTCCCGAGGAAACTGCCTGCGTCAGGATCAGTATCGGAGAAGTGACTGCCGAAATACCCGAAGGTATCAGCGAGCAGATGATGACCACACTCATCAGGGCGATGCGAAATGCTTAGCGGTATCATTGGTAAGAAAACGGTCTACATAGTAACAGGATACACCGATATGAGAAAAGGTATAGACGGTCTTGCTGCAATAGTTCAGGGTAAGCTGTCACTTGATCCGTACAGCAAAGCCCTGTTTCTGTTCTGCGGTAAAAATCCACGTAAACTGAAAGGACTATTGTGGGAAGGTGACGGATTTCTTCTTTTATCCAAATGACTTGAAAACGGAAAATACCGCTGGCCGAGGAATGAATATGAAGCTCTTGAATTATCCGAACAGCAGCTCAGGTGGCTTCTCGAAGGGCTTGAAATTGAACAGAAAAAAGCAATAAAGCCCGGAAAGCAAGGAGTTCTTTACTGAATTTACAGTATGGCATTGCTTTGTTTTCACAGGAAATACAGACTTTTCCGTTTGTTTATGGTACAATAAATGTATCATAAACAAGAGGTGAAAAGGTATGGAAAATCAGGAATTAGTACTCAGATCAGAAGCACTGCTCAGCGAAGAATCAGCTTTATCTCCCGAAAAGGAGCAGGCATATATTTCTGCAATTACCATGCTTACCGAAAAGAATTCATCTCTTGAGGAAGAAAATGCAGATCTTAAACAACAGCTTGCACTTCTGAAAAAGGCATTGTACGGACAGAAAAGTGAGAAAACACAAGTCATTATGGAAGATGACGGACAGTTGTCATTGTTCAATGAAGCTGAAGATACTGCCGAAGAAAAGATAATTGAAAAAACTGATAAGATAACTGTTGTAACTCACTTTGAAAACCCTGAAACCGAAGAGGTTATTCACGAAGCTAAGGACAAGGTATGCCCCGAATGCGGAAGTGAAATGGAGGTCATAGGCAAGGAATTTGTTCGTGATGAGCTTGTATATGTTCCTGCAAGAATGTTTGTAAGAAAGCATTATGTAGAAACCATACGCTGCACGTCATGCGGAATTGATGAAAGCCGTGACAATGAACGTGAGGAAGATATTCCGGATCGAGTCTGAATAATAAACTGTGTAAATGCCAAAAATAACCACAAAGAAATTTGGAG
>OIEM01000989.1_pt1 | contig 12882 bp, 7 predicted proteins | sample 1581761 | NCBI WGS metagenome assembly OIEM01 (sample SAMN01760978, study PRJEB22395) | human gut metagenome | reverse complement strand
ACGTGTGCTCTTCCGATCTTAATCATACACTTTATGCTTTAACTACTTCTACTCCGACAGCTTTGCCTTCCTCAAGACTTACTGAAAGAACTATCTTACCACCCATATTAGTAGTCATACTGCCTTCAAATGCACCATCAATTGTTACATTATATGAAGCACCTTCCTCAAGCTCTACAGTAATCTGTGCATCTTCACTGCCTTCTACTTTGAATGATAAGCCTGTATCTGTCGCCTTAAAGTTCATAACAGCTGTTCCTGGTACTGACTCATATACGAAAGAACCATTGCGCTCTAACTTAGTTATTTCCTTGAATGTTTTAACCTTATAAGTATCTCCACAATGTTCGAAATCCGATAACTTAGACTTAGTATCCAGCTCATAATTACCAAAGCTAAGAGTTCCATCCTTTTCTGAACGAATCAACTCGTTAATTACTGGCATATTATTGTCCTCCTGCGTTTTTTACGATTTTATTATGTATCACAAATATAACCAACAGATTACTTTAAGAAACATAATAATTATTCATATTCTGATTATACATCAAATTGTATAAAAGTGCTAGTATTTTACTAGTATTATTTGTTAACTTTTATCTGTTATATCCTCTTTTCAAAACAAAATCAAGCTTCTTATCTTTAACTGTAACTAATACTCTGTTACCAGCCTTTATCTTTCCTTCAAGAATTCTTTCTGCGAGTTCATCTTCAATCTCATTCTGGATAGTTCTTCTTAATGGACGTGCTCCATATTTTGCATCATATCCTTTGTCAACAATATATGCTTTAGCATCATCATCAAGTTCTACAGAAAGCTTCATCTGTTCCATAATCCTGTCGTTGATAGTTTTCATCATAATATCAACTATCTGTCCTATCTGTTCTTTCTTAAGCATATGGAATACTATAATGTCATCTATTCGGTTTAAGAACTCTGGTCTGAACATTCTCCTGACCTCATCCATAACCTTATTCTTCATATCATCGTGAATCTGTTCATCTGTAGACGATGAAGCAAAACCAAGAGATTTAGGTGCAACTATGTTTTCCGCACCCGCATTTGATGTCATAATAATCACCGTATTCTTAAAATCGACTACTCTTCCTGTTGAGTCTGTTATGTGTCCATCATCAAGTACCTGAAGAAGCACATTAAACACATCCGGATGGGCTTTCTCAACTTCATCAAAAAGCACTACAGAATACGGATTTCTTCTTACCTTTTCGCTTAACTGTCCACCTTCATCATATCCGACATATCCTGGAGGTGAACCTATAAGCTTAGATACTGTATGCTTTTCCATATATTCAGACATATCAACCCTTATTAGTGAATTATCTGTTCCAAACATCGCATCAGCAAGTGCCTTTGAAAGTTCTGTCTTACCAACACCTGTAGGTCCTAAGAAAAGGAATGACCCTATTGGCCTGTTAGGATCCTTAAGTCCTACTCTTCCTCTTCTTATCGCTTTGGCAACTGCGCTTACAGCCTCATCCTGTCCTATAACCCTGTTATGAAGTGTCTGTTCAAGATTAATAAGCTTCTCTGATTCAGCCTCTGCAATCTTTGTGACAGGTATCTTTGTCCACATGGCAACTGTCTTTGCGATAATATCCTCATCAACAACAAGCTCAGATGTATCCATCTGTTCTCTCCACTTATTCTTAAGCTTTTCAAGCCTTGTCTTTTTTCTTGCCTGCTGTTTCTTTATATCAGAGGCTTCATCATATTTTTCTTTCTTTATTGCAGATTCCTTTTCCTGTGACAGCTCTTCAATCTGTTTTTCAAGTTTTTTAATATCTGCTGGTACAGCATATGCTAAAAGCCTTGTTCTTGATGATGCCTCATCTATAAGATCAATAGCCTTATCAGGAAGGAATCTGTCATTGATGTATCTTTTAGACAACCTGACTGCTGCCTTAACAGCCTCATCCGTTATCTTAACACTATGATGTTCCTCATACCTGCTCTTAAGTCCCATAAGAATATCAACAGCCTCTTCTTCTGTTGGTTCTTCTACCTTAACGGGCTGGAATCGTCTTTCAAGCGCTGCATCCTTTTCTATGTGTTTTCTGTACTCTTCAAGTGTTGTTGCACCTATAAGCTGAAGTTCTCCTCTTGCAAGTGAAGGCTTTAATATATTAGATGCATCTATAGCACCTTCTGCACCGCCTGCACCTATAATTGTATGAATCTCATCAAGGAAAAGAATCACATTGCCAGCATTCCTTACCTCAGCTATAACTCTCTTTATCCTTTCCTCGAATTCACCTCTGTACTTAGAACCTGCAACCATGCCTGATAAATCAAGTGTAACAAGTCTTTTATCCTTGATAGTTTCAGGAACTTCCCCTTCCACTATACGTAAAGCAAGCCCCTCTACAACAGCTGTTTTACCAACTCCCGGTTCGCCTATAAGACATGGATTATTCTTTGTCCTTCTGCAAAGGATCTGCATCAGACGTTCCATCTCACTTTCACGTCCGATCATCGGATCAAGCTTCCCAAGCATTGCTTTCTCTGTCAGATCTGTACTATACTGAAGCAGCATATATTCTCCCGCTCCATCTTCCATATCACCGCCATCAGAGATTGCTTCATTATATTCATTCTTCGCACTTCTGAAATCAATTCCTGCAGTAACTAAAATATCTGTATAGATTCCTTCGGATGAAATCTTATGATCTTCCAGAAAACGGAATGCTTCATTATCTCCATCTTTGATCATCGCCATCAAGATATGTTCTGATCCGATCGCTTCACACCCGTATTTCATTGCAAGTTCTCCTGCAATTTCTAACAGGTATTCTGTCTTCGGAGTATCCATTACCGTTCTTCTTCGGTCTTTTGGCATCTTTGACTTTTCTTTGATCGCTTCTTCTATTAATTCTCTTGTCACTCCGTGCATCTTGAGCACTTCACTTGCAAGAGATCCGTCTGCCCCATAAAGTCCTAGCAGAACAAAAATACTGCTGACATCTTTAAATCCAAGATATCCAGCAATCTCTCGTCCTTCATTCAATGCTTTGGAGGCATATTTTGTAAATGGTAATCGGTTCATAATTCCTCCTGTTATTACTTTCTGTCTAATTTCTGGTACATATCATGAATCAACCGGTTCATCTCGTCTTCTGTAACTCCTTTACAGACAGCTTCTGCAACTAACATCCTTAAATTCTCCTGAATGCTTGCTAATTCCTGCTGTTTTTCCAAAGTTTCAACACTTATGACTGCACCTTTTCTTCGGTCTAGTTTCAGGTATCCTTCTTCTCTTAAGATCGCATAGGCTTTGTTCACCGTATGCATGTTCACTCCAAGCACCTGTGCTAACTGACGAACAGATGGAAGTGATTCTCCATCAGCAAATTCTGCACATGCGATTCCCATAATGATCTGATTTCTTAACTGTACATAGATTGCCTCGTCACTATTGAAATCAATCTCCAGTATCATTGTGCAACCCTTCTTTCCTCTTTCGAAATTTACAACTTATCTATGATATTTTGTTATACATAGACTATAATATAAAGCACAGTCTGTCAAGAGCTTCTCTTCCAGATGATAAAGAAAAAGATGCAGTGTAAAAAACTACATCTCTCTCGTCTATTTTTCATTTAGATCTAAAATTCTTTGATTTGCACTTCCTCGGAATTTTAATGTGATATCTTTCTGGGATTCGATAAACTGTCCATCAACCAGCGTATCAATATAAGATAACATCTCTTCCGTAAACGGTGTGTATACTTTACCACCTTCGAGCAAATCCTTGTCATACGTATATCCTGTATAGCACCAGATATTCTTCTTTGGATAACTTTCTTTGATCTCTTTTAATAATCTAACCAGTTCTTCCTGATTCTCCGGTTCAAAGGGTTCCCCTCCAAGAAGCGAAAAACCTTCAATATAATCTGGCTTTAACAATTCCATGATATGATTTTTTGTCTCCGTCGTAAATGGCTTTCCATAACAAAAGTCCCATGTCTCCTTATTAAAGCATCCTGGACAATGATTTCGGCAGCCTGATACGAATAAGCTGACTCTGACTCCTGGTCCATTCGCAATATCACATTTTTTAATTTCTCCGTAGTGCATATGATCTCCTCTGTCATCGTGTTTTATAAATGAAGGACTCGATCCTTGATCTCCTGTGTACGTCCCTGATTCCAGAACTGTGTTCCGATATATCCACAAGTACGTCTTGCAACAAACATATGATCCTGATCTGTATTTCCACAGTTTGGACATTCCCAGATCAGTTTTCCTGATTCATCTTCTTTGATCTGAATCTCTCCGTCGTATCCACAACATTCACAGTAATCACTCTTTGTATTTAACTCTGCATACATGATGTTATCGTAAATAAATTTCATCACGGATAAGACGGCTGGAATATTATCCTGCATGTTTGGTACTTCAATGTAGCTGATCGCTCCGCCTGGAGATAATTTCTGGAATTCTGACTCAAATGCCAGTTTGCTGAATGCATCGATCTCTTCTGTTACATGAACATGATAGCTGTTTGTGATGTAGTTCTTATCTGTAACTCCCGGAATGATACCAAAACGTTTCTGTAAGCATTTTGCAAACTTGTAAGTTGTTGATTCCATTGGTGTTCCGTATACAGAATAGCTGATGTTCTCTGCTGCCTTCCATTCATTACATTTATCATTTAATTTCTGCATAACTTTTAATGCAAATTCTTTTCCTTCATCGGATGTATGAGACTTGCCTGTCATACGGACACACATCTCATAAAGTCCTGCATATCCAAGGGAAATCGTGGAATATCCATCGTATAATAACTTATCGATCTTCTCGCCTTTCTTCAGTCTCGCAAGTGCTCCATGTTGCCAAAGGATCGGCGCAACATCAGATACCGCTCCCTTTAATCTCTCATGGCGACATCTTAATGCTCTGTGGCACAATTCCAGTCTCTCTTCTAAGATGTCCCAGAATTTATCCATATCTCCATTAGAACTGCATGCGACATCAACCAAGTTGATCGTTACAACACCCTGATTAAATCTTCCATAGAACTTATGGCTTCCATCTGCATTTCTCTGGGAATCTTCAACCGTTAAGAAGGATCTGCATCCCATGCAAGGATATACTTCACCATTCTTCAGTTCTCTCATCACTTTCGCTGAGATATAGTCTGGAACCATGCGTTTTGCTGTACATTTTGCAGCTAATTCTGTCAGATGCCAATACTTGGAATCTGGTGTGATGTTATCATCATCTAATGCATAAATAAGTTTTGGGAAGGCTGGAGTGATCCAGACTCCTTTTTCATTCTTAACACCCTGAATTCTCTGTTTCAGGACTTCTTCGATCACAAGAGCCAGATCGTCTCTTGTCTGTCCTTCTGGTACTTCGTCAAGATACATAAAGACTGTGACAAATGGCGCCTGTCCATTACATGTCATTAAAGTTACCAGCTGATACTGGATCGTCTGGATTCCCTGTTTGATCTCATCATACAGACGCATCTCTGTAATCTTGTCGATGATCGCATCATCCATAGATTCTCCGATCACTTTACGTTCCTTCACGACATTCTTACGCAGCTTCTTTCGACTGATGTCTACAAATGGTGCTAAATGTGCTAATGTAAAAGACTGTCCTCCATACTGGTTGCTTGCAACCTGAGCAACGATCTGTGTTGTCACATTACATGCTGTAAAAAATGAATGCGGTTTCTCGATCAATGTCTCACTGATCACCGTTCCATTCTGAAGCATATCTTCCAAGTTGATCAGATCACAGTTATGTTCTCTCTGTGCAAAATAGTCAGAATCATGAAAATGGATGATTCCTTCTTCATGAGCACGAATGATCTCATTTGGCAGAAGGACACGTTTACTTAAGTCTTTGCTGACTTCTCCTGCCATATAATCTCTCTGCGTGGAATTGATCACTGGGTTCTTATTCGAATTCTCCTGATTTACTTCCTCATTAATATTATCAAGTAAAGAAAGAATTCCATCATCGGTCGTATTTGATTTTCTTCTCAGTTCTCTCTTAAAACGATATCTTACATACTTCTGGGCAACTTCATATCCTCTCATCTCCATGATCCCTGTCTCGACCATATTCTGGATATCTTCTACATTCACCGCATGAGAAGAGTTTGCTACCTGATCTGCAACCTTCTCTGCGATCGCCATGATCTGATACTGATTCATCTGATGGATCTTTGTTACCTCTTCATTCGCCTTCGTGATCGCATTGATGATCTTATCGAGATCAAAGGTTACCTCCTCACCGTTTCTCTTGATAATCTTTGTTTTTACATCACCATTCATAGTTTCTCCCTCATTTATATAAAATTACAAGATTCTGTGTGTTTCCATTTTCTGGCACAAAATCTTGTTGTCGTTCTACCAATCAGCACTATATCTTGTGCCATTGCCTTTATTATATTACACTCTTTTTCATAAAAAAGAAAGAGCTAATTTTTCATTTTAGAGAATATGAAGATGTTCAAACAGAATCTTAAATCCCAAAAGTATCAGTATTATGCCACCTGCGAGCTCTGCCTTGGATTTATATTTTGTTCCAAAAATATTTCCGATCTTTACTCCTACAAATGAAATCAAGAAAGTACAGACTCCAATCATCAACGCTGCGGATACAATATGCACATTTAAAAAGGCAAATGTGATCCCAACTGCTAATGCATCGATACTTGTCGCAACAGCAAGCATGAACATTTCTTTCACTGCGATCGAATCATCTGCCTGTTCTTCATCATTTGATAATGCTTCTTTGACCATATTGATTCCGATCAGCCCAAGAAGCACAAATGCGATCCAATGGTCGATCGATGTGATCTGGTCTTTAAACTGTGTTCCAAGGAAAAATCCGATTGTTGGCATCAGTGCCTGAAATCCTCCAAACCATAAACCAACAATGATCCCTTTTTTCAAAACTTTTTCTCTCATCGCCAGTCCTTTGCAGATAGAAACAGCAAATGCATCCATCGCCAATCCAACAGCCAGTGTTAATAACGTAAGTAAATCCATAAAAACGTCCTCCATATCGTAAGTTTTTCATATCATAGAGGATTCCATCGGAATTTCCTATGATATGAAAAAGACCCACAGACGAAAGCCTTGTTATAAACAAAAGCTTATCGTCTGTGAGTCTCGTTAATTAAGACAGCACCAGATGTCGTTCATCATTATGTTGATACTGTCACAGATTCTCTGCTAACTACTCCCTCACGGAAATATCTATAAGATCATACCGGATGTGCTTCCGGCAAAATGTGCCTATGTATCATATCTCAACTGAGAATCTTTGTCAATATCTTTCCTTTAATTTTTGATTACGCTTTTCAAGATCTAACAGGTATTCTTTCATTTCCAGACCACCTGCATATCCTGTCAGTGAACCGTTCATTCCGATCACTCTGTGACATGGAACAACGATCACGATCGGATTCCTGTTATTCGCCATGCCAACAGCTCGACATCCTTTTGGAATCCCTACTGATTCCGCAATGTCTTTGTAAGTACAAGTTTCCCCATATGGAATCTTCTCCAATGCTTTCCATACTTTGATCTGGAATTCTGTTCCATGATAAGAAATCTTCAGGTCAAACTTCTTTCTCCGCCCATCAAAATACTGTGATAATTGCAGTGCTGCTTCCCTGATCAATTCTGTATTCTTCTTCTCGCCTTCTAATGTCTTCGTCCCAAAATATATCCCGCAAATGCCATGCCCATCTTCCTCAATCGTTAAATTACCGATTGGAAAACTATAATCATAATAGTACCTCATATGACAATCCTCCTAAAAATAGGTATACCATATTCTTCCATGGTTGGCAAGGACTAACTTGACATGTACATATTTCTTGCGTACAATGAAAAGAACTGTATAAAAATGAACAGATATTTATTTTAGGAGGAATTTTCATTGGACCCCAGTATGATATTACAGATAATCGCAATTATCATTTTATTAATGCTTTCTGCTTATTTTTCATCTGCAGAAACAGCGCTTACAACCGTCAATCCACATAGTATGCGTGCCATGGCAGAAGATGGCAATAAAAAAGCTGCTATCGTTTTAAAATTGATCGAGAATCCAAGCCAGATGCTTTCCAGTGTCTTAGTTGGGAATAACCTTGTGAATATTTCATTAACATCCCTTACTACAACGATCGCTATTCGTATCTTTGGAAGCATGGGAGCCGGAATCGCAACTGCTGTGATCACAGTACTTGTATTGATCTTTGGTGAGATCACACCAAAGACTTTTGCAACGATCAATAATACAAAACTTGCTCTAAGCTATGCTTCCAGCATTTATCTGATCACAAAATTACTGACACCGGTTGTTTACATTATCAACAAACTTTCTACAGCGATCCTTATCATCTTGCGGATCGACTCGAAACAATCCAAACGTATCATGACTGAACGTGAACTTCGTACGATCGTTGATGTCAGCCACGAAGAAGGCGTTATCGAAGAATCTGAGAAAGATATGTTAAACAACGTTTTTGATTTTAAGGAATCTCTTGCCAAGGATATTATGATCCCGCGAATTGATGTAACTTTTGTGTCTGTAGATGCTTCTTATGATGAAGTTCTTGATATTTTCCGCGAGGCCGGTTATTCTAGACTTCCTGTTTATGAAGGAAGTAAAGATCATGTTGTTGGTATTGTTTATTTTAAGGATGTTTATTTCTACCGCAGCCAGCACAGAGGCGAGATCTTTCATTTGAAAGATGTTCTGCGTAAGCCGTTCTTTACGTATGAAACTCAGAAAGTATCAAGCCTTCTTGCACAGATGCGTGAAAAATCTGTTAGTTTCTCCATTGTTTTGGATGAATATGGAGTGACTGCAGGTCTTATTACTCTAGAAGATATCGTTGAAGAGATTTTTGGAGAACTTCGTGATGAATATGATGATTCTGAGGAAGAAACTTTCAAAAAATTATCCGATGGATCTTATATGGTATCCGCTTCTTTAAAGCTTGATGATCTTGATGATCTGCTTGACGTAGGCCTTGATTCTGAGGATTATGATTCTCTTGGCGGATATATCATCGAACTGCTTGATCATCTGCCTTCAGAGGGCGAAACTGCAGAAGATGAACATTTTCTTTTTAAAGTTGTTTCCGTTGACAAAAACCGTATGGAAACAATTCATATCATTCCAAAAGAGCAGTAAAAAAAGAACCTTGCTTCTTCTTGCAAGGTTCTTTTTTTGTACTCTTATTTGAAATATTCTACTCCGGATTCGAAGATCTTCTGATCTTTCTGTCCGTAAATATTGATTCCTACATAGCTGTCACGACGTTCTGAATGTCCCATCTTACCAAGGACTCTTCCGTCTGGACTTGTGATACCTTCAATCGCATGGTAAGAACCATTTGGATTGAATTCTTCATTCATTGTAGGATCACCATTGAGGTCAACATACTGTGTTGCTACCTGTCCATTTTCAAACAGTTTCTGGATCACATCTTCATCTGCTACGAATCGTCCTTCTCCATGAGATACTGGTATACTGAAGATATCATCTACATGTACATTGTTAAACCATGGTGACAGATTAGAAGCAATTCTTGTATAAGCAACCTTAGAAATATGACGACCAATGCGGTTTGTTGTCAATGTAGGTGATTTCGCATTCTGTTCTACGATCTTACCTTCTGGAACAAGTCCTAATTTGATCAGGGCCTGGAATCCGTTACAGATACCAAGTGCCAGTCCATCACGGTTATTTAACAGATCCATGACTGCTTCTTTTAATTTTTCATTTCTAAATGCTGTTGCAAAGAATTTTGCAGATCCATCTGGTTCATCACCAGCACTGAATCCACCTGGGAACATGATGATCTGGGATTCTTTGATCGCTTTTTCAAAAACTTCCACTGAATCACGGATTCCCTGTGCATCTAAGTTCTTAAATACCTTTGTGATCACGTTCGCTCCTGCACGTTCAAATGCTTTCGCTGAATCATATTCACAGTTTGTTCCTGGGAATACTGGAATAAATACATTTGGTTTTGCAACTTTATTCTTGCATACGTAAATATTTCCTTTTGTATAGTGTCTTGTTGTATCAACGATGCTCTGATCTCCTTCAGATCTTGTTGGGAATACTTTCTCTAATGGTTTCTTCCATGTATCGATTGCTTCTTCTAATGTTACAACTTCGTCACCAAATACAAATTCATGTTTGTCTGTAATCTCACCTAACATTAATCCTGGAATCGCAAGTTTATGAACATCTCTTGTGCTCATTTCAACAACAAATGATCCAAACTTAGGATCTGTTAAGTCTTTTAATTCTACTTCTTCATCAAAGATCACACCTAATTTGTTACCAAATGCCATCTTGGCAACTGCTTCTAAGGCTCCTCCGCCGCCAATTGCATATGCAGATTTGATAATTCCATCTTTGATCAGTTTTGTAATACGTTTGTATACTTTCTTCACTTCAGAATAGATTGGAAGATTGTATGCATCTGTTGGGATACAGATACGGATCAGACGGTTTCCTGCTCTCTTAAGTTCTGGTGTGATAACATCTGTTGTCTTCGCTACATCGACTGCAAAAGATACCAGTGTTGGTGGTACATCAATGTCATTGAATGTTCCAGACATACTGTCCTTTCCACCAATCGATGCAAGTCCAAATCCCATCTGTGCCTGATATGCACCAAGCAGTGCTGCAACCGGCTGTCCCCAGCGTGTCTTATCTTCTCCAAGACGCTTAAAGTATTCCTGGAATGTCAGGCGGATATTTCTATAATCTCCACCAGAAGCCACGATCTTCGCGATAGATTCTGTGATCGCATAAACTGCTCCATGGAATGGGCTCCATTTGGACAGATATGGATCAAATCCATAACTCATCATTGTGACTGTATCGCATTCTCCTTTCAATACTGGAAGTTTTGCGACCATTGTCTGAATTGGTGTCATCTGGTATTTTCCACCATATGGCATTGTAACTGTTGCTGCTCCGATAGAGCTGTCGAATCTCTCTACGAGACCTTTCTGTGAACATACATTAAGATCAGATAATGTATTCTTGCACACTTCTTCAAATGTACCTGTCTCGTCTTTGCGGTTAAAGTAAGATTCTACACGGTGAGGGATCTCTACAAATACTTCTGTTTCCTGATGTGCTCCGTTTGTATCAAGGAAAGCTCTTGAGATATTAACGATCTCTTTTCCCCTCCATTTCAGTACTAATCTTGGATCTTCTGTTACAACAGCAACTTCTACAGCCTCTAAGTTCTCTTCTGCAGAGTATGCAAGGAACTGATCTACGTCTTTTGGATCCACAACAACAGCCATACGTTCCTGAGATTCAGAAATCGCTAATTCTGTTCCATCAAGTCCTGCATATTTCTTAGGTACTTTATCAAGATCTACAACCAGACCATCTGCAAGTTCTCCGATCGCTACGGAAACTCCACCTGCACCAAAGTCGTTACATTTCTTGATCAGACGGCTGACTTCTTCTCTTCTGAATAATCTCTGGATCTTACGTTCTGTTGGTGGATTACCTTTCTGAACTTCAGCTCCACATGTCTCGATAGATTCTTCTGTATGAACTTTAGATGATCCTGTTGCTCCTCCACAACCGTCACGTCCTGTTCTTCCACCTAATAAGATGATGATATCTCCTGGGTCAGAGTTCTCTCTGATCACGTTCTTTCTAGGTGCTGCACCCATAACGGCACCGATCTCCATACGTTTTGCAACATAGTCTGGATGATATACTTCATTAACATATCCTGTTGCAAGACCGATCTGGTTTCCGTAAGAACTGTATCCATTCGCAGCTTCATTTACAATCTTATACTGTGGTAATTTACCTTTTAATGTGTCTTTTAATGGAACTGTTGGATCAGCAGCACCTGTAACACGCATTGCCTGATATACATAAGAACGTCCTGATAATGGGTCACGGATTGCTCCTCCAAGACATGTTGCCGCTCCACCAAATGGTTCGATCTCTGTTGGATGGTTATGTGTCTCATTCTTGAAACTGATCAGCCATTCTTCTTCCTTACCATCAATTTCTACTGGTACAACAATGCTGCAGGCGTTGATCTCATCGCTTTCTTCCATATTGTCAAGAATTCCATCTTTTTTAAGACGTTTCATCGCCATTAATGCCATATCCATTAAGCAGACATATTTGTCATCACGGTCTTTGTACATCTCTTCAAAGTCATCCATGTAAGAATAATATGCTTCTTCTAATGGTGCACGATAGAATCCATCCTGGAATCCAATGCTTGTAAGTTCTGTAGAGAATGTTGTATGACGACAGTGATCTGACCAATAAGTATCCAGTACACGGATCTCTGTCATGGAAGGATCTCTCTTTTCTTCTCCTTTATAATAATTCTGGATATGAAGGAAATCTTTGAATGTCATAGCAAGATTTAAAGAATCATATAATTCTTTAAATTTGTCTTCTTCCATATCTTTGAATCCATCCAGAATCTTAACATCTGCTGGTTCTTCAAAATCCATCACTAATGTCTCTGGTTTGTCTGCAGCTGCCTCTCTTGAGTCAACTGGGTTGATGCAATATTCTTTGACTGCTTCTAACTGTTCGTCAGTTAAGTCACCTTTTACAACATAAGTTGTTGCACTTCTGATCAGGGCATCTTCGTCCTCATTCAACAGTTTCACACACTGCTGTGCAGAATCTGCTCTCTGATCGAACTGACCTGGCAGAAACTCAACGCTGAAAGATATTTCCCCATCGGCAAGTGGTAATGTCTCTTCATACACGTCGTCAACTGGTGGTTCACTAAATACTGTAACCAGTGCTTTTTCATAACTTGCATCGGATAGATTCTCGATGTCATAGCGGACAAGGACACGAAC
>OIEM01000984.1_pt1 | contig 12929 bp, 13 predicted proteins | sample 1581761 | NCBI WGS metagenome assembly OIEM01 (sample SAMN01760978, study PRJEB22395) | human gut metagenome | reverse complement strand
TATTTCCCTTTTTTCCATATCTCTTTAATATATATGACATATATTCAATAAAAGGATATCTCATATCTTTAGAAATTGATTTTTTAAGTTTTTCTTTTTCTATATTTTTTATAACAGTTTCCTCTACACTTTCAACTGGTTCAAATGCTCTTTTATACATATCCTCTTCTGTTAAGTCTGATTGTTCTAAATGTCTACTTGTTTCATTTTTTATTTTTATATATGCTTTTTTAGAATTGGTATAAGTATCAAATATATCTTTATCAATTTCAATTCTACAATCCTGTTCTACACTATCTCTAAAAGATATATAATATTTATCCTCATCCTCCACATATTCCAAAGTATAACTATCTACTTCGTATCGCACTTCTCTTTCCTCCTATTCATTTCATTTTTTTTGAAATGAACTCGGCGGATCACGACAGTGTCTTTCATTTGTATCTAAAAAAAAATTAAGTACACATGGAAAACACGCATACCTAATTTTTGAAAACAAACATGATAATTTTGTTAGAAAATATGTTATTCTATTAAATTTATTATAGCTGCTAACATTAGCAAAATTCTCTAACATATAAAGACTCCTTAAAGAAAATTGACTTAACAATTTCTAAAAGGAGCTTTCTTAATCTTTTGGGGGATATTTTTTACTCATCAAAGTCCGAAATATTTTTTGTAATTTTCCTCTGTTTCTATAAAATCTTTTGTAGTGTCTCCTTTTCAGACTTTGATTAAGTTAGCTGCATTATATTTCGATTTCCACAATCAGTGTTGAAAACGGCGATAAACGGGACACTTTATTTGATTTCTTTGTAATATTTTTCCATTTTTGTATTGTGTTTACATAATTTTAGTGATATAATATTGGTGAATTTAATTATTTTTTGTTTTTTGGGGGGTGTCTAAAGTAAATGATAAAAGTTCTTGTCGCTGAAGAAAATGTTGCAGAAGCGAATAAATATTGTAGGTATTTATCAAAATGCCGTGATTTAAAAATTAAAACTGTAAATAGCGGAGATCAAGCATTATCTACTTACTTGAAAATAAAACCGAATATATTTATTTTAGATTCACACTTCAATGATATAAATTCAACTGAAATAATTGATAGATTATCTATAACTTATAATGAAGGAAATAATTCTAATATACTTTTGACTGCTAACTCAGCTGAAGAACAGGTTACTTTCGTTAATGTATCTAAAATCTATAAATTTTTTAAAAAACCTGTTAAACTACGAAATTTATATAATACAATTAGTCAAATGAACGAAAAATATAAATATGATGATTTTGATGAAAATGAAATGAACGTACTATTACGAGAATTAGGATTTGTTATAAACTCTCCTTGTACTGATCTTATGATAGAAGCAATTACCGAATGTTATCATTTTACATATTTAATACATGATTTAAAATCTTTATTTGAAATACTCTCATATCATCATAAAGATATGGATGAAGAAGCAATTCGTTCTTCACTTAGAACATCATTGAAACCATTAAATAGAAAAAGGCATATATTACAAAATCATCCTATTGTAATGCAATTTGAACAAGGAAAAAATATATCGCCTGGAAGATTTTTAGATGTCTTTGTTGGTTATCTACACATACAAAAAAATCAAGAAATATTTTTTTAGATTTTAAAATATTTCTTGATTTTTTATTATTTTTATTGTTCTTTGCTTTCTTTATACTCTTTATATTTTTTATATTGTTCCAAAATAAATGGTACTTCAAATTGATATTGTTCTTCAGATATTATTGCATTAAATTTTCGACCTGCAATATTATAAATTTTTTCAATTTCATTTTTAGGCATTTCCTCAGCAAATATATTGAATACTGGAATATCGCTATCTAATTTTTCTTTTGACTTCTTTACAATCTCAAATCCATTCATGTCTTCCATTTCAAATTTAGCAAATACCATTTCAGGTTTCAAGTCAATAATCTTATTATATGTTTCTATTCCATTTGTAGCTGTAGCAACTACATCAGCAAATCCCAATTTCTTTATTGAATCTACTATTGTATTTCTAATTTCTTCATTATTATGAGCAATTATAGTCCTAATTTTATTCTTTCCACTTATTCTTTCAAAGTCGATGACTTCTTGCTCTAATGCATTTCCTAAATAATTATCTTTTCCATTTTGTGTTTGGATAATATCTGCATTTGGAAGAACTACTAAACTCTTTTCAAATTCAGATTGTTTTTTATATTGGACAACTTTTATATTTTCATACTTTCTTAGTTGATTAACTTTGCTTTCTAATTCAGCCTCAGTTACTCCAAATAAATCTTTATTTTCTAAATTTATTCTTGAACAAGCTTCATCTAAAATGTCAATTGCTTTATCAGGTAAAAATCTATCATGAATATATTTTTCAGACATAATAACTGCTTGACGAATAATATCTGATGAAATTTTAACTTTATGATATTCTTCATAATATTTTTTAATTCCTTCTAATATAACAATAGAATCTTCTATGTTTGGTTCTTCTACTAAAACTTGTTGAAATCTTCTTTCTAGAGCAGAATCTTTTTCAATATATTTTCTATATTCTTTTAATGTTGTTGTACCAATTAATTGAATTTCTCCATTTGATAATGCAGGTTTTAATATATTTGCAGCATTCATAGAGTGTTCACCATCACCAGCACCGATAATATTATGGATCTCATCTATAACCAAGATAATATTTCCATATTCTTTACATTCATCAATAATGCCTTTCATTCTAGATTCAAATTGTCCTCTAAATTGAGTACCTGCAATTACAGCAGTCATGTCTAATAAATAAACTTCCTTATTTAAAAGTTTTGCTGGTACATTTTGATTTGCTATTTTTATTGCTAATCCTTGAGCTATTGCAGTTTTACCAACACCAGGTTCACCGATTAAGCATGGATTGTTTTTGGAACGTCTATTCAAAATTTGAACAATTCTTTGTATTTCTTTTTCTCTTCCAATTACAATGTCTAATTCATTATTTTTAGCTTTATCTGTAAGATTAATACCAAAGGTATCCAAGAATTTCTTTTTCTTGTTCTGTTTTTTATTTTTCTTTTTTTCAACTTTAACTTTTCTTCTGCCATCATTTAGTTCTTCAGATTCATCAGAATTACTTTTTGAAGCTTTGTTTGAAAACATGTTAGAGAAGATAGAGCCTAATGGTATTGCTGCTCCAGAAATTTTTGAAGGTTCATCACTATCTGGATTTTGTTCTTGACTTTCAAATGTAATTGCACCGTCTAAGTTTTCAATGTCTTCTAAATTTATGTTTTCTGCTAAATCTTTAAATATTGTTTCAAATTGTTTAGTCATATCATTAATGTTAATTTTATCATTAGAAAGGATATTGTTTTGATCATGTAATACTTCTGTTGGATTTATTCCTTTTTTCTTTGCACAATCATAACAATAGCCTTCAAGACTTTCCTTTCCATTTTCTATTTTTTTATAAAAAAGTATTGCTGGATTTTTATTACATTCTGAACATAACATACTTTAAATTCCTCATTTCTATTAAAATTAATTTATATTATAATATCGCAAAAATAGGGAATAGTCAATAATTTTTCGAATAATAATAGCAGGGAATTTCCCTGCTATTATTTAAATTATTTTTAATACATATTAGCTAAAACTAATAGTAAAATCATTCCTATATATATAAATGCAAATAATGCTAATCCGATAATACCTGTTATCATTCCAGCTTTTCCTATTTTACTGCCTGTCCTTTTTGAAGATTTTACTCCAAATACAATAGCAGCAATTCCTGTTGGTAATGTAATATACCAAAATAAAGCAGTGACAATAGATATTATACCTAAAACGAGTGATACTATATGCATAACAGATTTATTTGTATTATTTTCTTCCATAACAATAACCTCCACTTTTTATTTTATTTTTAATTCATCAATTAGTTCTAAAGTATCAAGATTATTTACTTTTATTGCTGTTTCAGATATAGTATATAAATTATTATCTATGTACAATCCTCTCAATAATTTAGAATTATTGTAGTTATAACTATATGACGATTTATTTTTATTTTTTTGTGAAGTTTCGTGAGTTATAACTCCTTTTAAATTGAATCCATCATTTATATTTATTTTATATACAAAGTAGCCTTCTGAAACATAAGATTTATTATAATTTGTATATGAATCGACAATAGAAGAATAAGAATCAATTGAAGAGTCTATTTCAAAATCTTCACTATAATTATTAACAGGTATTGCTAATAATTGTTTTTCTTTAGAGAATAGTAACGCTTTTGGATTAGTTAAAATTGCTGATGTCGTTCTGCTATCTCCTATTATAGTTTGAGATAATTGTGTAGGATTATTAACATCAGATACATCAAACAATGCCATTTTCATTCCTGTTATTTTTGATGTTGTAGATGTTACTTTTCCAATTGAATTTTTATTGACAATTTCTTCAGTTTCCATTCCGATACCTATTAAATGATTTTCATCGTATGGATGTAGATATGTACTATATCCTGGTATATGTAATTCTCCTAATACTGTTGGTTTTGTTTCATTACTTAAATCAATTACAAATAAAGGATCAACTGTTTTATAAGTTACCAAATAAGCTTTATTTCCCATGAATCTTGATGAGTACATTTTTTCACCTTTTGCAACATGATTAGAAATTCCTATTTGTTTTAAATTTTCATCAAATATTGCAATTTTGGCTCCATCATTATCATATAGAGCAATTCTTAAGTGACCATTTTGTTCATCTAAAGAATATTGATTTATTGTTTTTCCTATTATTTTATTTTTTGTATTATAGGATACTTTACCATCTCCTGAAATATCAAATTTATATATTTCTGTATAGTAATCATTTGAATAATCATAATCATCATTATAAGTTAATACTCCTAAAATACCTTTTAATCCAAATAATTTGCTTATAGGGGGAATACTATCAGTATAGTCATATTTTTGATCTAATAAATAAATACTATTTTCTGATACGTAAGCATTTGAAATATCAATTAAATAAGAGCTTACATTTATATTTGCTTTTACATCATCTAAGTCAACTACTGAAATAAGAGTTTGTTTTGTTGTTTGTACATCTTTTAAATATTTAATGTTTTTAAGAGATATTTCTTGCTCATTATTATCTTCTTTATAGGCTCTAACAATTTTATCATTTTCCTCTCTCAAGTTTCCTGAGGCAATAACATACAATTTATTATTTATGCATCTAGAGGTATAATATGATTCATATAATTCATAACTCTTAACTAGAGTAGGTTTTGACTTTGTTGATATATTATAAATTTTTACAATGGTATTGCTACTATTATTGTAGTTATAATAATATGAATAAGAAGTCGAACTAGTATTTTTAGTAGATATAACTACTAACTCATTTTTATATAAAATTAAATCTTCTGGGACACTTCCATCATTTGATTTTATAGTAGCTTCAATTTTAATATTTTCTGGGTTTATTACATTTGTTATTATTACATTACTGTTAGATATTGAATAAATATAGTCACCATCTGTTTTGGTAATATCAGCCTCATCAACATTTTCAACCTGAATGTTAGTAGTTGAGTAGTCTTTGGAAGAAGATGTTTTTTCAGAGTTATCTGAAAACGCTGAACTATCACCTGCAGTTATAGAGTCAATAGATAATTCTGCACTATTCATAGTTTTGGTATTAGTATAACTATAATAGTAAGGACTATTAACTAAAAGACTAAAAGGCATAGTAACAATGTTTATAAACAGATCTTTTATAGTTGGATCATCACTATCATATATTTTTGATAATTCTTTATCAGATTTTATTGTTTTTAATTCTGTATTATCATTAGAAAACAGTAAAAAGGCAATAATGCAAAATATAATTATTAGAATAGATATTATAGCAATTTTTAGTTTTTTTCTCATAAAAAATCCTCCTTTTATTTTATATACTTATATCATATCCTTTTTAAAAAAATAAATCAATACGAAACTTAAATAAAAAAATATTGATAAATAAAAATATCAATGATATAATAAAATTGTGAAATTTATAAATAAGAGGTCAAAAAATGAATGTAACATTACCAGAGAAAAATAAATTAAAAAAGAAACAAATAATTATATATACTTCTATAATAATTGTATGTATTATATGTCTTGTTACAGCTTTCTATGTTCAGTTTTATGCAAGAATCAGTTTTAGTGAATTATTAGGTATATCAGAAAAAAAACAATTTGGAAATAAAACAGAAGAAGAAATAGAAGAATTGAAATCAGATTTTAATAAAGTATTTATTAATAATATTGAAGAAGATAATGGAGATAATGACAATAAAAAATCTGATAAAAATCAAAAATTAGTTTATACACAATATGAAAAAAAGGAGTCTAATACTAATAATTATGATTTAGAAATACATATTCCACATATTAATATAAAAAGTGAAATTGTGGATGAATATAATAAAGAAATTGAAGATATTTTTGTAAATAAGGCTAGAAATGTTTTACAAAGTGAGAATAAAAATATTATTTATACAGTGGAATATGTAGCAAATGTACAAGATGACATTTTATCTTTAATGATAAGATCAAATTTAAAAGAAGGCGTAAGTGCACAAAGAATAATAATACAGACTTATAATTATGATTTGAGAAACAATAAGGAAATTAATTTAGAGGAGGTTCTAAAAATAAAAAATATAGATAAATCAGAATTGCAAGGCAAAATTACAGATTCAATTAAGACAGAACAAAAGAAAGTAGAAGATTTAGAAAAATTAGGATATAATGTATATAGTAGAGATGTTTCAAATGATATGTATAAGATAGAAAATTCAAAAGAATTTTATTTAACAAATGATACATTATATATAATTTATGCTTATGGAAATGATAATTTTACAAGTGAAATTGATTTAATTGTTATATAATCTAAAAGAAAAAGAACATATATTTATATATGCTCTTTTTCTTTTGAAAATAAAAGGGGATGTTTTTTATTTTAAATCAGTATTTGTACTGATTATGTTTGTATTTTAACAATGTTTTTTGTCCATTGTGTGAACTAAAAGTGAAAAAACAAAAAACTTAGCATTATTTTTTGCTAAGTTTTTATTTGGTTAAGGTTGTTCACCTAAAGTTATAGTTAAATCTTTTTCTTGACCATTGCGATTTACTTTTATTTTCATTTCATCACCAATTTTATGAGAATTTTTTATTTTATTTAATTCATCCATTTTTGTTATTTTTTGTCCATCTGCTTCAATAATTACATCTCCGACTTTTATACCAGCTTTTTCTCCAGCAGAGAAATCTTCAATAGATTTTACATAGACACCAACAACTAAGTTATTAGCTTTTGCTGTTTGTTCATTTAAATCCATACCAGAGATACCAATATAAGGTCTTTTTACTTTACTATATTGAATTAATTGTGATGTTATATCTGTTGTAGAATTAATTGGAATAGCAAATCCCATTCCTTCAATTCCTGTTCCAGAAAGTTTTAAAGTATTGATACCAATTACTTTTCCTTCACTATTTACTAAAGCACCACCACTATTACCAGAGTTAATAGCAGCATCTGTTTGAATTAAAGTAAATTGTTTTCCTTCTGAATCAGTTACTTCTCTATTAACAGCACTAACAACACCACAGGTAATGCTACTTTGCATACCAAGAGGGTTTCCAACAGCCATTGCAAATTCACCAACTTTTATATTGTCAGAGTCAGCAAATTCGGCCTTTGATAATCCAGTTTTTTCAATTTTTATTACTGCTAAATCAGTTTGTTCATCTTTTCCAACGATTTTTGCTTCATATTCTGTGTCATCATTAAACAATGTAACTGTTACTTTTGTAGCTTCTGAAACTTCATAATAAGATTCAGAAGAAGAGGTTGCAACAATATGATTATTAGTTAAAATATATCCATCTTCACTAATAATAATTCCAGAACCACTTGCAGTTGCTGTAGAAGTTTGAGTTTGTTTACCAAACATAGAAATTAAAGAATTTACATTATATTCAACTTTAATTCCAACGATTGAAGGCAATATTTTATTAGCAGCATAAATAGAAGTATCTGAGTAATTTGATAATGAAGTTTGGCTAACATATCCTTGAGAAGATAAATTAGAAGAGTTTGAAGTATTAGAAGAAGTATCTAGTAATTTATTCCTTATAGAGGGTATTCCAAAACAAGCTCCAATTACAACTGTACAGCCTAAAACTCCGCTAACAAAAGGTAATAAAAAGTTTCTTCCAAAACTAACTTTACTTTTGCCTTTTTTTTCTGTTTCATATGTTACTTTATATGAATTTGAATTTTGAACTGTTTTAAAATCCTTTCCTTTTTCTTGATTTTGTTGATTTTTATTATTATTTTCCATTTTTTTACCTCCTGAAAAATTATATTTACTAATATAGTATCCTATTGTTTTTATATAATACAATAGATTTGTGAAGCTTTTGTGAAAAAAATGCAAAAATATGAATTAATTTATTAAAAAATTCTATTGAAAAAAATAGGGGAAAAATATATAATAATACTAATAAAAAATAAAGGATGGTAGATATGAAAAAAAATAAAAATAGAGGAATAACATTAGCAAGTTTAGTTATAACAATTATAGTTTTATTAATTATTGCTGGAATATCAGTGTATAGTGGAACTGATATTATAAAAAGGGCTAAATTAGAAGAATTAAAAACAAATATGTTACTAATTGAAACAAAAGCAAAAGAATGTGTAGAAAATGCTAATTTTAAGTTAGGAAAAACAGATAATTTAGGTGACACTGAAAAAACAACTAGGATTAATGAAGCTAAAAAAGAATTAAAGGGAATAGAGATAACTGAAGCAGATAATATAAATATTGAACTAAATGACTATAATTATTATTATAAATTAACAGAAGATAATTTAAAGGATATGGGACTTTCAAATATAAAATTAAGTGATACAGATGAATTATATATTGTAAAATATGATATACAAAATGCAAAAGTAGAAATATATAATACAAAGGGATATGAAGGAAAATATTCTTTAACAGATATAGAACAAATTGAAAAATAAAGGTAAAAGAAAATGAAAGAAAAAGAAATAGAAAGATTAACAAAACTAAAAGAAATAGAAAAAGATTTATATGGCAAGGGATTTAAAAATATTTGTGGTATTGATGAAGCTGGAAGAGGACCATTAGCTGGACCAGTTGTGGTAGCAGGTGTAATTATGCCACCTGATTCTATGATTGAAGGAGTAAATGATTCTAAAAAGGTTTCTGAAAAAAAGAGAGAAAAGTTATATGATTTAATTATAGAAGAAGCACTTAGTTATTCAGTAGCTATTATAGGACATGATGTAATTGATGAGATAAATATTTTAAATGCTACTAAAGCGGGTGTAACACAAGTTGTAGATGGATTAGATTTAAAACCAGATTTAATTATTATAGATGCATTAAATCATATTGATACAAGAGGAATTCCATATGAGCCAATAATAAAGGGAGATGCTAAATGTTATAATATTGCAGCAGCTTCTATTTTAGCAAAGGTGACAAGGGATAGAATTATGAGACAATGGGATGAAATATATCCATGTTATGGTTTTTCAGCTCATAAAGGATATGGGACTGCAAGACATATAGAAGCGATAAAGGAATATGGACTTTGTCCAATTCACAGAAGAACATTTACTAAAAATTTTATTTAAGAAATTCTAATATTGTTCCAATCATATTCAAAAAATCATAAAATCATATACATTTTAATTTGAGTGAAAGTGGCACATTTTTATATAAAATTTTCTTATTGAACGTAATGAATAGGATGAAATATTAAATAGATTATACCATACTTAATAAGATAGATTTTAACAATTTTAGTAACAATATATACAACTATATTAGTAGAAAGTTATGGAAAATAATTAAAAATAATTGAAAAAAAACTATAATATGCTATAATATATTGGAAAGAGATAAGAAAGGAAGAGGAAAGATGAAGAGAAATAAAGAAGAAAAATTAGAAAAAAAACATAGATATGATAAAGGTCAAATATTTGTAAAAGTAATGGCTGGATTTTTAGCTTTATTAATGGTAATAGGAACAGTATTTACAATTGTTGCAGCTTTAATATAGTAAATAATAGGAGAAATAAATGGTAATTAATTTAGGAATGAATTGGGAAAATTTTTATAAAGATAATATAGTAGAATATATAAAATCATTACAAACAAATCCATTTGAATTAGTAACTTTAATAATAGATATAACAATAGTAATATTTTTAATGTATTGCTTTTTTAAAATTGTTAGAGGATCTAGAGCTTGGCAATTAATTAAAGGAATAGCACTTTTGATTATAGCAACATGGATTAGTGGATTATTCAATTTAAAAATTCTAAATTGGATATTAACTGGAATTATGAATTTAGGAGTAATTGCAATTATAGTTATTTTTCAACCGGAACTAAGAAGAGCTTTAGAACAATTAGGAACAAACAAGTTAACACAGTTTTTTGGTATAGATAAAGATTTGTCAACAAAAACAAAAGAAGATATATATAAAGTGGTAATTGCAGCTACAGAGCTTTCAAAAGCAAAAACCGGAGCGCTAATAGTTTTAGAAAGAGATATAAAAATACAAGATATTATAGCAACAGGAATACCTATGAATGCAGAGGTTTCTCCACAACTACTAGTAAATATTTTTGAACCTAAGACACCGTTACATGATGGAGCAGTAGTAATTTCTGGAAATAAAATAGCTGCTGCAGCTTGCGTTTTGCCTTTAGCAGATGATAAAGACATAGCAAAAGAATTAGGAACAAGGCATAGAGCAGCAATTGGAATTTCAAAAGAATCAGACAGTATTGTTGTTGTTGTATCAGAAGAAACTGGTAAAATATCAGTTGCAAAAGATGGAACATTAATTGCAGATGTTAGGGAAGATGTATTAAAGAAGATATTAATTAGTAACATTGTAACTAAGAGATTTTCTGTAGAAAAGAAAGAGAGAAAAAGTAAAGTAAAAGAATTAAAAGAAAAATGGAAAATTAAAAAGAAAAAAGAAGAGAAAGAAGAGGAAAAATAAAAGTCGCAAATAGCGACTTTTGCTTATATTATAGGGGATTTTTAAAAATAGGAAAGGACAATAAAATGAGAAATATCAAATTAACAATTGAATATGATGGGAAAGATTTTAATGGATGGCAAAAACAACCAGATAAATTAAATATACAAGGAAATATTGAAAAGGCAATAGAAACTGTAACAGGAGAAAAAGTTGATTTAATGGCATCAGGAAGAACTGATAGAGGAGTACATGCTTTAGGACAAGTAGCTAATTTTAAGACTAATTCTCAATTGCCTATTGATAAATTTCCGATTGCCATTAATAGTAATTTAAAAAAGTCAATTAGAATTTATTCAGCAGAGGAAGTAGATGAAGAATTTCATAGTAGACTTTCTTGCAAAAAAAAGACATATAGATATATCATTAATAATTCTAAGTATGGTACAGCTATTTATAGAAATTTAGAAACACATATTCCTATTAAATTGGATATAGAAAAAATGAAGGAGGCAATAGAATACTTTCAAGGAGAACATGATTTTAAAGCTTTTAAAGCTAGTGGTACAAGTAGTAAAAGTAGTATTAGAACAATATATAAAGCTGAAGTAAAAGAAATGCCTGATGATAGAATATGGATAGAATTAACTGGAAATGGTTTTTTGTATAATATGGTAAGAATTATTGCTGGAACATTAGTAGATGTAGGGTTAGGAAAGATAAATCCAGAGGATATTATAAAAATAATAAAATCGAAAAAAAGGGAGAATGCTGGAAAAACATTACCACCACAAGGTTTATATTTAGTTAAAGTAGAATATTCTAAATAGTGATATTAACCAAATAAAGTTGTAAAGCATAAAATATAGTAAAAAATAAAGGAGAGATAAATATGAATGTTGATTTACTTATATTTTTTGCTTTGCCAATAGCTACAATTATTGTTTCAATAGCATTGCAAAAAATCTTAAAATGTCCACCTTTAGTTTCTGCAACTATTTTTGCTATTTTTTTAATTGTTACATTTGTAATTAACAACTTAAATTTTTTAATAGCTACTATTGTATATACAATTATTAGTTTCATTACTGCTGTGCTAGTATGTATTAGTTGCAGGTTGATAAGGCATTTAAGAGAAGCTAGAAATTCTTGTAGATGTAATAATAATAATTCAAATGAATTGCTTTCTATAAATAGTAATTGTGGAAATCTTGAAGATGGTAATCTACTTACAATATCTAGTTGCGGTTGCAATCAAGATAGTGATACTGCGCTTAATAATGGGTTATCTGCAAGAATAAATGTAATACCTAATTCTAACAATAATGGTAGAACAGGAAATGTTTGTGGATGTTATAGAAGAAGATAGTATTTTAATAAAGAGTTATTGACATTGAACAGAATAGTTAATAGCTCTTTACTTTTGATTAAAATTATGCTATGATATGAAAACGAAAGAAAAGGAGAATAGAAATGTTAGAAGTTATAGAAGAGGCTCTAATTGATAGTTTTAAGTTATTACCTTTTTTATTTATTACATATTTAATAATGGAGTATATTGAACATAAGACAAGTAAAAAATCAAAAGAGGTAATAAAAAAATCAGGAAAATTTGGACCTTTATTAGGTGCAATTGTGGGAGTATTTCCACAATGTGGATTTTCTGTATCTGCCACTAACTTATATGCAGGAAGAGTAATTACACTTGGAACATTGATTTCAGTATATTTAGCAACATCTGATGAAATGTTGCCAATATTATTAACAGAAGCGGTTCCAGCAGGAACAATATTTACAATACTAGGAATAAAGC
>OIEM01000982.1_pt1 | contig 12964 bp, 12 predicted proteins | sample 1581761 | NCBI WGS metagenome assembly OIEM01 (sample SAMN01760978, study PRJEB22395) | human gut metagenome | reverse complement strand
GGCATGTCCGTGGCTCACGGCGAAAGAGGTGATAGAAGCGGTACGTCGTTCGGCAGACCGGGCAGATGCTCCCGATAATATTTATGGCTATGGCGTTTCAAATATTTGGAAAGCTTATCAAACGGAATTAAAGAAAAGAAAATAATGGATGCACATCCTCTGTCTTTATATGAACTGAATGCGCTGGTAAAGCGCAGTATTACCTCTTGTATGCCCGATACTTATTGGCTGCAGGCGGAACTGAGCGATGTGCGCAGCAACTACTCCGGTCATTGTTACCTTGAATTTGTGCAAAAAGAACCGAGAGGAAACAATCTGATAGCCAAGGCACGGGGAACGATTTGGAATAATGTGTATCGCCTGCTGAAACCTTACTTTGAGGAAGAGACCGGACAGGCATTTGTGGCGGGTATCAAGGTATTGGTGGAAGTATCGGTGGAGTTTCACGAACTTTATGGTTATTCGCTGACCGTACTCAATATCGACCCCACCTATACATTGGGAGACATGGCGCGTCGCCGGCGTGAAATATTGAAACAGTTGGACGAAGAAGGCGTCCTTACCCTGAATAAAGAGTTGGAACTCCCTTTGCTCACTCAGCGGATTGCTGTCATTTCATCGGCCACGGCAGCAGGTTATGGAGATTTCTGTAATCAGCTGGAACATAATCCGTATGGCTTTGTATTCTATCCGCGTCTTTTTCCGGCCGTCATGCAGGGTGACAGGGTGGAGGAGACAATCATTGCGGCTCTCGATACCATCAATGCGCGGCGTGATGATTGGGATGTGGTGGTCATTATCCGGGGAGGCGGTGCCACTTCCGATCTTTCGGGCTTTGATACATACGACCTGGCGGCAAATTGCGCGCAGTTTCCGTTGCCTGTCATTACCGGCATCGGTCATGAACGCGACGATACTGTTCTTGACAGTGTATCGCATACACGTGTAAAAACTCCGACTGCTGCTGCCGAGTTTCTCATCAACCATCTGCGCAGCACGGCCGAAACGCTGGAAGATTATGCTTCGTCCATTCTTTATGCGGTCACTACCCGGATGGAGAGGGAAAAGACAAGACTCACCCGCCTGGTGGAACGTATACCGATGCAAACCCGGATGCGCTTACGCGAAGAACGTTATCGGCAGGAACGTGTAATCAGGCAGATGGAAGTCAATTTGCAATCCCGGTTGATGAGAGAAAGTCATCGGTTGGAATTGGTTGAGAAGCAATTGGGCAGTCTGTTGCAGAAGAAACTGACGGAAGAGAATCATCGTCTCCGGTTCCTGGAGCAACAGATAAAGGCAGCCTCGCCCGAACATCTGCTGAAACGCGGTTACAGCATTACCCTTAAAGAAGGCAAAGCAGTCACGGATGCTTCCTGCCTGAAGGAGGGCGACAAACTCGTCACCCGTTTTGCAAAAGGAGAAGTAGAAAGTATAGTAATCACCGATAAATAACATTCAAAGTATATGGCAGCAAAGAAACAGACATACGAACAGGCCATGAAGCGCCTTGAAGAGATAGTAACCCGCATCGATAGCAATGAACTGGATATCGACAGTCTGGGCGAAAGCCTTAAGGAGGCGCAGGAACTCATTAAGTTCTGTCGTGAGAAGCTTTATAAGGCTGACGGGGAAATCAAGAAAATATTGGAAGAGGAAGATAAATGATAAACAATTCTTTTCATTTGGTTGGAATTTGCAAATATAAACCTTAATTTTGCTCGCAATCGTAAATAATAACATTAAAAGCATACACAATGAAAGAGATTGATTGGGCGAATCTGTCCTTCGGTTATATGAAGACAGATTATAATGTACGTTGTTACTATCGCGACGGTGCATGGGGAGAATTGGAACTTTGTTCGGAAGAAACATTGAACATTCACATGGCAGCCACTTGTCTGCATTATGGACAGGAAGCTTTTGAAGGATTGAAAGCGTATCGCGGTAAGGACGGTAAAATCCGTATTTTCCGTCCGGAAGCCAATGCACAGCGTTTGCAGAGTACATGTAACGGTATACTGATGCCTGAATTGCCGACAGAGACTTTTCTTGCAGCAGTGAAGAAGGTGGTGAAAGCCAATGAGCGTTTCATTCCGCCATACGAAAGCGGCGCTTCTCTTTATATCCGCCCGTTGCTTATCGGTACGGGTGCACAGGTAGGTGTACATCCTGCCAACGAATATATGTTTGTGGTATTCGTAACTCCCGTCGGTCCTTATTTTAAGGGAGGTTTCTCTACTAATCCGTACGTTATCATCCGTGAGTTTGACCGTGCGGCTCCTTATGGAACCGGTCGTTACAAGGTAGGTGGAAACTACGCCGCCAGTCTGCGTGCCAATAAGAAAGCACATGACTTGGGCTACTCTTGCGAGTTCTATTTGGATGCCAAAGAAAAGAAATACATCGATGAGTGCGGTGCCGCCAACTTCTTTGGTATCAAAAACAATACGTATATCACTCCGAAATCATCTTCCATCCTGCCTTCCATTACTAACAAGAGCTTGATGCAACTGGCAGAGGATATGGGTATAAAAGTGGAATGCCGTCCTGTTCCCGAAGAAGAACTGGAGACTTTCGAAGAAGCGGGTGCTTGCGGAACAGCAGCCGTTATCAGCCCCATTCAGCGAATTGATGATTTGGAAAACAACAAATCGTATGTTATCTCGAAAGATGGTAAACCGGGACCGATTTGTACTAAGCTGTACACAAAGTTGCGTGCCATTCAGTATGGTGATGAACCTGATACTCATAACTGGGTTACTATTCTCGATTAATAGATAAAGAATAATAAGGTTTGCAAGCGAATTGCAAGCCTTATTTTTTTCTCTTTCTTAGATATTCCCTACCTTTGCCCGACAAAACAATAATCATAAGAATTTGCATGGGAAAAGGAAAACTGGAGAAATTTGCAGATATGCGTGACTACCCGCACGTGTTTGAATATCCCTATTCGGTGGTCGATAATGTTCCGTTTGAGATGAAAGGGAACTGGAATCGTGACTTTTTTAAGAATGATAACCCGATTGTGCTTGAACTGGGATGCGGACGCGGGGAATATACCGTGGGATTGGGACGTATGTATTCTGATAAGAACTTTATCGGAGTAGACATAAAAGGAGCCCGTATGTGGACAGGCGCCACAGATGCGCTGAAAGCAGGCATGAAGAATGTGGCATTTCTGCGTACCAATATTGAAATTATCGAACGCTTCTTTGCTCCCGGCGAGGTAAGTGAAATCTGGCTCACCTTCTCTGACCCTCAGATGAAGAAGGCTACCAAACGGCTCACTTCTACTTATTTTATGAACCGTTATCGCAAGTTCTTGAAACCGGACGGATTAATTCATTTGAAGACAGACAGCAATTTTATGTTCACTTACACTCGCTATATGGTGGAGGAGAATCGTCTTCCCGTCGAGTTCCTGACCGAAGATTTGTATCATTCGGGACTTGTGGACGATATCTTGGGCATTCGCACTTATTATGAACAACAATGGCTAGACCGTGGTTTGAATATCAAATATATGAAGTTCCGTTTGCCGCAGGAAGGAGAGTTGCGCGAACCCGATGTGGAAATAGAGCTGGACGAGTATCGTAGTTACAACCGCAGCAAGCGAAGCGGTTTGCAAACAAGTAAATAATAAATATGTAAATTATGACCTTATATCCGAAATTGATTTTAGACGCTCTGGCAACGGTGCGTTATCCTGGAACGGGAAAGAATTTGGTGGAAGCGGAGATGGTTGCCGACAATCTCCGTATTGACGGAATGTCTGTCAGTTTCTCTCTGATATTTGAGAAGCCCACCGACCCGTTTATGAAATCTATGTTGAAGGCTGCCGAAACAGCTATTCATACTTATGTATCTCCTGATGTTCAGGTAACTATCTCTACGGAGAGCCGTCAGGCGGCACGCCCCGAACCGGGAAAGATGCTTCCTTTGGTGAAGAATGTTATTGCTGTTTCCTCAGGCAAAGGAGGGGTAGGTAAATCTACCGTAGCTGCCAATCTTGCAGTAGCATTGGCTAAGTTGGGTTATAAAGTAGGTTTGTTGGATGCCGATATATTCGGTCCTTCCATGCCTAAAATGTTTCAGGTGGAAGATGCACGCCCATACGCCGAGCAGATTGACGGACGCGATTTGATTATTCCGATTGAGAAGTATGGCATCAAACTTCTTTCCATAGGTTTTTTTGTAGATCCCGACCAAGCGACTTTGTGGCGCGGCGGTATGGCAAGCAATGCCTTGAAGCAATTGATAGGTGATGCTAATTGGGGTGAATTGGATTATTTCATTCTTGATACTCCTCCGGGCACCAGCGATATTCATCTTACTTTGGTACAGACACTTGCCATTACGGGAGCTGTGATTGTCAGCACACCGCAGCAAGTAGCACTGGCTGATGCGCGTAAGGGTATTAATATGTATACCAATGATAAGGTGAATGTGCCTATTCTCGGATTGATAGAGAATATGTCATGGTTTACTCCTGCCGAACTGCCCGAAAACAAATATTATCTGTTTGGCAGAGAAGGTGCGAAACAGTTGGCAGAAGATATGAATGTTCCTTTGCTGGGGCAGATTCCTATCGTGCAGAGTATTTGTGAGAATGGTGATAAGGGTACTCCTGCTGCTTTGGACGAAACGACTATCACGGGACGTGCTTTCTTGGAATTGGCGGAAAATGTAGTGAAACAGACTGAGAAGCGTAATGCCGAGCAAGCACCGACACATATTGTAGAGTTGAAAAAGTAAATTCGGCCTATCATTTTGTCATCCTGAACGAAGTGAAGGATTTGGTTACATCCACTTTGTGCTTCCGGATTCTCCATTTCATTCAGAATGACAGAGTAAAATGATAATATTATCTATGGGAATGCTTTTCCTGATAGTAAAAGGAATATCCTTATTGTAACTTGAAAATAATCGGAACAGTATATCCTACGCGTACAACTTTACCTCTTTGTTTTCCGGGTTTCCATTTGGGCATGGAATTGACCACTCGTAATGCTTCATCGTTGAGCAATGGGTTACCACCTTTTATAATTTGGGGATTACTGATTGAACCGTCTTTTTCTACAACAAACTTAACAGATACCTTTCCTTCCACTTTCTGAGCTTTTGCCTTTTCCGGATATTCGGTATTAGCCATGAGGAATTTTAAACAAGCTCCCATACCACCGGGAAATTCAGGCATTTCTTCTACAATCTGAAATAGTTGGTTTTCATCGAAATCGGAGCCGGATTGAGCTTGCGTTGCATTGCTTTTGGTATTACCCTTAGCTGTACTCATTGCTTTCTGATAACCTTTGCCGTCTAATGAAAATATAACAGGGACAGTGTAGGATACTCTTACTTCCTTACCTCTTTGTTTACCCGGTTTCCACTTGGGCATGGAGTTAACCACTCTCAATGCTTCTTCATTGAATACCGGGTTGTCAGTTCTTACGACTTTGGCATCCGTAATGCTTCCGTCTTTTTCGATAACGAACTTAACCGATACTTTGCCTGATATTTTATCTCTCTTGGCTTGTTCGGGATACTTGGTGTTATCCATAAGGAACTTTAGACATCCTTGCATTCCGCCATCAACGAATTCAGGCATTACCTCAACAATGGTAAATATCTGATCGTTGTCTTGGTAAACTGCTGGTGTGTCTACAGCTCCGGGTTTGGGTGTTTGGATGGCTGCTACCGTTTCGACCACCTCATTGGTGATACGTTCGGTAGTCCGTGCCACTGTTTCAATGTTGCTGACCAAGAGTAGAGCAGCGGTCAGCGGTGCAAACAGGGCATACTTGATACGACCTGCTGTGCGGGTTCTTCTTTTGTTCATCATAATAATGCGTTTTTTTAAATGTAATAAGTTGAAGTTATTATATAAACCGGTTTGTTTGTGTTGGTTGGCAAGTCCCAGCAAATGATACTGGTACTGTTGCCTGTTAGTTCCCGACTCCATGACCGTGTGGTCGGCAAGGTATTCCAAATTCAGCCTGATTTCACCTTTCAACAGCCACATGAAAGGATTCATCCAACAGATGATATTCACTACCTCACTGGCAATGACATCAATGGAATGGAGCTGACGTGTATGAGTCAGTTCATGTGTCAGGATTTCCTGTCTCTCATTTTCTTTCAGCTCCGGAAGATAGATAAAAACCCAATGCCAGAATGAGAAAGGATTGTTCGGATAAGGAAGGTTTTTTATCCGAATTCCATTTACTGTTTCTTCCTTACTTATCAAAGAGAGCCGGAAGATGCTGAGCAATTGGATGATGAACCGGGCGGAGAGCAGCGCTACTCCGATAAAATATACCCATGTAAACAAGGTCATTAGCGTGGGAGTAGGAGCAGTAACCGCGGTGGTTGCTATTTCATTATTTGTGTTTGTGTTACCGGTGATTAAAAGTGTATAATAGTCTGTCAGTTCATATATGGCAGGCTGTTCTTTTATCCATGTCTGTATGTTGAGCAATGGGTAAAGGAAAGAAAGCGTAAGAAAGCTGAGCAGAGCAATCCGACGCCACTTAAAGAATGTGTCGCTGCCGCAAAACAGTTTGTAGAAAGCATAGAACAAGGCAATGCCTACATTCACTTTCAGCATGTAGATAAGTTCGGGAGTCATAGTATTGACTTGTTGATGAGGTTATTTTTCTTTTCCTTTTTCTATCAGGTTGATAATGTCTTTCAAGTCATCTGCCGAAATCTTTTGTTCTTTGGCAAAGAAAGACACCATCTCCTTGTAAGAGTTGGCAAAGTAGTTCTGTACTACTCCTCCCATGAATGTACGCTTGTATTCGCTTTGTTTTATCAATGGAGTATATTGGTAGGTGTTTCCAAAGCGTTGAGCAGCCACATAACCTTTACGCTTCAGGTTGTTGACAATGGAAGCGACTGTGGTGTATGGCGGTTTGGGATCAGGAAATTTTGAAACAATTTCTTTAACAAAGCAATCTCCTATGCTCCAAATGTAGAGCATCACTTCTTCTTCTTGTATTGTTAGTTTTTCCATAAGTATATGAATTAATTACGATGTTTTCGCAAACTTACGAAATTATCGTAATTAATCAATGCAAGGAGGGTTAATTAATGCAAAGAGGGTGCATTAAATTAGTGATTGTCTATTTCCGTATCGGTGAGACAGTCCGGCGGGATGCCTGGACAGCTCTACTTATGGTTTGTTGTGCTGAGGATTAGCTCATTTGTTGCATATCGCACAGTTTTTTGTAGTATCCGTCCATGGCTAATAAGTCTTCGTGCTTGCCGCGTTCCACAATGCGTCCTTCGTGTAAAACGCAGATTTCATCTGCATTGCGGATGGTGGACAACCGGTGTGCAATGGCAATGGTTGTTCTGTTTTTCATTAATTTCTCCAAAGCGTCCTGCACCATTCGTTCGCTTTCGGTGTCAAGGGCCGAAGTAGCTTCATCCAAAATGAGGATAGGCGGATTTTTCAGGATTGCCCGGGCAATGCTGATACGTTGCCGCTGACCGCCCGAAAGCTTACCGCCACGATCGCCAATCATGGTGTCGTAACCGTTTTCGCTTGCCATGATGAAATCGTGTGCATTGGCTATCTTGGCAGCTTCAATCACTTGTTCCATGGTGGCATTCTCCACACCGAAGGAGATATTGTTGTAGAAAGTGTCATTAAACAGAATAGCTTCCTGATTTACATTTCCCATAATGCTGCGCAAGTCGTGCAGTGTAGTATCCTTTACATTGATACCGTCTATCAGGACTGCACCCTGTTGTACATCGTAATAACGGGGAATAAGGTCTACCATGGTTGATTTTCCTGAGCCCGACTGTCCGACGAGTGCTACCGTTTTCCCTTTTTCTATGGTGAGGTTGATGTCTTGCAGCACCCATTGGTTTTCGTATTTGAAGCAGACATCGCGGAATTCTATTTTCTCCTTCAGCGGACCGACGGGAACAGGGTTCGGACTTATCTTCATCTTATTTTCCGCCATCAGGATTTTGTCTACACGTTCCATGCTGGCAAGCCCTTTGGGAATATTGTAGCCTGCCTTTGAGAAATCCTTCAGCGGGTTGATAACACTGTAGAGGATGGTCAGGTAAAAGATAAAAGAAGGCGCGGTGATGGTGCTGTTGTTGTGTAATATCAGCGTACCTCCGAACCACAATACGATGACAATGAGTATCGTTCCCAGAAACTCACTCATCGGGTGTGCCATTTGCTGGCGGATGTTGACGCGGTTGATGGTATTGCGGTATAGGTTGTTGGATTCGGTGAAGCGGGTGTTCATTTTCTTTTCTGCGTTGAAAGCCTTGATGATGCGCAGACCACCGAGTGTTTCTTCAAGTTGTGACATTAAGTCACTCCATTGTCCTTGGGCGATGAGCGAGCCGCGTTTCAGTTTCTTTCCTACTGTTCCCATTACCCAACCCATGATGGGCACGATGGCAATGGTAAATAAGGTGAGTTGCCAGCTGATAATAATAAGTGTAGTGAAATAAGAGATAATAAGAATAGGATTCTTGAGCAACATGTCCAATGAGGACATGATGGAGTTTTCTATCTCGTTCACATCGCCGCTCATGCGGGCAATGATGTCGCCCTTCCTTTCTTCCGAAAAGAAGCCGAGAGGAAGGCTGAGCAGCTTCTTATAGAGCTGAACCCGGATATCGCGGACAATGCCGGTACGAATGGGAATCATGGTAGCGGAAGAGAGGAAATAACATCCTGTCTTCAGGAAGGTCATGCACGCCATGAACAGTCCCAACAGCAACAGGGTGGTGCTGGGACCGTATTGATTGATGAGCTCGGTGATATAATATTGGAAGTTGTTGATGACGATGTCCTTGAGCGAAGCATCCGAGCCCCACGGCATAAAAGTATAAGTGGCTTTCTCCATCTGGAACAGGATGCTCAGTATGGGCACGATGAGTGAGAAGGAGAAGATGTTTAAAACGGCTGATAATATATTGAATAGAGTACTTAAAGCTAGGTACTTCTTATAGGGAGGTACGAACCGACGGAGTATCTGTATAAATTCTTTCATGTTTAATCTGTTGATTGATGGGCGCAAAGGTAGTAAAAAGCCATGAATAAAACGGAGGAAAGTGATAAAAGATGGGAGGGAGGGGGAAAAATCTGTCTGAAGGCGTACCAAAAATCCGGAGTAACTGTTATCCTATTTACTGTAAGAGGGTGTTCAAAACTAAAACGGCCTATCGAATCGTCAACTGTAGGGGCAGGGTTTGCCTGCCCGAACCAACGGTCACAACTTTGGGAGTAATATGCAAAGCAAACTGTTTTCAGACGAGCGAACCTCGCCTCTACCGGCAAAATAACAGTATTATCAATGCTTTGCCCCCTGAAAAGTTACAGATTGTAGCTGATAAATACAAGAATTGATATAGGGTGTCAGGTTTCAGATTAAAAACTTCTTTGCTCTGAAGTTGACTTTGACACCCTCATTATTGGGAGAATTTTTCAATTATTGTTGTTTATGTAATATGTAGTGTTCTGCCAACTCACCGGTTATTTCTTGCTTGTCCCGATCAAGGGCAGTCAGCGTATTCTCGCCTACTTTATAGTAATTCTTTTCTGTTCCATTCTGCAGAGTTATCAGGTTACCTTCGATGGTATAGTTTCCCTTATCGGTGAAGGTGGCATCTTTTCTGTCGATGTATTCTGAGACAAGAGTAAATGTCTTATCCTTGTTCAGTGTAAGGGTGATGTTGATACCCGGGCAATCTGCAGCAGGGAATGTTCCGGTGTAAGTCCCATCGTAGTCCAATGCGTTTTCTGCATTATGCATATCGGCGACTTCGGTGTCGGCAGCAATAGTAGTATTGTCTGTACTCTTTTTGTTACTGTTGCATGCAGCAATCAATAGGCAGGCGCAGGCCAGCATGAAAATTTTCTTCATAAGTCTTTCTTTTTAGGTTTATAAAACAAATTCAGACCTCTTTGGGTTTATGTCTGTTTTTTATCTCTTTCAGTCTTGCATATACATGTGTACGGCTGAGGGCTATCTGTCGGCGATAGACAATGCAAGTAGTGAGGAAATAAATGCCCGCTTGTAGCCATAGGGCGTGATACTCTGTGGCAACATCGGGCAGTGTAGCCCCCATATTATTGATTCGTACAAAGCCGTTGATGCCGAAAGTGGAGGGAAATATCCATGAAACGACTTTCCAAAACTCAGGAATGGCGGAACCGGGCCATGAAATGCCCGAAATGAATAGCAACGGCACGGAAGTGAATACATATATCATCATGCAGGCTTCGCGGTGGTGGATAAAGATAGAGCAAGTCATCGCAAAGAAAATGCATGCCAATATATAAGGTAGTACAAAAGCGAAAAGTGTGCCTGCCTGTGCTATCTGCACCAGACTGAACATCTTGGGTACCAGACAAAGCATATAGACCGACATGATGACGTAAATCATGAAATAGGTAAGTGACTTGCCCAATACAATGCGGAGTGTGCCGTGATAATGGCGGCTTAAAGGAACTAAGTCGCGGAAACGGTTGGTTTCACGGGCTGTTCCGGCAGATAAACCGATACCCAGCAGCAGGGTTTGCTGAATGATGAGCATCAATACGGCAGGAATCAGAAAACCGGCAAATCCATTTTGCGGGTTGAAGATAGAGATGTCTTCATACTCGATGGGTGAGGAGCTGACTTCGTCCTGACGCTCGGTGGTGTTGCCGGAGCGTTCTATCTTTATCTGCGTGTTCATGGTCAGCGATGCATTGGTATTGGCAGTCAGCATGGCTTTGTAGTATAACATTCCGCTCATGTCGCAGTAAAGTGTGACGCGGGTCTGGATGCCTTTGGCAATATCTCGGCTGAAGCTTTCGGGAATATAAATGATGCCATATGCTTTTCCCTCCTTCAGCAATGCCTTGGCCTCTTCCATATCCGCACAATGAGAAACAATGTGGAGGTCGGGACCGGCATCAACCAATCGCAGATATTCCCGGCTGAGCGTGGAACGGTTATTGTCTACTACCACTGCTGGTACTTCGCGGACGGTTTCGTTCGTATATATAAAGGTATAAAGTAGTGGATATCCCAATGGAACCAAGATAAAGAAAATCAATACACCTTGGTCTTTTACCACAGCCTTCAGCTCTTGCCACCAAATATAGAACAGGTCTGCAATGCCTTCCGAAACTATCTCTTTGAATCTCTTCTCTTTCATAACCGGTTAGTTTTTTAAGGGATATATACATAGTGCAATAGCACGGTGCGAAGCCTTTTCAGTATGAAGAAAGGCAATAGCATGAAAAGCATCAATGCTACTACCGAATGCCATGCATAAATCAAGGGATAGCCGTTGAGTGCCAAGTTGACGTAGATGAGGAAGTAATGCCGTAACGGAAACAGACAGGCTAATCCCTGCAACACAGGATTCATAGCCATGACGGGAAAGCTCATTCCTGAAATGGAGAAGGAAATGACTCCCCATAGCGAAGCTGTGCTTAAAGCAAGCCGCATGGTGGTGAACAGTCCGAACAAGAAAATGCCAAAGGCTTGTGATGCCAATACCAGCAACAGTCCTGCCAAGAGCATGGGGAGGATACCGCTGTTGCACGGATAATGCAGGAATCCATACAGGTATACATTATAAAAGGTGGCCATGATAAAGAATATGAGGGTCTGTGGCAACAGTTTGCCGGATAGAGCCAAAGTGACGGAATTATCGGCCATTTGCATCCATTCTTTCTGGGTGTTGCCTTTTATTTCACTTCCGATGGTATAGATGGTGGTCATGAATATCAGTAACATCAAGATACCCGGTATAATGGTATTGCTCAGGTAAACGGAATAGTTCAACCATGGGTTGTTCAGTATGTGAGAATCAATGACAATAGGTTGCAGGAAAGCCACTGCTTGGTCGTCGGTAGCACCCTTGGCACGCAAAGTGGCGCGACCGATGGCACCGCTTGCCAGTTCGGACATGGTGCGTTGGTCTTTATAAAGCAGTGACCCGGCTACCAGATAAGAATAATTGGTATAAAAAGAAACCTTGGGCTGACGACTGGCAAGTGCCTTTGCCGTTGTACCTTCGGGAATAAAGTAAAAAGCATAAATCTTTCCTTCCTGCATGGCTTTGCGCGCATCGGCAAAGCCGGCATAATGCGCCACAATCTTGGTTTGCTGAAAGGCATCCAGATTGCGGATAATGTTGCGGGTGGTTGCTGTATTGTCCAAGTCGACAACCCCTGCCGGCATATCCGTGGGAAGTCCGTTCCACATCAGCGTTGTGAAGAAGATGTAGCAGAACAAAGGAGCTATGACCATGCAAAACAGGTATAGCGGCCTTGTAGCGATGCGGAACACTTCGCGCTTGGCTATCTGGAAGATGATATGCGTTGTTTTCATTTATTTCTCTATAATGGCGCTCATTCCGGGGCGTAAGCCTTCTACTTTCTCCACAGGAACGGCTTTCACTTCAAATGTCTTCAAGTCAAACTGTCCGGTTGTTTTCGTTGCCTTCCAAGCGGCGTATGTGCCAAGGTCTTTCATGTAAGTCACTTTGAACTTCACTTCTTTATCGAATGCCGGAATAAAGGCGTTGATTTCTTCTCCCACAGTGAAGTCTTTCAAGAAGTCTTCGCGCACATTGAAAGTCACCCACATATCATTCAGTCGGGCGATATTCATAATCGGAGCACCCGTACCGACCAACTCGCCCACTTCAGGAAAACGTTCGGACACCTCCCCGTCGATCGGTGAGACAAGTGCCGCTTCCTTCCACGTATATTTTTCAAGGATAAAAAGTACCGCAAGGTTCGCAAGTCCAAGCTTCATCCCCGGGATCCCCGCAAAAAACGGGATCAGCGATTCCACATAGCCAAAGATGATCGCAACTGCGGCAAACAGCCCTAGATTGGCAATTTTTTTCTGGTTCATAATGTTTTCCTTTGTAAAGTAGAATAAGGGTCAGACAACAGTGTCAAATTTCGGTGAGGTTTCAT
>OIEM01000964.1_pt1 | contig 13102 bp, 9 predicted proteins | sample 1581761 | NCBI WGS metagenome assembly OIEM01 (sample SAMN01760978, study PRJEB22395) | human gut metagenome | reverse complement strand
ATATATCCAAGAAACACTTTCAAAATATTCAAAAATTAAACGTGAAATGGAATTTGAAAACAATGGGCAAGTAAGCTCAGAAGATGTTGCTAAAAAAATGAATATTTCTCAAGACAAAATTGAACAATTTTTAAACGCATATACAAAAACCATTTCAATCGAAAGTGGTATTGAAAACAGTAACGGCAAAGAAATGAATGTCGCAGATATTATTGAGGATGAAAAAGCATCTGCAACCCAAGAAGTTGAATTCAAAGATTTACAATCAGATATTTTGAACGTTATCTCCACCCTAAAAGAACGTGAACAAGAAGTCGTAAAAATGCGATATGGACTTGAGGACAACGTAAAAATGACACTTGAAGAAATTGGTAATATTTACGGTGTGACAAAAGAATGTATTCGCCAAACAGAATTGAGAGCCTTAAAAAAAATGCGTTTCTCTGTGTTAGGTCAAGAAGTGTTAGCAGGCTACGTAGGGTAATTTTTGTATAAATTCGTGTAATAAAAAAATTAAAAAAGGAACGACCAAATCGTTCCTTTTCTTTTATAAAAATTTAAAATCAATTAAACTTTTCTCTTACGAGCAGCTTCTGATTTACGTTTTCTTTTTACGCTAGGTTTTTCATATCTTTCACGTTTTTTTACTTCTGAAAGAATGCCAGCTTTTTGAATTTTCTTTTTAAAAAAGTGCTTTTTGATTCACCATGATTTTAATTACTCCTGTTTTATTATAAAAGACAACGAAAAAAGTTCAATTTATGATAAAACAGGATTTTTATATAGCTAATATTATAGCCAGGCACTTATCCGGTGAAATCACTCCTGAAGAGAGCGTTCAATTGGAGAGTTGGCGAAAGGAAGATTCTGCCCACGAAGCCCTCTTCCAGAAAATATGCAGTAAAGAGAATCTTAAAAAAAATGTGGAGAAAGGTGTGTCATTTGATGTCGCAACCGGCTGGCTGGAAGTACAAAAGCGTATTAGGAAAAGCAATAACCGGGAACGGATGATGAAAATACTCCGTTATGCCGCTGCTGTTTTAGTCCCCGTCTTTTTTGTAGGCATTACGCTGAAGTATACTGATTATGACCATTCTTCTGATAAGTCCGTGCTGATTACCCAGCCCATATTGCCGGGGGCTGCCAAAGCTATATTGACTTTGGACAATGGGGAAACAATCAATTTGAATAAAGAAACAGCAGATGCTTTGCGGAAGATAGAAGGTACGCATATTCAGGTAGATTCGACCACTTTAAACTATCGGTTGGCACAGAGCATATCTGCCCGGCCGAAACCTGTATATAATAAGGTGGAAATTCCACGTGGCGGTGAGTATGCGTTGGTGCTGAGTGACGGGACAAAGGTTCATTTGAACTCAATGAGCAGCCTCCGTTTTCCGGTTGCTTTTACTACGGGTAAAAGAGAAGTAGAACTGCAAGGCGAAGCCTATTTTGAAGTGAGTAAAACCGGGCAACCTTTTATTGTAAACGTCAATGGTATGCAAGTTGAAGTATTGGGCACAACCTTCAATATCTCCGCTTATCCCAATGAAGAATATCAGACAACTTTGGTCAACGGTTCGGTGAGGGTCAGTGCCGAAAAGGGTGAAAGCCTTATTCTGAAACCGTCGCAACAGGCCACCATCGTTTCGGGTGGCAATTCCATCCAAGTGCGAACGGTGGATACTTCGTTCTATACTTCATGGGTAAAAGGAAAGATCAATTTCAAAGATCAGCGTCTGGAAGACATTATGAAGATACTTTCCCGCTGGTATGACATGAATGTGGTTTATGAAAATGAAGGACTTAAGAATATACGTTTCGGTTGTAACCTGAATCGTTATGAAGAAATAACTCCTTTCGTCAAGTTGCTGGAAAAGACGGAAGAAGTGCATGTGAAAATTGAAGGTAATACAATAACATTCCATAATTAACCCAAAAATGATTACTATGAACAAGAAAGGACACAAGAATCAAGCTGAAAGAAGCAGTAGACGTTTATGGATAACGTTGCTGTTTTTCTGTTTCACAGTTACCGGTTTTATGCAGGCTGCCAATGCAGTGTTTGCACAAACCACTGTCACAGCAACCTTTAAGAATGCCACTCTTAGCGAAGTGCTGTGGGAAGTTCAGAGACAAACAGATTTCACCTTTGTGTATAGCACTGAAGAGGTGAAAAATGTAAAAGTAGAAAAGTTGATTGTGAATCATGAAAAGATTGCTAATGTGCTGGATAAATGCCTGAAAGGTAGTGGGCTGACTTATACGGTTCATGATGGTGTCATTGCCATCAAACCTGTTTCTAAGGTTGAAGAAATGGCAGCACCACAGCAAAAGACAAAGCTGAATGGTACTGTTGTAGACGAAACTGGTGAAGCCATTATTGGTGCCAATGTAATAGTGAAAGGTACTACTAACGGTTGTACTACTGATTTAGACGGTCATTTTACACTTGATGTAGATCACCTTCCTGCCACTTTGATGGTTTCTTATATCGGTTATATCCGCCAGGAAATCAAGGTTACTTCTGCAAAGACGATTAAAGTGGAGATGACACCGGATAATAATCTGATGGATGAGGTCGTCATTACAGGTTATGGTACCTTCAAGAAATCTGCTTATGCCGGTTCTGCTGCCAGTGTAAAAGGAGAGACTTTGAAAGATGTTCCGGCAATTTCTTTTAAAGACCTGCTTCAAGGTAATGCTCCGGGCGTACAGTTCACTTCTTCTTCCGGTCAGCCGGGGGCGTCTTCTTCTTTGAGAATCCGTGGTATGGGTTCTTTTAATGCCAGTAACTCACCTCTTTATGTAATAGATGGAGTGCCAATGCGCTCAGGTACCATCAATACAATGAGTTCGGATGCCGGCCTTGATATTATGTCTACCATTAATAGCTCCGATATTGAAAGTGTTACGGTGATAAAAGATGCTGCTGCCGCTTCACTCTACGGTTCGCGTGCTGCTAATGGCGTCGTACTAATCACAACGAAGAAAGGTAAAGCAGGAAAGCCTTCCATTTCTTTGAAGGCCGACTGGGGTAGTTCTGATTTTGCTATGGATTATCGTCCGATTATGGGGGGAGAAGAGCGTCGTCAGTATATCTATGATGGTTTGGTAGCCGGACAGATAAAGAAAGGTAAGAGTGAAGCCGATGCAATGGCTTATGCCGATGGAGAAATTGATGACTATGCTCCGGTTCCCTGGTGCGGATATACGGATTGGGATGATGTTCTGTTTAAGAAAGGCAATCATCAGTCTTATGAAGCTTCTCTTTCAGGAGGAACGGACCGGTTCAAGTATTACTCTTCACTTTCTTATCTGAAGCAAGACGGTATTGCCATCAACTCAGGCCTGGAACGTATCAGCGGACGCCTGAATGTGGACTTTCAAGCTACCAGCAAGTTGAAATTGGGAGCCAATGTCTTGTTTGCTACGGTTAACCAGGATGTATATAGTGAAGGGACTTCTTATTCTTCCCCTTTCTACACTTCACGCAATGCTGTGGTACCTTCTGATCCTATATACAATGAAGACGGTAGCTGGAATCGTGACTTGATCCGTATTGGTGACCGTAACCCGTTATTGTCGGCAACTTACGATTATCAACGCGAATACGTGACCCGTACATTCAATACCATCTATGGTGAATATGAATTTATCAAGGATCTGAAGTTTAAGTCTACTTTCAGCTATGACTATGTAATTACGAAAGGTAAAGACTGGAGTGACCCGCGTACTTCCAACGGCGATGATATCAACGGTGGTATGAGCAAGAAGTATTATGAATACAACAAAATGGTATGGGCCAATCAGGTGAGCTATAAAATTTCGATTGCCAGAGATCATCACATTGATGCGCTGGTAGGTTACGAAATAGACGATCAATACCGCGATTATCTGTCAGGATATGCCACTAACTTTGCAACTCACGATAAAAATCAAATCAGTAATGGTATGAAGACGGAATCGGTTGGTGGTAATGATACCCGTACACGTATGGTTTCCTACCTGACTCGTTTGAATTATGATTATAAGAATAAATACTATTTGGGTGGTAGCTTCCGTACGGATGGCAGTTCTCGTTTCCAAAGAGATAACCGTTGGGGTAGTTTCTGGTCAATATCCGGTGCTTGGCGTATTATTGAGGAAGAATTCATGTCTCCAACTAAGGATTGGTTGACTGATTTAAAGATACGCGCATCTTATGGTGTGAATGGTACCCTTCCTTCCGATTACTTCGGATATATGGGATTGAGCAGCCTGACTAACGGTTATCTGGAACAACCGGGCATCATTCAGTCGCAACTCCGGAATGATGACTTGCAGTGGGAGACAAACTATAACCTGAATCTGGGTCTGGACTTCGCACTTTGGAACCGTATTAACGTTACTTTGGAGTATTACACCCGTACCACCAAGAATCTGTTGATGGACCGTCCTATCTCTATGACTACCGGTTTCAGCAGTTACCTGATGAACATCGGTGAAGTAAAGAATAAAGGTGTGGAACTGGAAATCAGTTCAACCAACATCCAGACTAAGGATTTCTCATGGAATACAACATTCAATATTTCGCATAACAAGAATAAAATTGTAACCCTGGATGGCATGCAGACGGAAATCAAGAGCGGTTCTCAAATTCGTAAAGTAGGAAAATCATACCGTACTTTCTATATGATTGAATTTGCAGGTATCAATCCGGAAACCGGTGCTCCCCAGTTCTATACAAACGATGTAGACGAAAATGGAAACTACATTAAAGACATCACCGAAGAAATCAATAAAGCTCATGCCATTGTGCTTGATAAACATGCAGAGCCCAATGCTATCGGTGGTTTATCAAATACGTTGCGCTATAAATGGTTCGATCTGAACTTTATGTTCTCTTACCAGTTTGGTGGTTACTCTTATGACAACTGGGCACAGAAAACCGAACATGGTGGTAATGACCTGGAAGCTAATATCCCGTCCTACTATAAAGATAGTTGGAAGAAGCCGGGAGATGTTACAAAATATGAGTTATTCTACGAGAAACCCTCTGTAGCAATGAATAAAGTAACGACTACCCGCCGTCTGCACAGCACTGATTTTATCCGTTTGAAAACGCTAACATTCGGTTTCACTGTTCCGAAGGACTGGACACGGAAAATCGGTATCGAGAATGTACGTTTGTATGCATCGGCCAATAATCTCTGGACATGGGCGGCATACGACTATTACGATCCGGAAGCAGTGAGTGGTGGTACTGCCATTTGGGGGACTCCTCCTTTGAAGACTGTAACTTTTGGTATAAATGTAAATTTCTAACCCGATAAAAACGAGATATTATGAAACCATTAAAATATTTATTTATCAGTTCCATGTTGTTCGTCGCTACTTCTTGCGGGAACAGTTGGTTGGATTTGGAACCTTCCACTTCGGTAGATACTGAAACCAGCATTAAGATATTGTCGGATGTTGAGTTCACTCTGAATGGCATTTACAGTACGATGCAGAGTTCGGATGCCTACTCCGGACGCCTGGTATATTATGGAGATGTGACGGGTGATGATATGCAGGCTGTTAGCTCTACTAAGCGTGTAGCTAACTATTACCGTTTTAACTTTACTAAGGATGATAACCCTTCCAGTCATTGGTCTTATCTTTATTCTATCATCCAGAATTGTAATCTGATTTTGATGAACATTGATAAACTGGTTATTGATGAAGACGACAAGGCATATCGGGATGATTTGAAAGGAGAGGCACTGGCCATTCGTGGTCTGGCATTGTTCGATCTGACCCGTATCTTCGGTTATCCGTATCTGAAAGATAATGGGGCATCACTGGGTGTGCCTATTATAGAAGGTCTGTCCACTATTGATAGCAAGCCGACACGCAACACTGTGGCTCAATGCTATACAAAGATAATCGATGATCTTACCCAAAGTCTCTCTTTATTGGGTGAAAAATTCAATAAGGGCAAAATAAACAAATGGGGAGCAATGGTACTTCTCAGTCGTGTTTATCTCTACAAGGGTGAAAATGCCAATGCTTTGAAAATGGCGAGCGATGCTATTATAGGAGCAGAAAAGAATAAATACGCTTTATGGACCAATGAAGATTACCCCACTGCTTGGGGAGAAGATGCTTCAGCCTCTAAACCGGGTGAAGTATTGTTCGAAATCGTAAATCTCACTACTGACAGCCCGGGTAAAGAAAGTATGGGTTATCTCAATTCTTATGACGGTTACGATGATATGTGTATCACTTGTTCTTTCTATCAGTTCCTGAAGGAAGACCCGAAGGATATACGTCTTAAGTTGCTGAGTTTCGATAAGAAATATTATGCTTATGTAAATAAGTATCAGCCGCAACGTGAAGAGAATATTGAAGATGCCAATATTCCGTTGATCCGTCTTTCCGAGGCTTATCTGAATGCAGCCGAAGCCGCTGTTAAGGAGAATGATAATGATGCTGCTGTTAAGTATCTCGATCCGATAGTGAAGCGTGCTAATCCGGATAACACAGTGGTAGGACAGACTATCACTTTGGAGAGAGTACTGAACGAACGCCGTAAAGAACTGGTTGCCGAAGGACACCGCATGTATGATGTTATCAGAAATGGATTGACAGTGGAACGTAAGGATGTAAAAGACAGTAATCTGAGTAAAACCAAGCATGACACGAAGTATATGACGTATGACTGGAATTTCTATATGATTGTACTTCCTATTCCCAAGAAGGAAATGGATGCCAATCCTAATATGGAACAGAATCCTGAATATGGTGGAAGATAATTTAAATAAATGATATATGACGAGTAAGACAAGTTTCATGAAGTACTTTCTTATCGCATTTACTCTAATGTTCATCAGTTCCGGCCTAAACGCCGGAACTTTTGGTTCAGACGGTAAGAAGAAAGACAAAGAGAAAAAAGAAGAGTTATCGGCTGACGGGCCGTATGTGCTTTATCAGCCTGATGGTAAAACGCGTGTCATCAGTGTTGATAAGAAAGGGAAAATTACCGACACGACTTATGTTGCACTACCCGAAGATTTTACTCTGCATGTGGTAGATCATAAAGGGCGGTTTCCGTTTGATGTGAAATTGCATCCGGTGAAACGCCCCGATTGGCAATATCGGCAACCGGAGAAAGTGTTTGTTATGTCCGATCCGCACGGCAGGTTGGATTGTGTTATTAGCTTGTTGCAGGGTAATGGGGTTATCGATAAAAACTACAATTGGAGCTTCGGCAGTAATCACCTGATGGTTATCGGCGATATTTTCGATCGTGGAAAAGATGTACCGCAAATATTCTGGCTGTTTTATAAGTTGGAAGATGAGGCCGCAAAAGCAGGTGGAACGGTTTCTTTCCTGTTAGGGAATCATGAGCCGTTGGTATTGGCCAATGACTTGCGCTATACGAAAGATAAATATAAAGTGCTGGCACAGAAATTGAATATGGATTATCCTAAGCTTTTTGGACCCGATACGGAATTGGGTAAATGGTTAGGAACTCGTAATACGATGCAGACCATTGGCAGCGACCTTTATGTTCATGCCGGGTTAGGCAAGAATTTCTATGACCGTAATTTAAGTATTCCTACCGTGAACGAAGAAATGAGTAAAGCCCTTTTCATGAATAAGAAAGAACGCAGGGCTCTTTCTCCATTGACTGCATTTCTGTATGGTAATGATGGTCCCATCTGGTATCGTGGCCTTGTGCGTACGGATGCCAAATATCATCCAATGGCACAGGATAGCCTGCAAATGGTGATGGAACGCTATCAAGCCAAACATATTATCGTAGGGCATACCATCTTTAAGGATATTTCTACTTTTTATGATGGCAAGGTTATCGGTGTCAATGTAGACAATAAAGAAAATCAGAAAAAGAAACGTGGCCGTGCATTATTGATTGATAAGGATACTTACTTTGTGGTAGGTGATAAAGGTGTCCTGCGGAAATTGTAGGAACACTTTTTCATAGTTTTTAGTCTTCTTGTTATACCTTTATCTTTTAATTCCATATCTTTGTCGTAATAATTAGAAAAAGGCATAATAAGAAGACTATGATAGAAATTACTGATGCCGCCTTGCGCAAAGCCGCAGGCGAGGGAATGGATACTTTTATTCAGGTATTTACCGACAGATATAAAGAAGTGATAGGTGGTGAACTAACTGCTGAATCCATGCCATTACTGACAGGTGAGCAGCACACTTTACTTGCATACCAGATATTTCGTGATGAAGTAATGGATGGTGGCTTCTGTCAGTTGATACAGAATGGGTATGGTGGTTATATTTTTGCCAATCCATTTGCTAAAGTGATGCGTCTGTGGGGAGCGGAAGATTTCGGAAAACTGGTATATAGAGCTAAAAAGATTTATGATGCCCATCGCGAAGATCTGGAACGGGAACGTACAGATGATGAATTCATGGCTATGTACGAGCAATATGAAGCTTTCGATGAACTGGAAGAAGAATTTTTGGAAAAAGAGGAAGGAATCACAGCTATGGTAGCCAGTTATGTAGATGAACATCTGGAACTGTTTGCTAAAATCGTCTGACAAGAGAGTTTTTGGGCAATCTTGTCTGCACACCTACATCCATGTGCCTGAAACCCTTTGCTGATGGGAGGGGGAGGCATGTGTAGGTAAGCTGAAAAAGTGGTGTAGATAAACTGTTTGTCTACACCACTTTTTGTAGAATATTTACAAAAAAAAAGACTTATCTTCTTGTCTGACAGTTGATAATTCGATAAATGCTGAATAGAGGTATTTTGTGTGAAAAAGCAGCGTTTTTGGGTCTTATTATCTCTAATTAGGGCTTTCTTTTTATCAAAATCGTATTTCCCCCCTTTCTTCTTTAGGATTTATCCGTAAATGACTAAAGAAAGATCTCTTTTCCTTTACTTCTAAAAGTATACACCCTTAATTTAAAATCTGGTTAGGTCTAAACTAAAACTCTATCCCCCAATTGTGGGCCCGTTGGTTTCCATCTGTGGGCTATCCGTTTTCCAATTGTGGGCTGAACAGCCCGCAATTGGAAAACAAAGATTAGAATAAGGCATAGTGATAAAAAGGTTAAGGCAAAGTAATGTTTTACTTTAACTTTATTGCTATTTATCTGCTGTTGGGAAGATGTTCGCCACAAGTACACTGTTTGGTTGCTACACTTTTCCTTTCTCTGATATTATGTTGTTTGTGAATTGATGTTAAATAGGAGGCGGGGGGTGCAGTATTTAGATTAATATTTCATTTACTCTTAAAAACAATGAAAAAATGAGGAGAGTGCAGTGTTACTCAATTCTTTTATCTAAATTTGCAAACTCTAATATTTATAGAACAATGAAAATGGCTAAATTTAAAATCTGGATGGTTGCCCTTACCTTATTAATGGGTGTTTCTTTAACTTCATGCTTTAATAGCGATAATGACCCTACAGTCACAGGATTTGCTTATGGCAAGTGTACAGATTTTTATCCTCCTACTTTCCAATTATTTAATGGACAGAAATTGGTTGTATCGGGTTCTTCAACAACAACTTTTAATATGGGGGAAATTTATGGTTTCTATTACCAATTTGATTCGGAATTGCAATCTCCTGATGCAGCTTCTATAACAGTGACACTTTATAATGGCATTGAACCGGTTTCTATAAATGCAAAGGGTAATGAAGGACCAGTAAGTGCTTCTGAATCTACAAAGGCAAATTCAGCTTTCTATGCATTTTCCGGTAATGTCTCTTTTTCAAGTGGTACTGTGAATATAGATCCGATTGTTGTTTTTGATAATGAATACATAATTGTAACTCCTGTGTATTGGGTGAAGCAGGAAAGCAGTGATGAAAAGCAGAAAGAAGAATTGGCAAAACATGCTTTTGTACTTACTTATGATTTGGAAAGTGTAAAGCAAGGAGATACAGAATTTGTCTTGACTTTGAATCATGTAATAACTGAAACGAGTGAAGATCCGGTTGCACGTAATGTATATACTTCTACAAGCAAGGCATATCAATTAACTTCCGCACTAAATATGTTTGGACTTAAAGCAGGGCAGAAGCCGACTAAGATTAAAGTAATTGGTCAGGTTAACACTTCGAAGAATTCTTTGGAAGGAGCTACTGAACAAGTGTGGGAATATACAGTTAAATAATTTGGATTATAAAGCATTATTCCATATAGCAATGTTACTGATTTCCTCTCCGGCCAAGGCCTGGGAGGAAATTCGTTTGGAAGAGGATAGGCGAAAAGTATTTACTGCTTTTGTCTATCCTATGATTGGTTTATGTGGATTGTCCGTCTTCATCGGTTCTTTGCTGGCGAAGGGATGGGGCGGTCCCGAGAGTTTTCAATATGCCATGACGCAATGTTGCGCGGTGGCAGTATCCCTCTTTGGAGGATATTTTCTGGCAGCGTATCTCATAAATGGGATGCGCGTTAAAATGTTTATGATGGACAGTGACATGCCATTGACGCAACAGTTTGCGGGCTATGCGCTGGTTGTTCTTTTCTTGCTCCAGATTATTATCGGCATATTGCCGGACTTTAATATCATCGGATTGCTGTTGCAGTTCTATATTGTGTATGTGGTGTGGGAGGGGGCTTCCACGTTGATGAAAGTAGAAGAAAAAGACCGGTTACGGTTTACAATCATTTCTTCCATCCTACTGATTGCCTGTCCTATGCTCATCCAGTTTATATTCAACAAGCTGACGATGGTGCTTAATTAACGTTTGAAATCATGAAACAAGCTCCTGTTAATATAAAAAATAAGCGCGCTACATTCGATTACGAATTGGTAGACACTTATACCGCGGGCATTGTGCTCACGGGTACGGAAATTAAATCGATCCGCATGGGTAAGGCAAGCCTTGTAGATACCTTCTGTTACTTTGCCAATGGCGAGTTGTGGGTGAAGAATATGCATATTTCCGAATACTTCTACGGTTCGTATAATAACCATTCGGCACGCAGGGAGCGCAAACTCTTACTTACTAAAAAAGAACTTGATAAACTGGCGCGTGGAGCAAAAGACCCCGGTTTTACAATGGTTCCCATTCGTATGTTTATTAATGAAAAAGGGCTTGCTAAAGTGGTAGTGGCTCTTGCCAAAGGTAAAAAGCAATACGACAAGCGCGAAGCGTTGAAAGAGAAAGATGATAAACGCGATATGGCGCGGATGTTTAAGAGATAATATCATTCTATCACTGAATACAAATGGTTTCTATTGAAAAGTTGGTGCGTGAGCGCATCCTTATTTTAGACGGTGCTATGGGCACCATGATACAACGGTACAACTTAACGGAGGAAGACTTCAGGGGGAAGCGCTTTGCTGACATCCCCGGGCAGATGAAAGGAAACAATGATCTGCTTTGTCTGACACGCCCTGATGTGATACAGGATATACACCGTAAATACCTTATGGCAGGTGCCGATATCATTGAAACCAATACGTTTAGTTCTACCAGTGTCAGTATGGCCGATTATCATGTGCAGGAATATGTACGTGAGATGAATCTGGCTGCCGTTAAACTGGCACGTGAAGTAGCAGATGAATTTTCTACACCTGATAAACCACGTTTTGTAGCCGGTTCTATCGGACCTACCAATAAGACTTGCTCCATGAGTCCCGATGTGAATAATCCGGCTATGCGTGCGCTGACTTACGATGAACTTGCCGATGCCTATCGGGAACAGATGGAAGCCTTGCTGGAAGGTGGAGTAGACGCTCTGCTGATAGAAACCATATTCGATACATTGAATGCCAAAGCAGCTATCTTTGCTGCGGAAAAGGCGATGGAGGCTACAGGCGTTCAAGTTCCTGTTATGCTGTCCGTTACCGTATCCGATACAGGCGGACGTACTCTGTCGGGACAGACTTTGGAGGCTTTCCTTGCCTCAGTTCAGCATGCCAATATCTTTTCGGTAGGCTTGAACTGCTCCTTTGGAGCCCGCCAGTTGAAACCTTTCCTGGAACAGCTTGCTGCCCGTGCTCCTTATTATATCAGTGCATACCCCAATGCGGGATTGCCCAACAGCCTGGGACAATATGATCAGACGCCTGACGATATGGCGCATGAAGTGAAAGAGTATATTCAGGAAGGTCTGATAAACATCATTGGCGGTTGCTGTGGTACGACCGATGCATACATTGCCGAATATCCTGCTTTGATAGCCGGTGCTGCTCCCCATGTTCCTGCTCCGAAATCCGAAAGTCTTTGGCTTTCCGGTCTGGAATTGTTGGAAGTGACTCCTGAGAAGAACTTTATCAATGTGGGAGAACGCTGTAATGTGGCCGGTTCCCGCAAGTTCCTGCGTCTGGTTAATGAAAAGAAATACGATGAAGCCCTCAGCATTGCCCGTCAGCAAGTAGAAGACGGGGCGCAGGTGGTGGATGTAAATATGGACGACGGCCTGCTGGATGCACAGGCTGAAATGACTACTTTCCTCAATCTGATTGCTTCTGAGCCTGAGATTGCCCGTGTCCCTGTGATGATTGACTCCTCTAAATGGGAGGTAATCGTTGCCGGATTGAAATGCCTGCAAGGAAAGTCCATTGTCAATTCTATTTCTTTGAAGGAAGGGGAGGAGATATTTATAGAACATGCCCGTCTGATAAAAAAACTGGGAGCTGCCGTTGTAGTGATGGCTTTCGATGAAAAAGGACAGGCAGATACTTTTGAACGTAAGATTGAAGTCTGTGCCCGTGCTTATAAAATATTGACAGAACAGGTGGATTTTAATCCTCATGATATCATTTTCGACCCTAATGTACTGGCTGTGGCTACGGGTATTGAGGAACATGATAATTATGCGGTGGATTTTATCAAGGCTACCGGATGGATCAAAAAGAATTTGCCCGGTGCACACGTCAGTGGTGGCGTGAGCAACCTGTCGTTCTCCTTCCGTGGAAATAACTATATCCGTGAGGCGATGCATGCCGTGTTTCTTTATCACGCTATCCGTCAAGGTATGGATATGGGTATTGTAAATCCTGCTGCTTCGGTGCTCTATACGGATATTCCTGCTGATGTGCTGGAACGGATAGAGGATGTGGTCTTAAACCGTAGGCCCGATGCTGCCGAACGTTTGATAGAAACTGCTGAGGCGTTGAAA
>OIEM01000953.1_pt1 | contig 13194 bp, 10 predicted proteins | sample 1581761 | NCBI WGS metagenome assembly OIEM01 (sample SAMN01760978, study PRJEB22395) | human gut metagenome | reverse complement strand
TGCCTGACAGTTCTGGGTGCGTCGCCTGCAATTTGCGGCGTGTCCTGCTGACACTCTCAAAGCTCGGCAGACCGAGATATTTGTGCTGCGTCATTATCTCCGCAAGCGGCATTGCCCCTGCATCCTTCAGACAGGCATTACAAAGTGCAAGATACAGCACCATATCGTCATTTCTGGCATCTTCATTCTTTTCCAGAACAGCTCTGACTTTCTTTTCAATGGTTTTTAGGTTTCTCATCTTTACCTCCATAAAGGAAAGGGCGGCATCTTTCAGCCGCCCAAACCACTTACTTATTCTTTCTGTTACGGATATTCAGCCATACCGCCGCACCCACAATGAACACGACAAGCACGATTGCGATAATGGTTTTAGCGTCCATCAATTAGTCCTCCTTTTTCTTCTTTCTGTTCTTATAGCCGACAAATCCGAGAACGCCCGCACCGACAACAGACAGAGCTGCAAGGCTTACCCATAAGCCCAGATTGAAGTCATCGCCTGTTTTCGGGGTATCCCTGAACTCATTGTGCATCTGCACGATAGCCGTAGCGTCCACCTTGACCGTTGCCTGTTTATCGGCAGGCAGGATATATCCTGCGGAAGCCTTGTCGCTTACTTCGGATACGGTATAGTCGCCAATCCGCAAGCCCTCAATCACGATTTCTCCGTTCTTATCTGTCTTAAAGGTCTGGTCATAGTCCACGCCTGTCACACGGAAAGAGAAGCCCTCCACCTTACCGTCAGAGGAAGTCTTTACGATTTTAAGAGAGCCTTTCTGTGCTGCATTGATAAATCCTACACCCGCCTTATTTTCCACGGTGTAGGTCTTGCCGTTCTCCTCAACGGATACGGAATACACATTTTCATCAAGCACAAAGCCTGTCGGAGCTTTGGTTTCCTTTACCAGATATTTGCCGTAGCGGAGTTCACTCATCTGGTAAACGCCGCCGTCAAGTTCTTTCATTTCGCCAAGCAGCGTATCGTCTTTATCCAGTTTCCCATCGCCATTAGTATCGGAGTAAACCTCAAATACCGCACCAGACAGCTTGTTGTCGGGATAATCCTCATCAACCTTTGTCAAAGCGATATTGCCCTTAATGAAGTAGTTGACAAGTTCGATTTCCACAACTTCGTCCACCTTGCCGATTGTCACGGCGATTTCTTCCTCGGAGAGTACATATCCCTTCGGGCTTTCGATTTCACGGATTATCCAAGTTCCATACGGCACTTTGGCAAAAGAAAAACTACCATCATCTTTTGATGTGGTAGCTGCAATCGCATTTTCCTTTGTAAACTCGGTAGTTCCTGTCGTAAAGATACCGATAACTGCACCTCCCAGAGCCTTTCCGTCCTCATCAGATTTCTTACCGCTTACAGAGCCGTAAATAATGTCATTTGTGATAGCTTCGCCCTCATTGGCTGTGATGCGGACAGTTTCGGTATCCTGTCCTGCGTATTCAAAAGTAACAGGGTATTTTGCATCGCTGACAATATATGCGGAGTTGGTCGAGATTTCCTGCACATAATAGCTGCCCATCGGCAGGTCGCTGATAGCTTTCCCGTGACCGCTTTCATCAAGGGAAATGACCTCAATCAGACCGTCCGCAGGAATGGTCTTTCCATCTGCGGCTGTGAGTTCCTCCGCCGCATACAAGCCAAAGGTCACATCAAAGATTTCTCCATTCTTGCCAATGCCGTAGGCTTCATCAATGGCAAGGCTCTTGATGAGGTCGATTTCAACACGCTGTCTTTCATTATAGAAAGAAGTAGCCGTTTCCGTTACATCAACATTCTGTCCTGCATACACAAGCTCAACAGAACGGACTTCCTCATTCAGCACCATTCCATACGGAGCTGTGATTTCCTTAACCTCATATTTTCCGAGATACAGTTCTTTGGATTTTACTGTACCGTCTTTTCCTGTCGTAACGGTATCTACAACCTCGCCCTTGTTTGCTCTGACCGTCCCGTCCAGAGTGACAATATCCTCGGCTGCGGTAATTTCATAGACTGCACCCTCAAGACCGCTGACAGAGAAAATCGGCTGATACAATCCCTTATCGCCTGCAACGGAGCTGAATACCTCGCCAGACTTTTCTACGGTAATTGTGCCTTTCTGTGCCATATTGGAACGTACTACCTCAATAACGGTAATGCCGCTTTCTTCCTCAGAGTTTTCCTGCACCACATCAAAATAAACAGGCTCGGAATTTAAGACATACCCATACGGGGCTTGTACTTCCACAAGGGAATAGCCTTTGCCATATTCCAATGTCTGCGGTGTGATAAGGTCGCCGTCTGCCGTAGTATAGAAGGTGTCAATGGTCGTCACTTCGGGATAAGTGAAAGTCATAGTCACAAGATTTCCATTCGGGTCGTAAATCTGGAAGCCTGCACCTGCATACGGGATTGTATTGCCTGTTTCTGCATCTTTCTTTACGATTTTGATATAGCTCTCAAAGTTAGCGTTGTTGATAAGGTAGCGGTAGGTCTGACCGTCCTTGCTGATAAACACATCAAAGTCTTTCATCAGTTCACGCCCCTCCCAACCAAAGGTCTGGCGGACGGTATAAATGCCATACGGCATATCCTTTGTCTGGGCAAAACCGTTCTCGTCACATGTCAGCACATCACGCTCGGTTTCCTTTGCATTTTCATAGCTGCCTGCGGATTTGAGGAACACTTCAAATACCGCACCTTCTTCGGGTGTTTCAATCTGGGTTTCCCCGTTATCCGTATGCTTGATGAGTGCGATATTGCCTTTGATGACCTGTTCATTCACATCGTTTGCGGTACTGTTCAGCTCTACCGTGTATAGCTCTGGTTCTGCACCTACCTTGTGGATTGCGGTATCCAGAAGATACCCCTCGGACGGGCTGATTTCACGGACAGTCCAATCATTGTCACAGATATAATACTTGGTCGTAAACTGACCGTTTTCATCAGTCGTGTAGGTGTCAATCAGTTCCTCACCTTTATAGATGCCGTAAACCGCACCTGCAAGGGAAGCATTGCCCTGCGGAGAACCTGTTTCTGCATCGGTCTTTGTCACAGTCACTTGGAATTTCTTCAATACATTATCGAAGCTGCGTTTTGTGACCTTGTTCCATTCAATCGGAGCTGTCTGAGAAGCAGGAATGACATAGCGGACTGCGTTATCCACTTCCTCAACCACATATGGTGTATCACCACTGATAAGGACATTTTCAAACTTAGCCAGACCGTTTTTATCAGTCACGGCATACTCGTCAACAGGCAAGCCGCTTAAAGATGTGCCATAAAGGTGGAATTTCATTCCCTCCACCAGATTGTCCTCGGAAGTCTTGACGATTTCCAGACTGCCACGCTTCAAAGTATTGCTGAAGGTCACAGTAGAGGTTTTTCCTCCGATAAGTGTGACGGTCTGGGTTTTCTGCGGCTCATAACGGTCAATAGACTGTTCTGTGACCGTATAAGTGCCAGGGAATAATCCCTCCACGGAGACAGAGCCGTCCTTTCCTGTCTTAACTGTTTTATTGAAGTTATCACCTTTGATTGTAAAAGAGATGCCCTCCACAACTCCGTCCTCAGAAGTCTTTTTGAGGGCAATCGTGCCTGTCGGCGTTTCGATATTGATATATGCAGACACGGTATCAGCATTCTCCACACCTGTTACCAAATCCTGCAAGTTCGGGTCGCCATAGGCAATGAGCTTTGCACTGCTGCTGACAGTCGGCACATTGTTCCTCTTTGCCGTAATGCGGACAGAACCGCTGATAGCTACGGTGGAGCTGATTGTCAGCTTATTTCCAGACTTCGATACACTCACATTGCTGTCAGAGCTTGAAAAGCTGTAATCGGAAAGGACGCCGTTGCTGTCCGTCAATGTGATGCTGTACTTTCCGTCCTTGTAGGCAAGCTCCTTTGTGATGTCATTCTTACCGCCCGACATAAAGCTCGGAATGGTGTTATGCTCACGCAGCATTGCAACAATCTGGTCATACACTGCCCTTGCTCCGCTGTTGGCATAATTTGAACCGAAGTGCAGGCTGTAAACGGTGGTGCTTGTCTGGTTATATGAGCCTGTGGCTTCACGGCAGCCTGTGACAAACTCCCAAACGAGTGTCTGCGTGGCAAGCCATTTTTCATCATCACTTCCCGACAGATTATTTCGGTTGCCCTGATACCCATAGAGCAGGGCAAGCCCAACCGCCTTTTTCTGGTTGGCTGAAAGTGCGTTCCAAGTATCAGAGGAAGCCTTTTTCAAGGTGTTTCCTGTTTTCAGCGGTACTCCCGGCTGAATACAAAACGCATTCTCGCCATCCACAAACATACGGTACTTGTAATTTCCCGTTCCGCCTGCGGTATAGCCGCCGATATTCGCACTGGAATTGTACCTCATCGCATTACCGTTGCTGTCATAGGTGTGGGAAAAGGAAATCGTCCCGATGTCACCCGCAGCAAACGCCGTCGCAGGCATTATGGATAATGCCGTGACCGCAGCCATTACAAAAGCCGCAGCCTTTTTGAACAATTTAGGGATTTTCATAGTTACCTCCTGTAATTTGGATTGAATATTTTGCCTTACTGACCGAAAAAAGCTGCCCGTTATGGACAGCCTAAAGTATTTCTTTTCTCGGATAGTTACTGGCAGTAGTTAGGGGGTGAGGTGTGGAGAGGGGGAAGCCGAAATAATGGCTATCCACTCAAATGGGCAGACCTCGCCCTCGGTGTGTGGCTATCTCTCGTGAGCCTTGTTCCGCTGCAAGTGTCGGTTATAAAACTCCAACGCCTTGACAACAAAATCCGTTTCCTGCCCTCTGGGAACAGTCTTGGGAATGAGCTTGGTTATCCTCTCGTCACGGAAAGCAGGTTTTTCCTTCTGATTGGGCTTTTCTTCCTCCATAATGGACTGGATAACCTCGGAAGTGAGCTTGCCATCTTGGTTATACTTCTTCATTTTGATAGCCTGTGCCAATGACGGGGTAGCATCGTTGTACTCCATTGCTTCAAGCAGGGTGTATTGCTGTTCCTCGGTCAGATAGGAAATTTCAACCGCAGGACGAAAAGCAATCTGCCTTTCATCTACCATTTGCAGGATTTCGGGAACAAGCTCCGTTAGACGGATATAGCGGCGTATCTGGTCTTTGCTTTCTCCAACAAGTTCTCCTAATTCCTCATCAGAACGCCCTTTTGATAAATTAGTCGCCAATGGCGACGCATTTTCTTTTGGGGGTCTGCCTGTCGTTTCATAGCTTCCAACCGCATTTTATACGCAAACGCTTTCTCACTCGGCAAAATAACAGAGCGTTGGAGATTACTTTCCACCATAACAATAATGGCTTCATCACGGGTAAGCTCTTTGACCTCGCATTTCAGCGTTTCAAGTCCTGCAAGTTCACAAGCCTTTTTTCGCCTGTGACCACTGATAAGCTCATACCGTCCGTCCTCTTTTAAGCGAACTGTCGCAGGGGTCATTACACCGTTTCGCTTGATACTCTCGACAAGCTGTTCCATATCCTCGTCCATTAAAACCTTGAACGGGTGGTCTGGAAACTCGTCAATCTCCGATATGGGAATATCCCGTATCTTGCTTAGCTTTGCTTCCTCACGGCTTTCGTCCGTCTGAAAAAGGTCATCGTATGCGGTCAGCTCGATTTTGGTTTCTCTGCTTCTCGCCAATCTCTGCCACCTCCTTTCCTAACTGCTCATAGGCTGCGGCAACCTTGCCGCTTTTGTCGTAAGCAAAAATACTTTTGCCTTCTGCGGTAGCTTCCACCGCACGGATAGAATGAGGTATCTCGGTATCAAATACCTTGATTTTCTTACCGTATGCACTTTTGACCGTTGCCGTAATTTCCTTAGAAATGTTGGTACGGGGCATTACCATAGTCATTAAGATACCGTCTATCCGCAGCTTTGGGTTGATTTGCCGCTTGACCATTGATACGGAGCGAAGCAAAAGCTCCAGACCTTTAGCCGAGAGATAGTGGGGCTGTGTCGGGATAATCACGCTGTCAGCCGCCGCCAGAGCATTGATGGTTATCATGCCTAAGCTCGGCATACAATCAATAAGCACATAATCGTAATTCTTTTTAACCTCATTGACATAGGTTTTCAGCACACGCTCACGGCTCATTGCATTGATTAGCCTTACCTCAAAGCCCGACAGCTCAATGTTTGACGGAAGCAGGTCAACGCCCTCTCTGTGATGGATAATACCCTGTGAAGCATCAAGCGTTTTATCGTCTATGATGTTCTGCATCACAGTAGAGAGCGTTATGGGAATATCGTCTGGTCTGTTATAACCCAGAGCCATCGTGAGATTTGCCTGTGTATCGGCATCAATCAGCAGGACTTTTTTACCCTGCTGCACCAGACTTACACCCAGATTGACCGCTGTGGTTGTTTTTCCGACACCACCTTTCTGGTTAGTCAGAGCAATTACTTTGCAATTTGACATAGATGCGTCCTCCTTTCACATAGATTTAGCCACTTTGTCAAGGTGGCTATGTAAACAGTACCAGAGAACGCAAAAAAGCCGCCTACTCTTAAAATCAATAAGAATAAGCGGCTTTGTAATCTGCCTTAGACATATTCAATTTTCATTCTCTTGGTCGGTGCATTTATGACCTTAAAAATAAGCTCGTCAATACAATCCGTATATCTGCCTTGCTGAATAAGTTGATTTTTTAACTCTACAAGGCTATGTATCAAAAGTTTTCTTTCGTGGCTATCCAAATACAGATGATTAAATTTCTCTCTCATAAGCACACCTCCATTTCTTTAGCTTCATTATATTTGAAAGCGGGTGAAAGGACAAATCTGCAAAAAGGGGCAAAAAATAAGCGTACCACTATTTCTAATGATACGCTTATCGTATTAACTGCTAATCAAGGTCTATGAATACTCTTACATTGGTATCTCTTCACTGATTTTTTCTTACATACTGTCCGTTAACCTTTCGATAGGCTGCTGCCTGCTCGAAACTAAGCGACAATTCAAAGGAAAGAGAACTCCTACCTATTCGTAATAGCTGCCTGTATTATTGGTTTATAAATAATCTATTCTGTTCAAAATAAAACGACATCTTCTATATTATGACCGCTTTCAGAAAATATCTTTTGTAAATTATTCTGAAAACAATTCGCATTGTAATTGTTTAACTTAACGATAATCAATTTGCTTTTTGCACGTGTAACCGCTACATAATGGTTGTATATACTCGACATATCAGACAATCGATAATCCTCTGCAAATACAATTACCTGTTCAAACTCCAATCCCTTTGAAGAGTGGAATGTAATTGCGATGTGTTTGTATTTATCCGCTTCAAATGCCACATGAAAACTGGTATCAGAAATTGTTTTGAATAATTTGTTTATGTGATCAGGGCGAGTATCATATCCAAGATATTCAGCCAATGCTGTGACACACGAGCCGAAAGACTGCTCATCATCTATAGTCTCTTCAATTCTTTTGAGTAATCTTTTTACGGTGGATACTGTTTTGCGACTTTCATTTCCTTCAACAGGTATTTCTGAAATTACATCATATGCAGAATACTTTTCAATTATAAGGTATTTAGCAATTGCTGTATAAAGCCACGCTGTATCTGTTGTAATATCAGCAATAGGAGTCTGTGGGATATAAACATACTCTAAACCGTTTGTTGTTAATTCGCTTGCTCCTATTCGTGCGTTATCATTAGAAAACCGCAATAATGCTGACTTTTTATCGGGAACAATATTAGACAATACTTCTGTTGCCCAATTTGCCTTTGTAGGAGAAAGCCACACAATATTATCTATATTTTCCGTAGGATTGTAAAGACTTCTTGTCTCATCACATAATAGATTAGAATAATTCTGTATTTGTTGACAAGAGCGAAAATTATCTCCCATAAATATCTTTTTAAAATTGGGTTTGTTCCAGATGCTTTTAAAAGCCTCTGGATAAGCACCCCTCCATATATAAATCGATTGTTTTTCATCTCCCACAACAAAGGTTTCGATATTCAATTCATCACATAAATACATAAAAAATTTATGCATTGATTTGTCGCAATCTTGATATTCATCGATATATATTTTAAAATATTTTGCTTGAAGATAAAGCCTACAAGCCGAAGAATTTTCTACAATTTCTTGAGCCAAATCAAAAATAAAGTTCCTTTTATTATCTCGATATGAGCAGAGGATACCTTCATTCCTTATTTTTTCAATAGCTTCTTGAAAAGTATCAACTTTAGCTGAATAGTCCGTACTCATGTCCAAATCGAAATCAGCACCATAGACATCCTTCGTAAAAGGCTTTATAACTTCCTCAATAACGAAACTGTTATTTGTTCCAATGAAGTGTTGAACTACATCGACAGACAATCTATCCTTTATTTCTTGTGCTGCTTTTATTGTAAAAGTAATTGCAGCAATAACTTTATGTGTATGATTATCATCAATTTCCTTAGCAATTTTATTAACCATTGTATGGGTTTTTCCTGTTCCTGCACTTGCCCTTACTATTAAGTTACCGGGAGTTTCTACTATTTTCTCTTGAATTGGAGATAGTTTCATTCGGCAACCTCCTTCAAACATGCAAAGTTGTAATGATTATAGATTGTTCTGCAATCTGTATCCGAAAGTTTCTCAATCAACTCCACCATATGATAGTGCTTTGCATCTTGTAAATATTTAACAGGATTATCATTATCCAATAAAGCTGATAATCTATCATGCAAAAACTCGTCTAAATCATTTTCTAAATCCACTTTTGATAAGAAAATATGAAAGTCACTTCGTATTTTATCCAAAGTATTTATATTTGAATTATATAAACTCCTCTTGGCAGAAACAGAATTCTCTTGAATTTGTTTAGTAGGCAGACGCTTTTCCCCAATATAATTATTACAGCGTGAAAAGCCTAAAACGCTATATGTACCTTTTCCTGTTACCGCTCTCAAATCATTGTCAGTTTTTACCACATTAAAAATTTCAAGTTCATCCAGGATAGAAAAATATGTTTCAAATCCCACACCATCAACTGGTAAAATATATATTCCATCTACTTCATAAAAAGGATGCACTACTGAAAGGACTTTGCTAAATAGCATATATTCAGATGGTCCTTCAACCAAAAGTACTTTGTTAGCAAAGATTGCTTCTGACAAACAACGGTTTAACATTTTCCTGTTTTTCTCATAAGCATCAGGCACTTTATAAAATGTGCTAATACTATTGATTTTTCGCTCACTATATATTCGAACTAAATTTACATTATCCATTTCATAAAGAATAAAAGGCGAATGAGTTGTTACAAACAAGTATGTGTATTTGCTATCGGTAAAAAGTATTTGTGATAATGCAATCTGCATAGACTTATGAAGATGGTTTTCAGGCTCCTCAATTAAAAACAAATTGATTTTCTTTTCCGCATTTTCATCTGACAGTATGTCGTATATTGAATATGCCAATAACTTTTTCCTACCTTCCCCAGCAGTAGGATATAAATTATCATCATTATCTTGTTTAATATATGGTATAATATTTGAGTACAATCCCTTTACTGCGATTTCGGATTTTATTGAAACAGATATCCCTTCATCATGGAATTTTTGATATTCTGGCGTAAGTTTATCCTCAAATTCTTTAATTCCAGACAGAGAAGCAATATGACCATTCAAATCATCAACTGTATTTTGAATTTTTGCCAGAATATCTTTATCTTCGTCCTTCTCATTTCTGACAAGCTGGCTCACATTCTTTTTAAATAGGGAATACAAATCAACATAAGAGTCAATATAAATGACATTAAATACATAGTCTATTTCATATAGATATCCTCTTTGCTTCATTTCGTAAAGATGATTAATATCGCCACCCCACGATAATATCGGTAGAGCGAGCATTTCTGTTTTGCTATATTCTGCAAAAAGCTTTATATATACCTTATTATGCTCACTTAGCAATGCACCTTTTAGCTGTGCACGGAGTTTTTGACAATCGCTGTCAGCAACATCACTAATATCTATAGTAACAACAATCTCAATTGGTTTATCAAGCTGCTTATTATGAAAATCCGAATCTAAAAGGTTTTGTTTACGAATATCTTTATCAAATACATATCGTAGAGCGTACAAGAAATTTGTTTTCCCCACATCATTTAGACCAAAAAATATGTTTTTATTTGATAAGTCAAGTTCAACATTATCAAAATTTCTAAAATTTTTAATAACTACTTTTTCAAATTTCATATATGTTCTTTCACCATCCATCTTGTTTGTATAATAAGAAAATTATACCATTATTCCATAATTAATCATATGATTTTCTTTGCATTTAGCTCATATGTACTGGGTGATAAAACCATCTGATAAATATCAATACTATTCTTTTTTCCAAATTGAATTATCTCTTCTTTAAAATTCTCAGAGATTTTCGCTCCTAAATAAAACGCTTTTATATTTTCTTTCAAATCCAAGACATATTTTCCATTTGGACATTTCAATTTTTCTGGCATTACTTTATTGAAATTAGCCGTCACAATTCGCCATTCTTTCTCGTACGACCAAACATCGGATTTACGACAAGTCGTCTTATAAATCCATTCTGTATTTTCACTTAACATATCTGCTTTAGAAACAGCATATCTATCCTTTGTATATATTACTGGGTATAAATGTTTATAAAGCATATCACTTTCTTTAAAATCATACTCTATACAAAATCCAGTATGATTCTGAGCATAATGGCTCCACATAAGCATAGAGTCATACACCTCAGATAAACAGACAACTCTTACAGCATCCTTGATTGTACTCATACAATCATTTAATCCATTTTGCAAAATATTCATCCAAGAGTCAGAAAGCCTTCCTCCATGAGCCTGCAAAACTATTTGCATCGCCCTTTCAATATTGTCAGAATAAAGAATTCTATTTTTTTCTTCCTGTTTAAGTGAAAATCTTCTTTCCAAAAGATGTATATATGTTTCTCTATCAAGTACACCTTCCAATGCATCTAACTGAAAGCAAAATTCACAATCATAGGGGTCGTTGAAATAAAGTGGTGATGATGGATACACTAATCCTTCAAAAGCTTCAAACTTCCATTTTTCAATGTTAATTATCCTCTGATGAATATAGCTATAATCATTCAGTTTTTCCGTATTAAATGACCTGTACCTGAATAACGTTCTTCTCATACGTATCCTCTCCCTTTACTCTCGAACAAGTTTTATTATATTACACTAATTATAATAAAGCAGCCGCTTACCCATTCAATAAGCAAGCGGCTTTGTCATTAAATCACCTCAAAATGTTTCAATGCATCCTTTATTGCTTCAACCTTCTCTGGAGTCGGATGCTTCCTCGGCTGTTTCAATTCCTCTACCGCATTAGGAGCATCGTACATCGGCAAGCCTAAATCTCTCTTTACCTCTGCAATATATGCGGTATGTACTTTGAAGCCGTATTTAGCTTCTATGTACTCCTTTATCATTTTGTAGGTCACTCGCTCTTTGGGCTTGTATGTTTCGGCTCTTTTTGCGATATTATCAAGCGGAACTTTTCCCTCACCCTCGCCAAACTCAACTTTTACGTTGATATGTCCGTCTGGCTTTTTGTGGGAAAGCAGTACTACCGTCTCCACATGTACCGTATTCCCAAACTGATCTACCGGCTGTACTTTTTCCACCTTATATCCATATTCCACCAGCAGTTTAAGATCTCTTGCCAACGTTGCTGAATCACAGCTTACATATACTATCCTGTCCGGAGTCATGCTTACTATCGTGTCCAGCAGTTTTTTATCACAGCCCTTTCTTGGAGGATCCACCACAACTACATCTGGCCTTGTCATATCATATTCTTTACTGTCTGTTGAATCGTTATCAGATTGTACGCCTGTCTGTTTTTTATAAAATGCTGGAACAACTTCTTCTGCCTTGCCAACAAAAAACTCTGCATTATCTATATTATTAATCTTAGCATTATTCTTTGCATCTTCTATGGCCTGTGGTACTATCTCAACTCCATATACCTTACCAGCTTTCTTTGCAAGGAATAATGATATTGTTCCAATGCCACAATACATATCCCATACGCTTTCATTTCCTTTAAGCCCTGCAAACTCAAGTGCCTTGTTATATAAAACCTCCGTCTGCTTAGGATTAACCTGATAGAATGAAAGCGGTGAAATCTGAAACTTTATATCTCCTATATAATCCTCAATATATGGTCTTCCGTAAAGAGTTATACATTCTTTGCCAAGAATCACATTCGTATCTTCTTTGTTTATGTTTACAACCAGTGATGCAACATTTAACTTAAGCTTCTGTATAGCTTTAACCAGTCCGTCTGCTGCCTCTTTTCTTAGCATTTTCTTAGTCACAAGGCATACCATAACCTCATCTGTATGATATCCTGTCCTTACAAGCACATGCCTGACTGTTCCTTTATGTATATTTTCATTATAAGCACGTACCCTGTATTCCTTCATCCATTCTTTTACAGCGTTAAGTATAAATGCATTATCTCTATGTCCAAGCATACAGTCATCATCAGGACATGCAATAATCGAATGTGTATGTCCTGCATAAAAGCCCATGACAATATTTCCGTCCTTATCCTCACCTACAGGATACTGTGCTTTGTTCCGATATCTGAAAGGTGTATCCATACCAAGTATCTCACACATTTCATAGTCAACACCTTCTGTAAGTCCACTTATTCTTAGCAAATTATCTTTTACAAGCTTCTGCTTATATTTAAGCTGTGCATTATAATTCATAGCCTGTATCTGGCAGCCACCGCACTGTCTGGCAATCGGACATGCTGGTTCCACTCTATCCTTAGATGGTTTAATTATATCCATCAGTCTTGCATAGCCATAATTCTTTTTAGCTTTCATTATTTTAACACGTACAACATCACCGATTACTGTATCCTTCACAAACAAAGTATAACCGTCTACTTTTCCAATTCCTTCACCAGATACACCTATATCTTCAATAGTCAGCTCCACACAATCATTCTTACTGTATGACATCCTTATCTCCATTTCCACTTATCTTATATTTTTCTATCTTTTTTCCTGTTTTACTGCATTTTCAATCTGCTCGTTATAGCATTACAATGATGTCATGGTCAAAAGATGTCCTAAAAGCTTGTCCTTCTTATATTAGAATGATGGTGTGGAGCTGACTATTGAAGATATAGGTGT
>OIEM01000946.1_pt1 | contig 13246 bp, 5 predicted proteins | sample 1581761 | NCBI WGS metagenome assembly OIEM01 (sample SAMN01760978, study PRJEB22395) | human gut metagenome | reverse complement strand
CTCAGCGAATTGTCCGTGCCGAAAGCGGTGCGGAAAATTTCATCATACCAGTCGGTATTGCTGTTGCCGAGAAGAGCAGCCTGGTCGGCGGTACCAAATCGTGATATCACATCACGGAACTCGTCCACCTCAAGATGCTCGGCAGTTTTTGTCTTCGTAGAGATTGAATTGGTTGTCTGGAAGGAGACTTTTATGCCGTCACCACTACCCTTCTTTGTCGTGATGATTATTACACCATTTGAAGCACGGGAGCCGTAGATTGCGGTCGATGAGGCATCCTTAAGGATAGACATGCTTTCGATGTCGTTAGGGTTGATAAGACTCAGGAAATTGCCTGCGCCTTCAACTCCGCCGCCAACCTCCAAAGGCACTCCGTCAAGCACAATCAGAGGGTCGTTGGAAGCGTTTAACGATGCGCCACCGCGTACACGGATAGTCGAACCGCCATTGGGAGAACCGCCGGAGTTGGTGATTGTCACACCGGCTATCTTACCGTTGATGAGCTCTTCGGGCGATGAAATGACACCTTTGTTAAAGTCTTTTTCGCTGATAGTCGAGACAGAACCGGTCATGTCATTTTTCTTCTGAGTACCGTAGCCGATTACTACTACCTCATCAAGAACCTCATTGTTAGGCTTAAGGGTGACATCAATTACATTAGATGTAATGTGTACCGTAAGATTTTCATAACCTACATAAGAGAATGTAAGTTGTTTCGCCGCAGCAGGGACTTTCAAGGTGTAACGGCCGTCGAGGTCGGTAGCCGCGCCTATCGGTTCTCCTACAACTTTCACCGATGCGCCAATAAGCGGTTCACCGGACTCGTCCATGACAGTACCCGTCACTGTCCGTTGGTTCTGTGCGTAAGCCGAAACGGGTATCAGGAGAATCGAGAGTATCACTCCCAGTAGCCAGCTCCTTGATTCGGCGTAGCCAATTGCTTTGTCCATTAGAAATGTTTATTGTTGTGTTTATATAAATTTAAGGAAGTCAAAAGGATCAGTCATTTCTAAAACTAAAAACAATCTTTCTTACTTTATCAATCTACCGTATATACAAAGGTAGAATATCGCTGTGACCGATGGGCTTAAAAATCGGACAAATAAGGCAACAAAATGGACAAAGCGTGTCAGGATTTTGCATTTGTGCGCTATTTGTCTTATTTGTGACTCACATTCTCATCCTCGCTGTGATATTGACTGGGGTTCACCCCATACTGATTCTGGAAACATTTGGCAAAATATGACGGAGTCTTGAAACCAACCATATAGCTGATTTCAGAAACGGTGAAACGGTGCTGACTCAATAGCACCGTTGCTTTCTGAAGTCTTACACTTCTGATATAGTCAAGCGGGGCGATACCCATATATTTTTTAATGAGACGATAAAGCCGTTTATTGGGGATACCGCTCTTTTCACACAATAGATTTACATTCAGATCAGGGTCGGAGATATTATCCTCAATGACCTTGGCTATCTTTGCCAGAGTCTTTTCATTTACTGATTCAGCCTCAATCGGTTTCGCTTCAGCTTCTGCAATTGTCTGAATCCTTACTTTCTCTTTTATCTCGCTTCGGCCTTTTAGCAAATGGTCTATACGGGCTAAAAGTGCCGCGGGTTCAAAGGGCTTGGTCATAAACACGTCAATGCCGAGCTTTATACTCTCGTTTTCAGTCTTATTGTCAGATTTCGCCGTCAACATAATAATTGGAATCGACGAAAGACGCGGGTGCTTCTTTATGCGCCTGACCATTTCGAAGCCGCTCATTATCGGCATCATTTCATCAACAATTATGAGGTCAGGAATTATAGAGGCTGCGATAGCAAGTCCGGAACGACCGTTTTCTGCCGTAAAACAGGTATAACTGTCTCTTATAATTTCAGAAATAAAGCCGGAAATCTGGGAATTATCCTCAACAATAAGGATTTTTGCATTGCCGGAATCCACATCCGTTTCCTTATTGCTTGAGACAGGCAGCGTTTTCTCCGAGACGGGAAGTGTCACTACAAATGAAGTTCCCTGACCTTCCTTACTGTAAAGAGCGATGTTGCCTTTCATCAATTCAAGATATTTCTTTATCAGATACAGCCCCAACCCAGTCCCTTCATGAAGCTTGGATATGGAGGGAGAACGGAACATCCTTTGAAAAACGAGCGGTTGGTCTATGTCGGCTATGCCTACGCCGTCATCCGACACGGCAATCTCAATTTCTCCTCCACTGACACTTATACCCAATGATATGGTCGAGCCATCATCGGAGTACTTGCAAGCGTTAGAGAGAAGATTTGTAATTACCGACTCAAATTTCACGGCATCAGCCTCTATAAGCAGCTGAGAACACTCGGAGTGAAAAAAGAATTTTTTCTGAGTGTTGTTTTCTTTGAAAATCTCAAAAACGCCCTTACAGAACTCCACGACATCAAAAGTGGATAATATAAGCAGGTTTTCATCATTATCCTCCAGATGTTGCAGTTCCAATGTGCGATGTATCATGTTGTTGAGACGCACGGCATTATCATAGACAGTCTCAAGATTACGCTTGCTTTCAAGGTCTTTTGCTTTCTCCTTCATTATGCTTATAGGGCCTAAGATCATTGACAGCGGAGTCTTGAGATCATGAGAAATCGTCGAGAGGAACGATAATTTTTTCTCGACATTTTCCAATGCTGTCTGGCGTTCTCGCTCTTGAAGAGCCCTGATGTTTCGTTTTCTAAAATACCAGATTATACCCAAAAGCGCTCCAAGCCCCAACAGGATATACAGGCAGATAGCCCACCATGACAATGCCGGGGGAGGCATAACCTTAAGCGGAATAGATAGTGGCTCAATCGGCGAACCGACAGTTTTCACCAGTATCTTGTAATTACCCATTTTAAGGTCTGAGAGAGAAATAGTGTTGGCACCTTCCGGCATCACAATCCATCCGTCCAATGTATCGGCTTGCGATTCTGCAAGTTTGTACATGAAGCGTTGCGTAGATTCCGAAGAATAATCCAGTGTACTGATAACCATGGTTATATTGCCGCCGTAAGGAATGGAAACGCCCTTTTTACCACTTTCCAGATCAGACAGGTCAAGGAGCCCTTTCCCCTTGTCATGAAGCACAAGCCTTATAGCCTTGTAATCATCTACATTACCTATATTATGATAATCAACTTCAAGTATTTCATCAGTTCCGCCGAGTAAAACTTTACCGGTGACAGTATCTTCATAAACAGCCGTATAGGAGTTTTGCGGGATGGGCAACAGTTTCGCTTTTAAGGTCTCCCCGTCAATGCTCCATACATTACTTACTGTAGAAACCCATATGCCATTGCCGACTTTTCCAATTGCCAGGATTGCCTCATCGCTATTTGTATAGGGGAAGTTAACTATCTCATTATTGCCTTTACAGTCAAAAACAATGGCACCTCCTTTATAAGCACACCATATTCGACCTTTTTCATCACGGCATAAATGGGTGGGATAATAACCTGTCAATCGATGTACGTCATATTTTTCCAGATTATCTTTAGAAGGAGAATACTTTGTTAAAACATTGTCCCTGAATAATAGTATCCAAAGATTGCCATCAGTATCGGTAACCATGTCGTTAACAAGGTCATTCGCCATACCGAGACTTTCGCCATTTGATGATTTACTATCCGTGTTCAAAGAATAATTGGCGACAATAGTTCCTCCTCCGGTATCAAATTTCGACTTTTCTACCCGGTGTAAGCCGCCGAGAAAGCTGCCTATCCAGTAATTATCCTTGTCTTCTTCAAAAGTATATACCCAATTGGAGCTGTGTTCTCCATTTTCATCGACTATATGAAATACATCAAATCCATTTGACTGTGGGTCAAACCTATTTAAACCACCGTCGGTCGAAAGCCATATATTGTGGTTGCTATCCTCGTCTATGGCTCTTATCCTGTTATGGGATAACGATTTCGAAAAGTCGGAGTGGCGATACCAACTTGGTGACGCTCCATCTGATAATTTTATTGCCCCGTTGGTTCCTCCTAACCATAAGTTATCCCTGCTATCCCGGTATATCGCGTGAATCTCATTTCCTTCACCGGTATGGGCAAGCGTACTCAGTTTTATTGTCCTGATAGTATTTGAATTGGATGCTATTGAAAAGCCCCTCTCATGTCCTGTCCAGATATTATGGTCTCTATCGGCAAGAATACACCATATCTCGTTATCTGACAGGCTAAGTTCTTGCCTTGAATCATGACGATAATGACGTAAGGTGTCTTTATGCCAATCAAATACGCCATTATCCGTACCTATAAGAATATGGTCGTTATGTCCTTTTGCCATACTCTTGATATTGTTATTCTCTAATGCCGCTATTTTCTTCCAAGTATCATTTACAGGAGTATATTCATATAAAGTCCCCTCACTGCCGATATAAATACTACTATTGTCCGGAGATTCCAAAAGGCAGTTCACAAACAGATTCTTTAAATTCGGATTATCTATCCCCGCTTTTACCTTGGTAAATTTATTGGTATTGGAATCCCATCTGGCAAGTCCGTTATATGTTCCCACATATAAGATACCCCTACTATCGCGTATCATGGAATAGACAGATTTATGCGGCAAGCCTGCGGAGAAATCCGTCACGCTCCCATTATTAAGATTTAAGTTAAATATTCCATAGAGACTTCCAATCCAAAGCTCGTTATCGTATAAGAGCAGGCATCTGATTTCTTTAGGTAAGGGCGCGTTGCTGAAATTAATACCCCCCGTGTTATAATCATAAATCAGAAGACCATTGTTACCACCAATATACATCAGCCCGTCTTTCTCAATGATAGAGTATATCTGGGTTCCGAACAATTCATTCTTTCCTACGGGATGGACAGTCACCCCATCATAGAAATACAATCCACTATTAGTGCCGACCCACATGATGCCATGACTATCTCGTAACATACAGAAGACTGCCGTCTTCTTTCCGTCAACAGTCACATTCTTCCATGCAAGTTCAGGCTCCGGCAACTGCGGGACCGCCCCAACTTTCATAAAGGCTCCACTCAACAGAGCCATTACAAAAAGACTTAGCCATGCGGGATTTTGTTTTATTGGTTTCATGCTACTGATTATTCGGTAATTAATGTACAAAATTAGCTATTTTTTAATGAGCTAAGCATATCATTTTTACTAATACTATACAACATTTCGGACAAACCATGCATTAAATAAGACAATGTACCTACATCCTATTCTGAGATTGCCAGAAAGGATATAGACTCAATGTTGTTCAATAGTTACAGACTCAATTTAATACGAGCCAAAACTACTTGAAATCTTCATCCCATTCTATAATCACATTAAGTCAAACTTGAAGAGGGCAATAGAATCGTGCAATGATAATTTCTCATAGCCGACATAGAGAGCCGTCATGTAAAATGAAAAGCATTAATATCTCTATATGATTATAACATATAGATGCCATGCGGCAATCTGACGTGAAATTCAGAAAATATAAACCGAATTTTGTTATCCGAAATGCCAGACTATAATTTGAGATTCTAATAGACGCACCGGAACTGGTAATCGGTGCCGGATTTCAAGGGCGAGTTTTTGCTATGTCGGGATTATAGAATGGAGATCGCATTTATTGTTGCACTCAAGCAGACTATACGGTTGCCGCATTCAATTCAAATCCGATATGACATCACACTATCTTCTTACCGAGTTTTCGAGTGATGTCTGATTCGACAAAGGGGAAAGATTCTTGCCAGATTAAGATTTGGAAAGTTGTATCGGTCGATAAAATATCAAGCGAAAAATTTTGTCGATTCTTTCTTTTCGTGGCTAACTTTTGCAGTACACTTTCGCATTGAGTACACTTTTAGTACACCTGAGAAATAAGAAACCCCTTGAAAAATCAGTCGATTATCAAGGGGTTGGGGTGCCCAGAACAGAACTACAGATATCGCTTTCTAATATTTTCAATTGTATTTTAATTGCATTGACTATCAGATAAATATAACAATCCGTTTTTCATTTGAATTTCTTTCAGCGTAAGGAAAAGTAAGATTTTTGCACGTAAAATTGCACGTAAAATTTATTCGTTATATCTTTGCTGAGTAAAACCTTTATACTCTCCGAAAGATGGCAACATTTAGATTTGAACTCGACCACAAGCCGACACGCAACAAAACTTATAACCTCTATCTGATGGTGACGGCTGCGGGTAAACGCACAAAGAAGAAAACCGGTATTCAGTTGAAACGCATTGACGACTTCAATCCTCAATGCAAGGGAAACAACTGGATTCGAGCGAATGTTCCCGATGCAAAAGTCCTCAATGAGCAATTACGCCTTATGCTCGCGCAAGCTAACGAGGCATATCAGGAATTGGCATCAGATGGCGATGTCTCATCTGCCAAGGTTATAAAGAATCTGGATGCTGAATATGTGTCGCCGTCTTTTATGGAGTTTGCTCGTGAACGTGCGCAGATGATTTATGATAACGGTGGATGGAGAAACTGGCGCAAGTATTGTGGCCTCATCAATAAGCTCGATGCCTTCCGCAAGAAGCGCCGTATGGCTGATATAACCGTCGACGACCTGACTGTTGATTTGTTGACTCGCTTTGACAACTTCCTCCACAAGTGGGAGAATGAACGTGAACCGGGCAAATTGCTCCATCCTAACACAATTGAAGTTCAGTTTAATATTTTGCGTACACTTGTTCATCGAGCAATCGAGGTCGGCATAATGGAGGCATCGAAGGATCCCTTCCTCGTATTCAAATACAAGGGCGTGAAGACAACGAAAGAAAAGTTGAGCGATACAGAGATGGAGCGCATCATCGCGCTTAATCTTGAGGAAGGTTCGCTAATATGGCATTGCAAGAATTATTTCCTGTTCAGCTATTATTGCGCCGGAATTCATGCCGCCGACTTGATTCAGCTTCGTTGGCGTAATGTTACCGAAAATGGGCGACTTCATTATCAGATGGGCAAAAACCACAAAGACCGAGACCTCTTACTCGTCGACCAAGCGTTGGATATACTTCGGTATTATCACAATGAAGACGTGAAACCGGATGATTATATATTCCCGCTGCTTGAGAATGATGCGCCGTTTGCCAAATTTGTCACCCAAGCCGATAAGGACAGAATGAAGCCGGAGCTGCGCCACCAGCTGTATCAGCAGATTTCAGCCAAGAATGCCCTCATCAATAAATATCTGAAAAAGATTGCGGAGAAGGCAGAAATCACAACAAATCTTACCATGCACATCAGCCGTCATGCTTTTGCCCACATCGCACAGGAAGCAGGCGCTGAAAGCTCCGCTATCAAGAACATTCTCGGGCATAGTAACCTTGCCACAACCGAACGGTATATGGGCAGTTTCGACACATCGAAGACTGATAACACTCTGCGCACTCTCTTCAAAAAGAAATCTGGGCCCAAGGTTGCGCCACAGGAGGGAGCTGATAGTTCAATGTCGAAAGAAGAGAAAGCCATCGAACTGCTGAAAGGCATGACCCCGGAGCAAATAATGGCTGTGATTTCGGCAATCAACAAATAGCGGTTGCGTAACTGGCGAATTATGAGTAAATTTGCACATATAATTACAAAAATATGCCTCTGACAAAAGATGAAATAAGGTCGCTGTTGAGCGACATAGAGAATGAGCGTGTGGAGCGCACATTATCCACTGACAATACAAAGAAAATGTCGGAGGCAATCTGCTCGTTTGCCAACGATATACGCAACACGAGGAAACCGGGATATTTTCTTATTGGCGCCGATGATGACGGAAATCTCGATGGACAGACATTCACTGATGAGCAGTTGCGTTCATACGCAGGACTCCGCAATTCAGGAACAATACTTCCTCCGCCGGCAATGATGGTATATAAAGAGTCTTTTCCTGAAGGAGAAGTGGCGGTTATCGAAGTTCAGCCAAGCGAAGATACTCCAGTCAGGTACAAGGGCGTGATTTGGATTAGAATCGGCGCAAGAAAAGCTGAGGCAAATACAGAGGAAGAACGCATCTTGACCGAGAAAGGTCAGATACATAGCTCTTCTTTCGATGGTCGTCCGTGCCGAGAAGCCACGATTGATGATATTGATGTGGAACTGTTCAAGAATGAGTATCTGCCAAAAGCTGTGTCGCCCGCGACATTAGCAAAGGACAGGCGCACAACTATTCAACAGATGGCGTCATTGCGTCTGTTTGACACTCGGTTTAATTGCCCTACCTATGCCGGGATTTTGTTGTTGGGTAATGATCCTCAATATTTTATTCCGGGAGCATATATCCAATATGTTAAGTTTGCCGGGATGACTCGCGCGACAAAAGTCCTGAAAGAAAACCGTTTCAAGGGGAACCTCATTTCCATGTTGAAAGAACTGGAATATTTCATCAAATACTCTATCGAAAACAAACGTCCGGAATTTGTCAGCGTATTGCGCGAGGAGCCTCGTATCAACTATCCGTGGGAGGCAATCCGTGAGCTTGCCATGAATGCCGTAATGCACCGAGCCTATAACGGCAACAACTCCCCGATAAAATTCTACGAGTATAGCGACCGCATAGAGATTGACAATCCGGGCAACTTATATGGCAAGGTGAACTTAGAGAACTTTCCCAACGAAACAGACTATCGCAATCCCAACATAGCCGAGATAATGCTCAATCTTGGTTATGTCAACCGTTTCGGCAGCGGTGTGAATACAGTTTCGACGCTTCTTGAAGAGAATAAAAGTAATCCTGCTGAGTTCCTACTTGGTGATTATACAACGTTCAAGGTAATTGTCCAGAACGCCGATGTCATAGAGAGTGGCACCAATGACACAGCAAAATCTCCCAATGTCATAGTTAATTCTAACGAAACTGGCACCAATGATGATGAGGCTGGCACCAAGAGTGGCACCAATGAGAACATAGATGGCACCAATAATAATGGTGTTGGCACCAATAGTGGCACCAATAATGATGCTCAGCGAAAAATTGCTATAATAGAGATGATGAAGCATAATAAACGTGTCAGTGTCACTCAAATATCCAAGTCCTTGAATATCCCTCGCCGGACCCTATTTAGAATCATTGATATATTGAAGTCTGAAAACCGGATCAAACGTGTTGGAGATTTAAAGTCTGGCACATGGGAAGTTATAGAATAGCTCCCGGCTGTTATCCTTATGAACGAGGCGGAAATTAACGAATTAAATCGGTTGCGAGCAGAGAATGCACGGCTGAGGGCGTTGTTGACACGTCACGGGATTGCGGCGGACAAACCGGAGTCTGCGTTGCCTCGAAAGCCGGCACTATCCTTGGATGAGAAGGTGGCACTCTTTCGCGGTTTGTTTCAGGGGCGCGAGGATGTATTTGCTCGGCGATGGTTCAGCCCAACGACAGGCAAGAGCGGCTATCAACCTGTGTGCGCTCGGGAGTGGAGCCGTGAGTATTGCGATAAGAAAAAATTCAAATGCGCCGAATGTCCGAACCGCGAATTTCAACCTTTGGGATACAGTGACATATACCGTCACCTCGAAGGGAAGGATCCAAATGGACGCGATGTTGTTGGCGTATATGCCATATTGCCGGACAATACCTGCAGATTCCTATGTTGTGATTTCGATGACAAGAATTGCGAGCATGGTTATCAAAAGGATGTTATGGCATACGTCGGTGTTTGTCGCGACTGGGGCGTTCCGGCATATATCGAGCGATCTCGCTCCGGCAATGGCGCTCATGTCTGGATTCTGTTTGACGAACATATAAAAGCTCAGACGGCACGGCGATTGGGTAATGCAATTCTGACAGAAGCTATGGAGCGAGAAGGCCGGATGTCGTTCAAGTCATACGACCGTTTCTTCCCAAACCAGGACTTTATGCCTACGGGCGGATTCGGCAATCTCGTTGCCTTGCCGCTGCAAGGGAGAGCTCGTAAAGACGGTAACAGCGTGTTTGTTGATGAAGACTTCATCCCGTTAACCGACCAATGGGAATATCTGCAAAGAATGACGAAGATGACAGCCGCAGAGGTTGAGAAGTTAGTGTCGAGATATGACCGAGAGCCGCTTGGCGAACTGTCAAAGTCCAGCGAATCCGCGCCATGGGAACGCTCGTTGCCAAAGCCTATGTCAACGGCGGACTTTCCTAAACATATCACCATCGTACGTTCATCCGGCATTTATATTCCGACAAAAGGATTGTCTGCCAAGGCCGTTAATCATCTTAAGCGTCTGGCGGCTTTCAAGAATCCTGAATTTTATGCGAAACTCGGAATGCGACTGCCTGTCTATAATCTTCCGCGCATAATCTCATGCTCGGAGATAACCGACGATTATCTCATTCTGCCGCGAGGTTGTGAGGAATCCGCGATAGATTTCCTAAGAGAAAATAATGTGGATGTCGAAATTCAGGATAAGGCTAATCCGGGAATGCCGATTACGGTAGAGTTCAATGGTCAGCTGTATTCTGAGCAAGAACACGCGATTGAGGAACTTGCCAGGCATCGTTGCGGAACTCTATATGCCACAACTGCCTTTGGCAAAACCGTTACCGCCGCTGCCATGATAGCCCGGAAGAAAGTCAACACCCTGATATTGGTACACACCAAGGCTTTGCTCGACCAATGGCGCAAATGTCTATCGGAATACCTGATAACAGATTTTCAACCGGAAGAACAACCTAAAGGCCGTGGCCGACGCAAGAAATTCCAACAATTCGGAGCATTGTCATCTACTGAGAACACACTCAATGGCAATATTGACATCGCACTACTGCAATCGTGTATTAACGACAATGAGGTAAAACCGTTTGTGCGAGAATATGGCATGGTGATAGTTGATGAGTGCCATCATGCCCCGGCGTTCAACTTTGAGCGCGTTCTTCGTGAGGTGAACGCCCGTTATGTCTATGGCCTTACTGCTACGCCAATACGCAAGGATGGTCATCAACCAATCATCTTTATGCAATGCGGTGAAATCCGTTATACGTCCGATCCCAAAGTACAACAGGCTCAACAATCCTTCCGGCGACTCCTTATCCCGCGTTTTACTTCTCACCGCAATCTCAATGCCGATGGCAGCAACTACGCGCAGATTCTCGAAGAGTTAACCGAAAACGAATCGCGAAATAAGCTCATACTGGATGATGTTGCTTCCAACCTTGCCGAAGGGCGCACTCCGATAATTCTTACTGCACGCACGGCTCACGTTGACATTCTTACTAAACAGTGTCGCAAAATCTGTCCGAATGTAATACGACTCGTAGGCAATGATTCAGCAAAAGCCAAGCGAGAGGTGATGTCCCGACTGAACGATATTCCGGCGAATGAGCCCTTAATTGTTGTCGCCACCGGCAAATACGTAGGAGAAGGATTTGACCTTCCGCGGCTTGACACTCTGATGCTCGCCCTCCCTGTGTCGTGGAAAGGACTTATTGCACAATACACCGGACGACTGCATCGCAACTATCCCGGTAAAAACGAAACCCGCATCTACGACTACATTGATCTGCGCGTTCCGGTCTGTGATTCGATGTATCGCAAGCGTCTCCATGGTTACAAAGCTGTAGGCTATTCCATCGCTGTCGCTAACGAAGGATTGTTTGCCGAACCGACGACTGAGACCATCTTCGATGCGTCGGATTTTGAAAAACCATTCCATGACGACCTTGCATCAGCGAAACAAAGCATCGTAATATCGACAATGCGTCTGCGCTGGAATAAGACACCTCGAATCATCGACCTGCTCGCCACCACCTTACTACGCGGTGTCAGTGTCACAATCGTCATTTCTGAAACAGGTCATCGAGAAACCGAACTTCAGGCGATGGGCTTCAATATCATCCACCGTCCGGAATGCAAGATGCAATGCGCCATCATCGACCAACGTATCGGTTGGTACGGCAGCGTCAATCTCATGGGCCGTTCCCTTGCCGACACCAACGTCATCCGCATGGTCTCATCTGATTTGGCGAATGCCTTAATGGATGCTTTGAGGCTGTGAAACTATAAGAAAACATGGGGACTGCGACTTCGGAGCAGTCCCAAGCCCCGGCACGGCAAGGTCATTTGGGTCACCTGCGTTCCCCGAGCCCTTCGGGGTTCGTGGTAACGGCAGAGTTACCCGAAATCCAAACGGTAACTGTTTGGACACCTTGCTGTGCTCCAATGGGCACACTCTACAATAAGGAAACAGAATGGCTTGCCTCTGTGGCAGTCTGTCTGAAGACCGTGCGGATGTTGAGGACAAATATTTCGGATGGAACGATACCGGTTGGTGCTATATCTATTGTTTATAGCTATATACATGTACAACCTTATGCTATATCCGGCCAAAAATGTTTGGTAAGAATGACAAATTATCCCTTACTTTGCAACGTCAACGACACGAAACGCCTCCGACGGGAGGCTCCTAAATCTGGTCAATGATACGAGAGGTCTCTTAATAATACTATGACACCCGATGGTGATTGACTGGTTGACTAATCAGTCAATCAACTGAATCCCCGTCAAGTCACTATTGATTTTCAGCGCGATAGACTCATGTCTATGCGTGGATGGTAAATGTTACCGCCCCTATGACCGTCGATTGCTGCCGCCCATGTGGTCCCACGGCAATTCAATCGACACTTCACCCAACTGATTATACACCTGTTTGATTGACCGAGTAAAGCATCAACCATTCTGTTGATTGCCTGCCTCGCCAAACAAGCGATTGAGTAACTGATTGGTTAGTCAGAACGTCAGTATCGCTAATGTCCAAAGTGGCAGAACTGCAACTGACTGATTGGCTAATCAGGCAGAATACCGCTCGCTTGATTGACTGAAGCCATACCCAATCAATCGCTCACCCAATCATCTGACTGCGCAGTTGCGCGATTAACCGGTTGATTGGTTGAAGTCCTGATTAGTCAGCACTTCGACCAATCAGTCAATCGCCTGTGTGACCAGTTAATTGAGTAGTCAGGCAGTTGCATATTCAGTTGAGTGAGCGGTCAAGCGATTAGACAACTGAATTATCAACCGGATTCCATCTTCTTTGTAGATGGAGTCAGAACCCTCAAGCCCGAATGCAAAGTACCTCGCAAAATATCAACCCATCAACTCTATTGTTCGTAGTGCCGGAAGAAGAATGGCGCAACCTCCATGCCACACTGGAGCAAATCATCGACCTCATCACCCGGCGCAACGCCGACGACTCCAGCAGCGAATGGATAGAATCCGAAGCTGCTCGAAAGCTCCTCGGCATATCCCCCAAGACGTGGCAGAACTAC
>OIEM01000938.1_pt1 | contig 13301 bp, 19 predicted proteins | sample 1581761 | NCBI WGS metagenome assembly OIEM01 (sample SAMN01760978, study PRJEB22395) | human gut metagenome | reverse complement strand
TTACATACATTAATCCTATTTTTTTATCTACTGTTGTACTTGATGCACTACTTCCCACTTCATATTGATATGCAATCTTAGGTACATCATTTAAGTATATATCATTTCTAGCACCTGCGACTTCAACTTTCCATGTTGTTGTTGCGATTTTATCGGCTAATGTTCCTAAACTTGTTAAATATTCTCCATTTAAATATGTATTTAAACTTGATGTTGACCATGTATTTGAACCATTTGTATCCCAATTTTGAATTCCTCCTATTGATTTTGCTCTTATTACTTTTGTTTTGTCTCCAAATACTCCTATTATTCTAAATAAATTTGCATCTGGACATGTTGTTGTATCTGAACCTAAGCAAATATAATTATTTACACTATTTGATGCTCCAGCATATCTATAGCTATTGTCTCCAGCTCCGTTAGCTAGTGTACTATCGTGATAATATAATGTATTGTCTTTTCCATTCATTGATAAAATACATGAATTTAAGGTTTGTCCATTCGAACATACATCAGCCATTGTTATACTTTTAGCTTCTTTTTGAATTAATATTTGACCTCTAAAACTCTTACCTGCATTTGCCGATTGGTCTGCGTTATAATTTACAAATGTTACTGTTATATTCCACTCTTCTGTTTTTGCTGGATTTGCTGTTATTTCTCTATTATCAAATAATGTAATTACTCCACTTTTTGTTGTTATATCAAAACCAGATATACTTGCACCTTTTCCATCTGTTACTGTTTTATGTGTTAAACTTGTTATACTTGTTATTTCGTTTCCACTTGTATCTTTTATTGTTAAAAGTAATTCTGGTGTACTTTCATTTTGTGTATATGTAAATGTATTTTCAGATATATTTAAATACAAATTATAATGGTCTGTTGCTGTGTTTGTTTTGTTGTTGGCAGTAAGAATAGCTTTTGCAAATGTACTTCCAGTTTGATTACCTTTTCCTGATGCAAAGTTATCTTGATTTAATGAAAAACTTATTGGGGCTCCGGTTTCAAAAGAAAAAACATCTACAGTATAAGTTTTAACTGTTGCAGAAGTTTGAGCAGAAGTATTCCCTTGAGCTGCAAAATAAGCAAATGATGCCCCAATTACTAAAATAGCAAGGGTAACTATGGCAATAATACTTAATATTATTTGTTTTTTATTTTGCATTGATACTCACCTTCTTACCTTAATTATAATTATATAATAAAATGGTATTTTATTCAATAAAAATTTTTATATTTTATAGCAATTCTTCTAACTTTTAAAATTTTGTTAGTTTAAAAAGTTCATAACTAAATCAATTATTACTTCTTTTTCTTTTGGGTTTGACTGTGCAATAAGTAATGTTAAAGAAGCTAAAGTATTATTATCAATAGTTTGATTATTATCCTTATATAATATGTCATAAAAGCTTAAAAAGTAGATAAATAATGTTGCTGCTATTCTTTTATTTCCGTCTACAAAAACATGGTTTTTTACAATCATATATAGGAAATTAGCTGCTTTTTCTTCAACATTTTTATATACATCTACTCCATCAAATGTTTGATAAATATTACCAATGATTGCTTCTAAACCTTTATTTCTTTCAATAGCAAATATATCACTTTCTTCATTAAATCTTAATTTATTAATTATCTTTATACAATCATCATATTTTATTTGTTTTTCACTACTACTTCCTTTAGGTTTTTCTAAAGTTTTGTGGTCATAATCATCTAGTAGGTCTAAGGCTTTAGAATATTTTCCAATTACTTTTAAAATTTCTTTTGCATCACTATTTTCAAATTTTTCATCTACTCTATTAGCAATATCAATTAACTTAACTGTCTTTTCTAAATACTCTAATCTTCTTTGATTTATAGCATAACCTTTTAACATATAATCTTTTAAAATTTTATTTGCCCATTTTCTAAAAACAATACCATTTTGTGATTTAACACGATAACCAACACTAATTATCATATCTAAATTGTAATATTCTACTTGATAAGTTTTACCATCTTTTGCAGTTGTCGCAAATTTTGCGACAACTGAATTATCTAGTTCTTCATTTAAAGCATTATTAATATGTTTACCTATTGTTTTAATATCTCTATCAAACAAAATGGCTAATTGTTCACGATTTAACCATACGGTTTCATCCTTCATATTTACTTCTAATTTAACATTTTGATTTTCAAATAAAATTATTTCATTTTTCATAAACACTTAACCTCCGAATTTTATTGTACCCCAAATTTTCTTTTTATTTTCATAATCATAAAACTAATTTTAGTATATCACAAATTTAGTATTTAGCAAAATTTAGTATTTAAAAAACGTAGAAAGTTATTAACACTATCTACATTTTATTAACATAAACACTTAATTATCATTTTTTGAAAATAAACATCCACAATAATCTTGGCGATATAAGTTATATTCTTTGGAATATTCTATTGATTTTTTATAACCATCACCTTTTTTAAAGTCACTAAATAAGTATTTTATATTATATTTATCTTGTAAAATACTCCCTAATATATTTATTTGTTTACTATTTTTATATGGACTTACTGTTAGGGTTGTTCCAAAATAATCATAGTTTAACTCTTTGGCTTTTTTGGCAGTTGCTTCAAGTCTTATTCTAAAACAAACTGGACATCTAGCTTGTCCTTCTTTTTCTTGTTCTAAACCCACTACACTATTTCTAAAAATATTATTATCGTAATCACAATCTAAAAAATTAATATTTTCATGTTTAAATTCTTTTATAAATCTAATTTGTTCATTTTTTCTTTTTAAATATTCTTCGTATGGCTCAATATTTGGATTATAATAAAATACTGTTATATTAAAGTATGGTGCTAAAAAACTAAGCACTTGTGTAGAACATGGTCCACAACAACTATGAAGTAATAATTTTGGTTTATAATCTAATTCTTTTATTAATTTAATTAATTCATTCTGATAATTCATCTTTTGTTTCTTCCTTTTCTTTTATTAAATCAAATGGTTGAAATACAACTCCTTTACTTGTACTATCTAAATTTAATATTCCTTTTTTATTTTCATCTAATGTTGTATATATCTCTTCATATTTATTTAAATTATCCATATTTGCTAAGTTAATATATACATAATTACCATCATTCATTCTAAGTAAAAATCTATTTTTATCTATTACTTTTTCATTCTTTATATCTGGTGAATATTCTATTTCACTGACATGTTTTAAAATATCTATTTTAATATTACTTAATTTTTTTATTAAATTATCATAAATATCACTCGGTGTATAATTAATAAGTATAGGTATATTTAAAGTATTTTTTATATTATCTATTTTACTTCCATCTTCAAAAACATATACTTTTTCTAAAGCATTATAAAATAATACATTTTGTTCAGTTACTGTTATTAAAAGAGTTCCATTTAAATATTTGTTTATTTTAACACTCTTTATAGCTTTATTTTCTAAGATATTGTTTTTTACTTTTTTTGTATTTAAATTAAATATTTTATTATAACTTTTTATATTTCCATCATTAATTATATTGTTATCTGTAATAGTATTATTTCCTTTTATAACAATACTTTTTATAGGTAAATTAAAATAATAATAAAAAGCCATTATAAATAAATATAATGTTAGTAATATTACTAATAAGGCTTTTTTATTTAGTTTCTTTTTTACCTTTTTTTCCATTATTTCACCACTTTACTATTATTTGTTCTAGTTCTAAATCAATATTCTTTTGGTTCTTTACTTCTTCTTTTACTTTATTTATTAAATCTTTTATATCTTTACTTGTGGCATTATTTTCATTAATAATAAAATTTGCATGTTTATTACTTACTTTTGCACCACCTACTGAAATATTTTTTAAGTTACATTCATCAATTAATTTACCTGCTGATAAGCCATTTGGATTTTTAAATACTGAACCTGCTGATGGATATTCCAAAGGTTGGCTATTTTTTCTTTTTTCTAAATTTTCTTTTATAATTTCCCAGGCTTTTTTAGTATCTCCTTTTTCTAATTTAAATATGGCACCGATAATAATTATATTACTATTTTTAAATTCTGTATTACGATATTCATACTTAATATTTGTTTTATTTATAAGGGTCACTAAATTATTTTTTAATACTAAAACAGCTTTTAAATCATCAAATATTTCTGTGCCATTTGCTCCGGCATTACCAATTATTGCTCCCCCAAGTAAACCGGGAATACCATAAAGATTTGCAAAATTTATATAACCATTATCTAATGTTTTTTTAACAAATTCATTTAATGATAAGCCAGCACAAGCAAAAACAAATTGGTTTTTTATTAGAAATGTATTTAATTTATCAAGTTTAATAATAGCACCATCAAAATCTTCATCTGGGAGTAAAACATTCGAACCACCACCGAGAATATAATACTTAATATTTTTATTATTTAATTCATTTAAAACATTCATTAATTCTTCTAAATCATTTGGTTTAATTAAATATTTAGCACTGCCACCGATATGATACGTATTTAATTTTTTTAAATCAACATTTTCTTCATATTTCATTTTATTAATTCCTTTATCTCATCATAAATTATACTCGAAGATTCTTTAGTATTCAAGGCTTCTAAATTATTTTTAAATTCATTATATAATTTATCATTGTATACAAGTTCATTTACCATGACTTTAATAATGTTATCATTTAAGTTTTTTTCTTCAATTAATTCAGCGACTTTTAAATTTACTAAATCTAAGGCATTATAATATTGATGATTATTTGCAACATATGGGCTTGGTATTAAAATACTTGGAACTTTTAAAGATAATATTTCTGATATAGTTGATGCTCCCGCTCTGGAAATAATTAAATAGGCATCTTTCATTATACTTGCTAAGTTATCATAATATGGTACAACTTTAACATTTTTAGAAAAATTAGCATCACGCATAAATTCTTCATAATAATTATTTCCGGTTATGTATAAAACTTTGTATGACTCATTATCAATACTACATAAAAAGGATTTGAACTTGTTGTTTAATGTCTCACTACCTAGAGAACCTGCAACTATAATAATTAATTTATCTGTTGGTTTAAAACCTAAAGTTACTTTTGATGTTTTTTTAATTGCTATAGCATTTTCTCCACATGGGTTACCAGTATAAACAACCTTTTTAGCATTTTTAAAATATCTTTCACTATTTTTAAATGATATACCCACTAAATCAACTAGTTTAGATAAATGAATATTTGATTTACCTGGGATACTGTTTTGTTCATGGATAAATGTTTTAATTCCTAACTTTTTGGCTGCTTTAATAACTGGATATGTTACATAACCTCCACAACCAATAACAACATCTGGCTTAAATTCTTCCATTATTTTTGTACATTTATTAATAGCTTTGTTAATTAAAAAGATGTTTTTAAAATCTCTAGCTATATTAGTTTTACTAAAACCATATATTTCTAATGCTTCATATCTAATATTCATTTTAGGTACAATATCTTTTTCCATTCTATTATGAGTACCAATATATAAAACTTCTAAATTACTTTCACGTTCTTGAAACTTTTTTATTATTGCTAAGGCTGGATAAATGTGACCACCAGTACCTCCAGCTGATACAATTATCTTCATTTATTAATCACCTACTACAATTATACACTAAAATTTATATTTTTTATTAACTTTTTTGCAATTTATTATCATCTATTATATATTTTACATCTTTTTTTAACTTAATTGTGCCATAAATTATTACTTCAATACCTCTTTTTGTAAAATTTTTAATTAATTTATCTGTTGTAATACCATCAAGTAAACATATAAAATCTAAATCATAATCACTTTTACTATTTAAAATATAATTTAATACACCATACTTATAATTGGAATTTAAATCTCTTAGTTCTAAAATAACATTATTATGAAAAGACATTATATAAAAGTTTCTTTTATATTTATTTAGTAATTTTAATAATTTTTTCTTATTTATATCTCTTTCTTTTATTTCTAAAAGTATTATTTTATCTGTTTCTATCTTAAGTAAATCTTCAAGTAAAGAAATATTTTTTAAATCTTTAAAATATGTATTTCTAACTAAAGCTCCATTATATAAAGAATTATGATAAATAATAAATTTATTATCAAGTGTTGTTCTTATGTCACACTCAATTCCAATATATTTGTTACTTTCTAAACCATTTTTTAAAGCTTCATAAGAATTATCTTTTACATCTTTACTCCATAATCCTCGATGTGCAATTAGTTTCATTAAAAAAACACCCTAGTTAATTATACTTGAGTGTTTAGTTTAAAATGCTATCATAACAGAAATATATATTAGTAATAAAACAACACTTATTACTGATATACCTGTTAAATTAATTTTTCTATCTTTCATGATATTAATTTTATCAAAAACTAAATTGGTTTTCAAGATATTTTAATCGATTTTGACATTTGGTTGTCATTAACCTTTTAATTTTGCGACATTTTTATATTTTTAAATTCTAACTTGTTACTAATTGCAAAATATTAATGCTTTTTACACCAAATCGAGAATTTTATTAATTTTTGTGTTATTTCTCCACTTTTTGCCATTTTGCTTCAAGTGTGATATTCTTTTTAATTGGTGTGTTAAAATCAAATTTTTCTCCATCCAAATACCAACCTAGAAATTCATATTCTTCATTTGTTGGAGCCGTTGGTTCACTAATAGTTTGTCCAACACGTACAGATACGGGAGCAACTCCAGCCCCAATCTTAGCAACAAATGAAACTGTCACATTTCTAAAATATGCTAAGTATAAAAATACTCCGATTGCTGCGCATGATGCAAATATTAAAATTAAACTAGTTTTATTTTTCATAATTATCTTCCCTTTCCTATTTCTTCTGTTAATTCCATTACATGTACTTTTTTTAATTCTAATTCTAAAATATATAATTTTTTAACATATTTTTCTAATATTTCTTTTTTTAATCCTTTTTTCCTTAAAGATAGGAGATACTCTTTTATACGATTTATTTCTGTATATGCCACCAAGACATCGTCACTAGTAGTATCATCATTAGAAACTAAAGCATAAATTATTTTTAATAATTTTTCATATTCTTTATTTAATTTATGTTCCCAGAGAGGATTTAACATTTCATTATCTAAGACTGTTACTTCAATACTTTCTTTATATCCTTTTTTAGGACTAAATTTGTAACTAGATTTTTCTTGATATAATAAAACTTCATGGTCTTTCTTAGTATTTTTTAAAATATAATTAGTCATTGTTATCCTCCATTAAGTCTGGTCTTAATGCTTTGGTTTTTTCTATTCTAGAAGTGGCGCGATATTCATTTATCTTTTGGTGATTTCCACTCGTTAAGACATCTGGAACTTTTAAACCACGATATTCTGCAGGTTTAGTATAGGTAGGATAATCTAAGAGTGAATCATTAAATGATTCATCAAGAAGACTTTTATTAGTTATTACTCCAGGGATTAGTCTCGTAATAGAATCTGTTATAGCCATCGCTGGTATTTCTCCTCCCGTCAAAATATAATCTCCGATTGAAATAACTTCATCAACTCTAGTTTTGATTCTTTCATCAAAACCTTCATAATGACCACAGATAATAATTAAATGTTTATGCTCTAATAATCTTTTAGCAACACTTTGCTTATATTTTGTTCCTTCTGGACTTAATAAAATTATGTAAGCATCACCCGTATCAATACTATCTAAACATTCAAATATTGGTTCACACCTTAAAATCATACCTGAACCTCCACCATATGGAGTATCATCAACTTGCTTGTTATTTAAAGGAGAATAATCCCTGAAATTAATTAAATTTATAGTTACTTTTTCTTTTTCTATGGCTCTTTTGATTATTGATGTATTAATAAAGCCTTCAAACATCTCTGGAAATAGTGTTAAAATATCTATTTTCATATACCCTCCTTAAAAATTTAGTTCTTTAGCATTTTTAGTATATAATATTTTTTTATCTAAATCAAATCTTTTTACATAATTATCTATTAGTGGAATATAAAATTCTTTTGTTCCCTTTACTTTTATTAAAACATTTATACCTTTTACAACTTCAATTATTTTACCTAATTTTGTATCATCTTCATCTACTACTTCACTATTTATTAAATCTTTATAAAGAAATTCATCTTTTGAAAGATTTAAATCTAATCTTTTAATATAAATATTAAAACCAACATATTTTAAAATATCATTTATATTATTTAAATTATCTATTTTAAGTAAAACATAATTTTTATGATAACGAATGCTACTGATGATATGTTCTATATTATTTATAAGAACTTTATTACCAACTTTATATGCTTTATCACAATATTCAAAATCACTGATTACTTTGAGTTCTCCTTTTATACCAAAAGTACTAACTGTTTTTCCTATATAAATCATTTCATTCATGGTATACCTCATACATTATGATACTTGCAGCAACTCCAGCATTTAGAGATTCACACGTATCCATCATCTTTATATTTATAAATTCATCACACATATTTTTAGTTTCATCTTTCATACCACTACCTTCATTACCAATCACAATAGCAATATTTTCTTTTTTTATATTTCTTACATCAATTCCCTTTTTTACATCAGTACCAATTACTTTGTAACCAATATTTTTTAGAGTTGGTATTATTACACCCAAATTTCTTCTTATAATATTTAAATTAAATATCATACCTTCGGTAGCTCGCACTACTTTAGGATTATAAAAATCTACACAATCATTACTTAAAATGATAGTATTTATATTAAATGCAGTGGCACTTCTTATGATTGTTCCTAAATTTCCTGGGTCTTGCAAATTATCTAATATTAAAACATTACCATTAATACTATCTTCAGGAATAAAATTAACTACCGCAATATTATAACTTATTGATTGTTGATCACTTATTTTTTCCATTATTTCTTTAGTTACAAAATAATCTGCATTTTCATCTACACAACTTATAATATATTCAATTAAATTATTTTTTCTTGCTTCATTAATTAAATGGTCACCTTCTACAATAAACTTTCTTTCTTTATCACGTACCTTTTTAGTTTTTAAGGAAACCCAATACTTAACTAAATCATTATGCATACTTGTTATTTTCATCCTTTTAACCTCTTTCTTGCTTCTTTATAATTCGGATATGCAAGTCCCACTAGATGCCAAAAATTTTTACTGTGATTTGCTTCAAAAAAATGACATAATTCATGAATGATAACATAATCTAATAAGTCAATATCTTTTTTTAATAGTTCAGTATTTAAAGTAACTGTTTTCTTACTTGGATTACATACTCCCCATCTAGTTAGCATACTTCTAAACTTTAAAGTAAACTCTGGTAAATTAGAAAAACATTTTTTTGCAATTTCTACCTCAGATGTAAATACTCTTTGGACTTCAGTTTTGTAAAACAATTCTAAAGCTTTCATTGATGGAGCATAAACTGTATCACCATCAAATCTTATACCTATTTCTGTCTCTTTTATTTCTATAAAATATTTCTTCCCTAAGTATAAGAATAACTCATTATCCTTAGAATTTTCATATGCCTTGTCATACATTTTTAAAATACTTTCTTCATTTTTTTCTATCATTTTTAAAATATTTTCTTTTCCTAAATATATTGGACATGTTACATATATTTTTAAATCATTTTTAACTCTGAAGTAAATATTTTTATTATTTTTTCTAATTATTACAACTTCTATTTCTTTTCCATTACTTGCTTTGTATGTCATTTTTTAATATATCCCTTATTTCTTCTAGAGTTTTTAACTCAGCACTTTTAACTGGAACAGCTGGTTTTTCTTCCTTTTTATGAGTTACTTTGTTAACAGCTTTTACCACAATAAATAAACAAAATGCCACAATTAAAAAGTCAATTATGCTTTGAATGAAAGCCCCATACATAATTTTTGTATCGCGAAAAGTTATGGAAAGGCTAGAAAAATCAACACCACCAACGATTAACCCTATTACGGGGGTAAATATATTATTAACTAAACTAGTTACAATTGATGAGAATGCTCCACCTACTATAACCCCAACTGCTAAATCTAAAACATTTCCTCTAGCAATAAACTTTTTAAATTCTTTTAACATACTACCACTTCCTTAAGGATATTATACAAAAAAAAGACAGATTAATCTATCCTTTTTAGTAAATTATCTTTGAATAATCATAAATTCAAATAAAAATAAGAATGTTGCCCCGATTTTCATTGGTATTTTATACTTGGTGCACTCTTTAATTGCTATTAATTTATCTGAGACCGATACTAACCATGTTTCTTTATACTTAGGAAACCTTAACGTTGCTGGAAACATATGATTATAAATTATATCTTCTTGCATTTTATTGATATTAAATTCTCTTTTAGCATTTTCTAAAGCTGTTTTTGGATGACCTTTAAAACTAGAGTCTTCTCTATTATGAAAAAAATCATGAAGTAAAGCTGCTCTAGTTGTTTCTTTAATTGTATTTATTTTAAATAATTTACATAAATTAAATGTAAGTTTTGCAACACTTAAAGAATGGTCTAATCTAGAAATACCATGATGATATTCATATCTTAAAGATATAACTTCTTCATTTTTTAATATATCACTAATTAAATTGTTAAATTCAACTTGTTTTTTTATTTTCATATATACCACTTAATACATTATATTACTTAATATCTTTATCTTCAAGCATTTTTAGTATTTTCTTTTGATTTGCTTGTAAATCTTTCATTTGTTCGTGTAAAACTTCTAGTATAAGTTCGCTTTTTAAATCTGTTTTATAGTCATTTAAGCTTCTTAAACTATCCTTTTTAGCTGCTCTATTTTGACTCATCATAATAACTGGGGCTTGTAATGCTGCAATACATGATAAAATTAAATTAAGTAAAATAAATGGATATTCATCAAATTTCACAATCATAATAGTGTTTATAATCATCCATAAAATTAGGAATAAACAAAAAACAATAATAAAGCCCCATGAACCAGCTATTTCTGTTACTTTATCTGCAAGTTTATCTCCCATTGTTCTTCTTTCATCTTCTTCTTTATCAGAATCAATCGCTGTTGGATTATCAAGTAACATTTCAATTAATTCATCTTCATCTGTTACATCAAAATCTCTATTTAATAATTGTTTTACTAATTTTTCTTTTCTACTATTTTTCTCCATCATTAAGCCTCCATCTGTAATGTCCTAGAATTTCATTTTTAAATAATCCATCATACTCATATGCTTGATACATATGTTGATGTAATATATAATTTTCATTCTTACTATTTACCTTATCACTAACTATGGCAATATGTTTTTTATATACTACAATATCACCTGGATTAAAATCAGAATCATTTGGTAATTTTAAAACATTTCTGTCTAAATAAACTTTTATATTTCTAACCCTTCGAAAATCTATATTTTCATCACCAACATCTTCATCATATTCTTCTTTATTAATTTTGATATCTTCATCAATTAATGTTTTAAAATCATATCCAGCATTTTTTAACGCATACCAAATTATATCTGTACAAACACGATATTCATCAGTTGGATATCCTCCATCATAATATTTACTTTTATATTTTGGTTTTGTACTTATAAATTCTTTGGCACCATTTAATATGTCTGTATAATCATCTAAACCATCCGAATCATAATCTATATCACTTTTTATTACTTCTTCATATTTTGGTTTTATAAACTTATCTTTTACATCAGTTTTAAAAAATGCAATTATCCCAAGAAGAAGAATTAAAAATAAAACTAACATATTTCCAAATCTTAAAAAAAACTTCAAATTCTATCACCATTTTAATTATAACACTTTATCTTTATTTACAAAAGCTATAAAAGAAAAAACTTCCGATTTGGAAGTTTTTAACCACCGGATTTTGTTGGGAAAGATGTAGCTTTTCCATCTGTACATGTAGCAGCATCTATTGTTGCTTTAACATAGTCTTTAACATCTGTAGGTTTAACATCTTCAGAAATTCCAGCATTTACAACCATTAAATTTCCATTACCCATAGTTATTGCATATTCATATGTGTTATCAGTTGAAGATTTCTTATGTACATAGATAACACCACTATAATCACTACCACCAGTAAAATCACCACTAGTTCTAAGTTGAGCAATTGTTACACATTTAGTTTCCGTTCCAATTGGAAATGTGTCTGTGCCATTGATAGTAGCATCTAACCAATATGATGATGCTGCATCTAATGCCTCATTAGCTTCCATTGAGAAGACTTGTCTTCTTGCTTGGTTCATTCTTGGAATAACTGCCATAGATGCCATTAAGATTATAATAGCTAAAACTACGATAACCGCTAGTAATTCGATTAAAGTAAAACCACTTACATTTTTAATATCTTTTTTCATTAATAGACTCCTCTCTACTTTTAAATAATACTATAATTATGTTCTTTAGTCAATATAATATTAGAAATTTATATAAAATGTAAATTTTTCTTTATTTTAATTATGTGTATTTAAATTTACTTTAATACATTTAATACTGAACTTATTAAATCCATGTTATCCATAAGGCTTTCTAACTTATCTGTTGTTCTTTCTTTATATTTTTCTTTCATGTCAGAATTAAACTTTTTAAAATCGATTGTTCCTCGGTTTAAATACTTAAAATAATATGAGTTTTGTTTTAAAAGTTCAAAAGATTTAGGATTTTGACGAAATAAAATTTGTGTTTGTAGTTCCATTTAATCCTCAAAGAACTTATTTAAAGGTCGTGGAGAAACTGGTCCTTTAGTTAGATTTTCCGCAATATTTGAAGTAGAATTTTTCTTTGTTAAATCAGAGACAAAATCAATAGCTTTTTGGGCAGTGTTAATATGGCTTTTAATAGAATCCACATTAACATTTTTAACCATATTAGTTATTTTAGAAATACTATAACTTGATAAAGTAGTTAGTCCTGTTAAATATTCCTTATTCCTTATTAATCTTTTAATTAATATCTTAGGTGGTTCATTGACAAAAGGCTTTATACTTTTATATTCATCAACATACTTTACTTTAACAAAACTAGGTATTTCATTTAAAAATCCCCCATATTCTTCTAACATAAGTAAAGTAATATCATACTTACTATCATCTATTTCATTTAACATAGTAAGCAATGCTTTTTCTGTTCCTCCAATATTCATATTTATACACATAAATAGTATTTTTTTCATACTGTCTACTCCATATCTAAATTATCTATTAATAATTTTTAATATTTTTTT
>OIEM01000912.1_pt1 | contig 13572 bp, 18 predicted proteins | sample 1581761 | NCBI WGS metagenome assembly OIEM01 (sample SAMN01760978, study PRJEB22395) | human gut metagenome | reverse complement strand
TTCGGAACTTTGAAGCGTTCCTTATCCATCCGAAGTGCCTGACTTAAGGTTTTAATCAAAGGCATCACTCCTTCCCTTGCGTTTCTTTCTCTGTTTTGCTTCTGCTCTTTGCTCCCGCTCTTTTATGATTTCCGCTCCATCCTTTTGATTCTTTTCTCCCAGCGAGATGGTCTCCTGCATGCAGGAGTAGTAGATATCTTCCGACTGAAACACCAGTTTCTTCGGATACAGCAATTCGGATTTGATCACTGCCCATAAAAACTGTTCGGCTGTCATACCATGATATTTGAAAAAGCCACAGGCAGCAAATGGAGTAGCACCAAGCACACACAGCCATCCGGTTATTTCCTGTCCGGTAATTTCACGCATTCCAAAGTAAATTCCGATTGCTGTAAGAATCGCAAGAACAGAACACACACATTGTCTCAGGTCCAGTCCCATAAACATGGATTCCTGATAGTCCCGGATTTCTTTATTCATCTTGACTTCCATAACTTATCGCTCCTTTCCTCTGCTTTGTTTCTTCGTTTTCTGTGGTTTTTCTTTCGGTACTTCTATCCCGGCAAATCTACAGTGTTCTGCAACGCCTTCCGGATCAAATTCCGCAAGTCTTGCTAGATCAAACGCTACCTTCTGATAGGTTGCATATCCTGATCTTCCTGTTTCATTCAACACTTTTCCTAGTTTATGTTCCTTGATAAAATGAAGCATATCCTTGGTAAAATCTCCTGTTATAAAAGCCTCATTTGGCTCTAAGAACTGATAGGGCAGATTAATGGTTACATCTCCAAAATCTTCCCATTCTCTCCCTTCCTTATGGCAGAGTCCTACATATAAATTTCCATTGTTCCGATAAGAGCTCACTCGTATTGCTACTGTCTCACGTCCAAATTCCCAGTTATATCTTAATGTTTTCTTTATATCCATATTTTTAACCTCCAAGTCCCATCATTTCTCTGACAATACGGTCAGATGCCTTAATTGCTCCAACCAGCACCAGTAAATTAAATACCAGTTCTCCGACATAGTTCCACACGATTGTAACTGCACTCAACTCCGTATCTCCGACAGCCGGAGGGCTTGCTGCATAAGCAGAAAAGATAATACATGCCAGTGCAATAATTGCCCCTTCCAGACATACGCCTACATAAGAACGGATAAAGTTCTTTCCAATGGACTGCGTGGGTTCTCCTGCAAATGAGGAAATCGGAATCGGGGCGATTGCCGTATACATATAGATTTTGAACATTCTGCCATACACTGTCAGGATCATTACAAATGACAATACAGTGATCAGCAGACTGCCAAGCAGTGTAACAATCCACAACGGAATGGATTCCAGCATTCCCACGCTCTCAATCTTATCTACAATCTCCGTTGGCAGTTCTGTCACGCTTCCTGCCATACTGGAGCCACTCATTACAGTTGTCACGATTCCCTGCACAATGGAAAAAATTGCCGTCAGAAGCTCCATGCCGGACATGACGGCTCCCTGTGCCAGTGCAAAACGGATAAAGGCTTTCACTACGTGTTCCGGCTTTTTCATATCCGTGAAGCTCCCACAGGTTTTTATCAGCCCCGCCGCAAAGAACAGAACCAGCAGGCCGTACCCGATGGCTTTCAGTCCACCGTTGATGTTCGTCATCACGCTCCAGATTGCCCCGCCCTTGAAATTCTCCGGGCTTTGCGTCAGCAGTGTCCAGATTTCAGCCAGCTTGTCGCTCCAGGTCTGCAAGGCAGAATTTAGATTCTGTACGATCCAGTTATCACTCAAACAGTTTCACCTCCCATCCTCAAAAGTGAGCAGGGAGCCGGCATTTCGCATGGCTCCCCTTCTGGACTCTTCTCCTATCCCATGATCAGGTCCAGGATCTCTTTTGCAAAGGTAATGATGATACCGCCTGCCAGTGTCAGAAATCCGTTTGCCCTCTGGCTTGGATCGTGGCTCTTTAAGGACAGACCGACCTGCACGATACCAAATCCCAGCAGGATCAGGCCAATGGCGCGGATCAGGGAAAAGATAAACGTGGACAGGTTATTGACTACGGTCAGCGGATCGCCTGCGGCATAAACGCAGGTCGCCCCAATGCAGATCGACAGTACCATGACTGCATACAGAGCAAACAGTTTCTTCTGCCCTCTCTTCATCTTCAGCGGTGCGGTCTCTTTCCTGGTTTCTGTGTGTTTCTTATTTTTCAGTAAATTCATTGGCATTCCTCCCATCAAAAAAGCTCCCCGATGATGTCCTCATCCAGAAGCAGTTCGTAATCGTCACATCTTGTTTCATCAAACATAAAATCGTCATGCGCCAGCGGTGCTTTCGCATAGTTGAACGGTCCGGCACCGCCGTCCTCGGTATACCGGATGTTGGGATGCTTCATCAGGTCATACTTGGCATCCAGTATGGGCCGCTCCCCACGGATAAACAGAAGGGCATTCTGGTTGTCCAGCATACGGACTTCATCCGGCTGTAACAGCTCCCTTCCGCTCTGCTGGAAGTTGGTGGAGTAGCTGCCGGATTTTCCTTTGGTCTGCCCGTAGGTGTTGGTGTCTATGGTTTCTTTCCCCAGTAATTCTGATACATATTTGTGTGTCTCTTTTTCATTGCCGCCCAGGTACAAAAACTCATCGCAGTTGCCCACCAGACTTTCCCAGGAGTCCTTGAACAGAGCCTTTAGCTGGCTCATGTTCTGGATGATGATGCTGCAGTAAATGGAACGGGAACGGCAGGTTGCCAGGATCTTCTCAAACTCATTTGGCAGGGATACGTTTGGAAACTCATCCATGATGCAGTTGACCGGAACCGGGAGGGCACCGCCATGCACACGGTCTGCCATGTAATAAAGCGTCTGGAAAAGCTGGCTGTAGATCATGCCTACCAGATAATTCAAAGAGGTGTCTGCATCCGGGATACAGCAGAAAAGGGCAACTTTTCTTTCTCCCATGCTGGAAAGATCCAGTTCATCAGTATTGGTCAGCTTGGCGATCTGCGGCAGATTGAAGGCTGCCAGCCGGACACCTACACTGATCAGGATGGACTTGGCGGTCTTTCCTGCCGCCTGCTTGTAAATGTGATACTGCTTGACGGCAATGCTGTCCGGGTCCCGCATCTCCAGACGGTCAAACAAAATGTCCAGAGGGGACTCGTAGTCCTCGTCCTCTTCTTTTACCTGTGCCGAGCCTAACATCTCCATGATCATGGCGAAGTTCTGTTCTTCCGGCGGAGCTTCGTGGAGCAGATACAGCATCAGTGCCTGAAGCAGTGCGGTTTCGCTCTTCTCCCAGAAGGGATCAGAGGACTGGGAACCTTTGGGTGTGGTGTTTTGTATCAGATTGGAAATAAGACGGAGCACGTCTTTGTCATCGTGGACATACTCGAATGGATTGTAGCAAAAAGATGTGTCGGGATTGATGAGGTCAAAGACACGCACCTCATATCCTTTCTTTTCCAGCAGACCGCCTGTCTTTCGGAGCAGCTCGGCTTTCGGATCGGTGATGACCATCGAACAGCAGCACTGCATGATGTTTGGCAGGGCAAAGCCTCTGGATTTTCCTGCACCGGAGCCTCCCACTACGAGAATGTTGAGACATCTGCGGTGCTTGTGGGTGTCAAGGCTAATGCGGAAGTTCTGTGTCAGCAGGATGTTCTGGGAGTACGGCTTCTGGCTATATTTCTTACAGATCTGCCGGGCATCGCCCCATCTGGCAGAGCCATGTTCTTCCCCTCTGCGGTAGTTCTTCTGACTGGAATAAAAAATGCCGATCCCGGCTGCGTAAAGTAACGTGCAGACCAGCATCGACTTGATGGTATATTCCGTATAATGAAACTGGAAGGGATGGTTCAGCTTTTCTGTGAGAACCTCCATCAGCTCGAAAAGATTCCTGCCCGGCTGGATGGCATCCGCAAGCAGGATTGCTACCCACCAGATGACAGGCAGTCCGGCAAGCCAAATCACCCAGTCTGACTTCCGGCTGTTTGTTACCGGGATGGCTGCTGTTTGGGCCTCTCTGCTCTTGGCAGGTCCGTAATGTGGAAGCTGTCCACTCCCGGAACGAGGGCAAGGCTGCTTCCATTCTCCCAGTTTACGTGGATCTGCCCTGCATCGTCTACCATATCCACCTTACCTTTTAAGCCGGGTGGCATGTGGCTCTCCCCCTCCATGCTGTTAAGCGTGACCTCGGTTCCCGGCGGATATCTTCTCCGCATGGCTTCTATTCTTTCTTGTGTCATATTTCTGTATATTTGTACCACATCCTTTCTTCATCTTCCCCTTCCACGGTATGGGCGGTATCTGGATTTCATGATCTTTAACAGGACGCTGTCGATCCCATCGGAATAGCGTCCGTTTTTCAGGTATGTGTCCCGGAGCTGGTTTAAGGCTTCCACGGATTTGCTGTGTTCGGCTTCTGTCAGGTAGAGCTTTCCCTCTTCCTGCTCTGCCAGCTTCAGAACCAGATCCCGTGTGGTATCCACCGGAAGCCCCTGTTCTTTTTCCTGCCGGAACACTTCCCGGAGTGCATGGATCAGCATGTGGTTCATGATCCGGTCCATCTTTACATATCGCATTCTTGTCATAGGCGAGCCTCCTTTTTTCCTCTTTTTTCTCAACCACAACATACCACACTTCCTCCCGGAAAGCTACTGCAAAAGAGCCGGAAAAGCCCCTTTTTATCAGCGTTCCGGGGACTTTTTACTCTTGGCAGGTTTCTCCGTTTTTTCCTCCGGGATGGCAAATTCATCGGTCATAAATTCCTGCTCGCTTTTGCCAAGGTTGCGGTCTACCTGCTTGCCAATGGAATAGGCTGCACTCTTTACATCCTGGATAAAGGAGCGGAGTTCTTTCGGATCTTTCTGTCCGAATGCCTGCATCTGGCATACCTTGTCAAAGGAAAAACCGGAGACATCCACGCCGTATTTCTGTGCTGTCACATACGCCGCACAATAGGCCTGTGCCGATACCCCTGCCCGGCTGTAGCTTCCATCGTGATGGTCAAGGGATGCACAGGCCAGCTCCCGGCTGATGGAATGGAACGTTGCATTTTCGCTCATGCCATTTCGGACATAGATCGTCCGCTTGTTCGGGATGTACTGTGCCTGTACCTTATCCGGCAGATTGTCTGCGATCTGAATCCGTACCTCGCTGTCGGTCAGCAGTGCTTCCATCAGCTGGTCCATCGGCTTTGGCTCTGCCTCTTCCGGCTGCTTGGTACGGATCTGGCTGATGTCATAGGCTTTCTGGATGGAGTACCCCTGCTGGATGACACCGTCCTTTTCATATTCCTGTCCGACAATGAAGTTGTATCCCTTGCTTCCGGTCTTGACTACCTTGCCTTCTTCCTTCCATTTTTCAAAGGTCTTGACCTGCCGGATCTCCGGATTCTGTGCATAAAGCAGGAACAGGTTGTCTGTCCTCTGCGGCTTGCACTGTCCCATAAAATCAAGGAATCCTTTTAAGGAGTCCCCATTCTGGAAGACCTCCTGTGCCTTTCCATCGATCATACCCCAGATTTCTTCCCTCTCCTGCTTTTTCTGTGCGGCATATTCTTCTTTCGATAACCGCTGGGCGGACTGCTCCTGCGAGTCCTGCCCTAAAAATTTTGTCAGATCCATCTCCTACCTCGCTTTCACCTTTCGTTTCTTTCTTGCTTTCTTCTGCGTTTTCCTTGGTCCACGGTTCTTTTCCCGGCTCCGCTTCTGGGATTCCTCTGCTTTCTCCCGTTTGATGTTCTCCAGCTCCCGGCGGACACTGGGACGCTCCTGTTCCCTTGGCTTTGCTCCATCAGTCCCGTTTTCCTGCCCGGTAGAAATATTTCTGCTGTGCAAGGAAGAGCCGGACAGATTCTCTTCCCCCTCTTCCTGCACCGGGATAAAATTTTCCGGTTCGGAAAACTCCTTTTCGGGATGATTCTGGTTCTTTTCCTCTTCAGAAAAGTCCATGTCACCGACCTGGAATGCTTCGTCCAGATCGCTGATTTCAAACTGCACCTCGCCCTCCGGCATCTGCACAGTTTCCTGTACTGCTTCGGTTTCCGGTGCTTCCATTCCGGCGGTTACCTCATGGACAGCTTCCCCGACTTCGCTCCTTACAAAATCAAGGTTCATCTTATCCATGACACGGTTGACTTTGGCTGCATCATCGGCAAAGACCATGACCTCGCTCATCTCCGGGTTCTTTTTATCCCGGATGATCACATAGAGCAGTCCTCGTTTCCTGCCCTCACTGCAGAATTCACGCAGGCGGTCAGATGGCACAGTGAAGAACTTCAATGGCTTGTTCTCCTTTAACATCCGCACCATTCTGGTCTTGCCCCTCGTTTTCTTCTGGTCTTTTAATACGGCGGCAACAAATACCGCCAGATGCTTTGCCAGCGTACCCGAAAGCCTGAGCCCGTGGTCCACGCCGTCCAGGGAATACCGGACGATCTGGTCCGCCGCATCGCCTCCATAATTCATGTTGTTCACCTGCTTTCTGTTCTCGGTTTTCTGTTTTTCTCCGTCTGTTCTTCTTCCTGTCTCTGGATCTGCTCTGCCAGACGCATCTTTTCTTCCATCTCCTGGGACTGCTGTTCGATCCGGATACAAATGCGGATATCCTTCCGAAGCGGCTTCAGTTCTTCGGTGATCTGACCGATCCTGACACTGTCCGGTTCGCTCCGGTAGAGCCGCTTCCGCTCTTTCGTGAGTGCCTGTACCCTCTCTTCCAACGATGTGCGGTAGGTGAGTAGCTCTTCACGGGTAGTGATCTGATGCTTCTGTAGAAATTCCATCTGCTCGATCCTGGCATCCAGTTTTCGAATGTCTGCCCGGAGCACCGGGGAGATCCTTTTCGGCTTCTGCTTTAGGGCACCCATCTGGTACAGATAGGAATAGTACAGGGCCTGTATCCCTTTTAACTTCTTTTTCGGGAATCTGGAATCTCCTTCTTTTCCAGCAGGTATCCTGCTCTTGGGCTGCAAGATCCACTGCCGGATGCTCTCTTCCGAGTAATGCTTCCCAAGGCTCCGCAGACGGATATACCGTTCCATCCCCGGTGCTTTTAATGCAATGTACTTCCGGTTCAGCTTCCACTGGTATCCCCTCTGCTTCATCTGTTCCAGAAACTGTTTCCATGTGAAGCTCTCTGCCACAGCATCCCGGATGTCCAGACGGATCGAGGTTCTCCAGGTCGGCTTTCCGTCCTGTTCTGCCATCCACTGTGCATAGGATTTCCCTTTGCCGTTTTTCGGTTCGATGACAGATAAGCCGTATTTCAGGCATAAGGCATCCGAAGCTTTCCGCACATCCTCATAGTAACTCCTGCTGTTGCTGTGGTACTTTTTCCCATCTTCCATGCTCACGGAATTAAACACGATGTGGTTGTGGTAATGCTCCGTATTCAGATGGGTGGTGATGACTGCTTCGTATTTTCCCTGAAGGAGCCTTTCTGCCATTTCCATGCCGATCTGGTGAGCAAGCTCCGGGGTGACTTCCCCTTTGACAAAGCTCTGCACCAGATGGTACCCCTGTACTCCGTCCATCTTGTGGTATCGTTTCTTCGTAGCTACCATATCTTGATAGGCAGTCTCACAGACGCAGCCGATGGCATCCTCAAAAACGGAACGCTCCGTCTTGTCCCGATTCATGGCGTAATCGATGGCTTCTTCCAGAGAGCCGGCACTCTGCCCTTTCTTGGTGGTCTTATCCTTGTTTCGGATGTACGTGATGGAATTGTCCAGACGGCTGACCGGGATGATACTGGTGTATGCCATCGGCTACCATTCCTCTTTGACCAGCCTCCATGTCTCTTTCGTCATGCGGAGCATTTCCCGGATACTCTCTTCCCCGGCCATCCCACAGCCGTTGGCTACATGGGCAAGCTGATTGGCGTTGTTGCACAGACCGGATATTTTCCGCAAAAGCTCCGTATGATGCTCACAGGGTCTTGCCCGGACTTCGCCGCCCATGACAATGGAACGGATGTATTCCTCACGGGACAGGCCGCTTTTTTCTACCTGCTCTTCCAGAAAACGCAGCTCTTTTGCATTGAGGCGGACTGGTATCACATGGTTTCTTTTTCTCATCTCTTCACCTGCTTTCCAACGGGTTATTGGTTGCGTCATTACATTTCACGATTTTTCCAGATCAGGAAACCTGCCAGGACGCCGATGGCTACCGCTGCAGCAATGATCTTTTTCTTCATATGGGCCTCACCCCCTTTCCGATACCTGGCACAGCTCCATCGGGGCGAACATGATCCCTCTCTTTTCCATCTCTTTTGCGAATTCCAGGAGGTTCCATTTTTTCCCATCAATCATAGCAGAATCGGCATCCAGATAGTGGCAGGTGGATACGTTCCGCTCTCCATTTGGGGCATTCTGCACAAGGCTTTCCCCGTCTGCCAGACGGAACAGTTCCTCTCCCTGGCTGTTTACAAAACAGATGCACACGCCGTGGTCAATGATCTCCTTTGGTTTCATCCGGCACCGCTCCAGTGCCTCATCCTCACGCTTTCCAGCTATGAAAAGACACATTGCAAAAACGCCCATTACTCCTCCGGTCATTGTGCCAAGTATAAATCCCAACATTTTTTCGTTCTCCTTTCGTCTGTTTACGGCTCGGTATGGGGGATTGGGGTTCTCCCCAAAGTGCGTTTGGATATCCAAACGCTATGCTTGCAAAACCAGTCGCATTTTGCTTCGTCCCCTCTGAACCTGTTATTTCTCTGAATCACTCGTTTTCCTTGATTTTGCTTAACCCATCCAGTGTGGTACAGATGATATGGAGTCTGTCAGCCATGCTGATCTCCGTGTTCATCGTCCCGGTGGTCTCTTTTCCGCAGACGACCACCATCCTGCACCGCCTTAAGATCTGGTGGGACATTCTCCGCATGGCCTGCATATCCTCTGCGTCCCCATCATCAAGGAATGGGGAAAAGCTGTACTGCGGGCAGATCGGCACATATCCCAGTTCGTAGATCTTCCGGCAGTACCGCTGTACTTTGGTCTTTCCCTCTTCTGCAGAACAGCAGACATAAGCAAGTGCCTGTTCCAATACGACCATCTCCTTTCCTGGCCGGACAGGTTTCCTCTGCCCGGCGTTTTTCCAAAAAGAAACACCCACAAAGCATTCCGCTCTGTGGATGTCTTGTGGACATCTGGATTCTTTTCTTCTCTTTTTCAGATGTCTGCCAGACATCCGGCTACTGTGGTTCTTTGTTTTCCGCTTCTTCCCCAGCTTCCAGTGCAATGCGGACACGGTCGCTTCCCAGCTTATAATACGCATCGGTCACTTCAATGCCGACTGCCTGAAACCCCGACTCTGCCGCCGCAAGGATGGTAGTACCAGCTCCGGCAAACGGGTCTAAGATCAGGCCGCCCGGCTCACAGATCTGGATGACATCCTTCATCAGCTGGAGCGGCTTTTCTGTCACATGGATGCGGTTCTGGGGATTCCCATAACGGAACACACCCGGAAGGCAGGACACCGGGCGGTTGATCGGCATCGGTCCGTTGCTTCCCCATACAATATATTCTGCCTGCTGGCGGAATCTGCCTTTCTGCGGACGGGAGTTCCCCTTGTCCCAGACGGCAGTCCCTCTCCAGATCCACCCTGCCCACTGGAGGGCATCGGTGATGGACGGGTACTGTCTCCAGTCAATAAAGAGGCAGATCGGAGCCCCTCTCTTGCAGGCTTTCCGCACATCGTACAGCCATTCTGCCATCCAGTGGGTCCAGGAACGCTGGTCTTTATTATCCCCATCAAAATCCGGCAGGGCATTTTCTGCTTTCATGCTGCTGTACTTCTGGTTGGTAGTTCGGTTGCGTTCGTTCTGCTTGGTTCCCCCGGACGCATAGGGCGGATCGGTTATAACTGCATCAAAGATCCCCGGCTGGAATCCTTTGACCAGTTTTAAGGTATCTCCATGCAGGATACGCCAGTTCTCCCCTCCGGCAGACTCATCCGGCACACAGTCCGGTTTTAAAAGATCTTCAAGTTTCAGGGTATTTCCCATAGGCATCATCCTTTCGGTCGCTTATTTTCCAGATTTCTCTGGAAGTGCTTTTCTTTATGGAACTGCTCATCGGCAGGTATCCTCTTTTTTCAGTGTTTCTTTGTTTCTTTTCTTGGCGTTCTGGGCTGTTCACGGTGGTCCGACAGCTCGGTTTCCACGTATTCGCTGATGATTCCCAGCGCTTCATAGTAATTGCTGCTCTTGTGGACACGACCCGCCATTTCGTTGGCCTGTTCGGACATCCCGGCACGTCTAAGCAGTCTTGCGGCATCCCCAAGGATTGAGAAAATATTTCCGTCATGCCCTAAGAGCTTAAGTTCTGGACGGGACGGCTTTTGTTCCGGCTGCTTTTCCTGCACACCGTTTTCCGGTGCTTTCACCTGTATCTGGAAATCCGAGCCGGCACCAACATAGAAATGTAAGTATAATTCACCGCCGTCTACCTTGATCTCCCGTTGTTCCAGACTTTCTCCCCAGCCATCGCTGTACTGCCCTCTCAGATACTGCCCCACCACATGGTATTCCTCTGGTGTCAGATTCTCCCGGAGTGTCAGGTTTGCACAGCCATATAAAACGCCCTCCTGTTCCTTTACCGCCATTGTAATGCGTTCCACTTTTTCCTTAATGTCCTTGTTTTGGTCAAAATAATCGATCAGGTTGCATGGCTGGTTGTCAGGCATACCGAGCCGATTGATCTCGTCAACCTTTTCTGCGATGGATGTCTGATACTGCACCAGATCAGGTCCTTCCAATGGCTCCGCATCATCCAGATCCACAATATCTGAATAGTCCGGGATAAACTCTGCCATCAGAGGGGACAGCATTTCCACTTCTATTTTTTCTTTGATAGGCATCACCTCACTTCCTTTCTCTGCCGTTTCTCCGGTGTTCGGGCAGCCATCTTTGCCATATCTGCCCAGTCTGCCCCTTCGATCTCCGGCAGGTTCTCGATGATCCGATAGCTTCCCTCGTAGGCTTTTCGGATATGTTCACACGCCCACCGTCCGGCAAAGTCATTGTCGGTACACACTTCGATCTCGGTGATCTCCGGGTGCTGGGACAGAAAATGTTCCAATGCCTGCGGCTTTTTCATGCTCCGCTGGCTCTGCCCTTCTTTTGGTGCGCTGATCCCGCCAAGCTCCAGACGGTACTTATCCCGGCTTCCCTGTCTCTGTTCCAATGTCATGTGGGCAAGCACATCCACACAGGCTTCATAAACAGCAACCCGTCTGCATCCCGATTTCGCCGGAACACAAAAAGCGTATGCCTTTTCACTTCCGGCCTGTTCCATCTTAAAAGACTTTCCGCTGGCATCGTAAATCCCACGCAGGAAAGCATATCTTGCCACCTGGTTTTCATCCCGGCCTATGAACACGGCATTGTGGTAGGGCAGACTCTCATATAAGATTCCCAAATGAACACACCGCTGTAAGACCTCGCCACTGATGCCCCGCTCTTTCAGATAGCGGAACACCCTGCGGCAGTCCGGGCTGGCCGTAGGCAGGACAAATGGCTTCTTTGGCTTTGCTTCCACTGGAGGAGGGATATAGGTGGGATACTCATCTTTCAGCATTTGCACTGCCTCCAGAAACGAACATCCATCTACATGGATCAGGAAATTTAAGGCACTGGTTCCCCCGATATCTCTGGACTTCCAATGCCACTGACTGGTCTGCTCGTTGATCTTAAAACTGTCATGATCCGCCAGCTCCCATTCATTCCTGGCTGAAGATTTTTTCAGGCGGTTTGGCTGATACTTCTTCAGGTATTCAATGGCGGTGATCTCCCTTGCTCGTTTGATTTCTTCTTCCGGAATCCACGGCATTACATCACGGTATCCCGGAGCTGCTCTGCCTTATCCGTTTTCTCCCACGGGAATTCCTTTCTTCCAAAATGCCCGAACACCGCACTCTGTCGGTAGATTGGCCGCTTCAGGTGCAGGGTGTCACAGATCTGGCTTGGGGTAAGCCCGAACACCAGAGGGATCGCTGCGGCGAGGCAGTCATCCGCACAGATCTTTCCCGTTCCAAAGGTATCCACCTGCACCATGACTGGCTGGGCAACCCCGATGGCATAGGCAAGGGACACCTGGCATCGGCTGGCAAGTCCGGCAGCTACCATGTTTTTGGCGATGTAACGGGCCATGTATGCCCCGGAACGGTCAACTTTGGAACAATCCTTCCCGGAGAATGCACCGCCGCCATGCGGTACCAGGCTGCCGTAGGTATCCACCATTAGTTTCCTTCCGGTCAGTCCGGTGTCTGCATCCAGACCTCCGCACACAAATCTGCCCGATGGGTTAATCAGGATCTTGGTATCCTCATCCGGTGGCAGCATACGGAGTGCCGGGCGTAACACTTTCTCCCGGATCTCATGCTCCAGCTTCCGAAGGGATTTTTCCTTTTCATGCTGACAGGACACAACGACCGTATCCAGACGGACAGGTCTGTCATCTTCATATTCCACGGTCACCTGTGCTTTTCCGTCCGGCAGGATTCCCATGATATATCCGCTTCTACGGCTTGCAGACAGTTCTCTTACGATGCGGTTCGCCAGAACCACTGGCATCGGCATAAGCTGCGGCGTATCATCGCAGGCGTATCCCACCATGATTCCCTGATCCCCGGCTCCATTGGCAAGTCCGCTCTGAACAGAAACAGTCCCTGTCCTGCGTTCTCTGGAACGTTCCACTGCCCCGGCGATATCCGGACTCTGTTTGTGGATGAGGGCATCCATATGGATTCCATCTGCTTCATAGCCTGCACTCTCCAACACCTTTCTGACGATTTTGCTCTGCTGCTATTATATCTGTCCGTTTTGGCACTGTCAACACTGTAAAAAAGTAAAGTTTTACTTCCTCACAATGTTTTTATCAACTGACAGTTTCGATTATGAAAAAATCAGCCGAAATGCACCGTGCCCATGTGGTTCCGGGAAAAAATACAAATATTGCTGTGGCAGATAAGGAAGAAAAGGTAGCAAGAGAACTTTTGGCATGTGGTTCATATAAGTACCTGAAAACATCAGTGAAAGCAAATGCTTTTAAGTTTGATTTAAGTGATACTGGTGGTAATTTGAAACTTTTTATGAGTGTGCTGGATAAATTGGGTGTGAAACTTGATGGGGATCAATTGTACGAGGAGTATCAGAAGATTTATGAGGAGACTGTCAGCAAAAATGAGATGTACGAGATGGAACAGGAGAAGCAGTGGAATAAAGGTAGAGGGAGATAATTTCTCTGCTTCTACTTCTTAACAGAAAACAACAGAAATAACGGCTGGAAATAACAAATTTGCGGAATTCAACGTGCGCGATATGAAAGGCTACAATGCGAAAGTTGCCGAGCTGCCGCCGGATGAAAACGGCAAAAAACCGGAAAAACTGCCGCAGATCGTCATTATCGTGGACGAGCTTGCCGACCTGATGATGGTTGCGCCGGGAGAAGTTGAGGATGCGATCTGCCGGCTGGCCCAGCTGGCACGTGCAGCAGGTATCCATCTGATCATTGCTACCCAGAGACCATCGGTCAATGTCATCACAGGTCTGATCAAGGCCAATATGCCGTCCAGGATCGCATTTT
>OIEM01000909.1_pt1 | contig 13623 bp, 16 predicted proteins | sample 1581761 | NCBI WGS metagenome assembly OIEM01 (sample SAMN01760978, study PRJEB22395) | human gut metagenome | reverse complement strand
AAATCATTTGTTATATCTTTTACAAAGATTGGAAAAGGGAGATTGTCGAGGATGTCAAAAGAAAAGCGGTAGGAATGATTGGTCTTTTTAATCGTTTTTTGTAGTTTGCGGATTCTATATAATAAGATGCTGATGATAAGAAGTAAAATAATTACCAGTAAATAATTATAACCCCAAGGTACTTCACCAATCCAGGAAATTAACAAAATATTGTTTGCCATAAAATGTTTGATATAAATAGAGTGTAAAGATATGAATTGTTCTCTGAACTATCAAAAGATAATACATAAATATATTGCTTTTCAACATTATATTATGAGGATGTAATAAAATATGATATGATGAATGTGGATGTATGGTGTCTTATATTTCCTGTATGGTATGATATTTTGAATGATTTTGAACTCTTTTCTTCGGCAGAATGATCTTCCGCAGCCACTTTCGTGCCTGACTGAGTATTGCTGTCTTTCCCTGAATCTGTCTGCCCCTGGTTACCGCAGGAAGTCAGACATACTGACAGGATCAGCAGCAATCCGGTCAGAAAACCATAAGTTCTTCTCTTTTTATCTTTCATATTCGTCTCCCTATTCATCCGTACTGATCTATACGATCATTCTTTTTTATCCCCCGGTCTTGGAAATCTTCTTTCTATAAGAAATAAAGATTCTTCCGGGAAGCTTTCGCATCTTTCATTAAATGAACAAATCTATTATATAACACGAATATATGTTCTTTCAATCTTTTCTGCAATCTTTTTACAGCCAAAAGTTCTTTTTCTTTGTATTTTCAAGCCGGGATTTTTATGCTATGATTACAGAGTCAGCTTCTGACAGAAATGAGGTATCATTTATGAATATACGGCATAAAAGAAAAGAGAAAGAAGAGTCAGTTTCCACAGCAAGAGAATTATTTCAGTGGGTAGCCGCCATTGTTGCTGCTGTTCTGATTGCACTGGCTATAGATAATTTCGTTATTGTAAATGCACAGATTCCTTCCGGATCTATGGAAAATACGATTATGACCGGTGACCGCGTCATTGGAAACCGGTTTGCATACAGTTTCAGCGATCCGCAGCGGTTTGATATTATTATTTTCCGCTATCCGGATGACGAAAGTCAGTTATTCATCAAAAGGATCATCGGACTTCCCGGAGAAACGGTTGAGATCCAGGATGGAAAGATCTATCTGAATGGTTCTGATGAACCACTTGAGGATGTGCAGACGAAAGAGACCATGGTCGGATCTTTCGGTCCGTATACAGTACCGGAGAACAGTTATTTTGTCATGGGAGACAACCGCAATGACTCCAAAGATTCCCGCTACTGGACCAATACTTTTGTTACAAAAGATGAGATTCTCGGAAAGGCGATCTTCCGCTACTGGCCGATTTCTGAATTTAAAATTCTTGAATAAGATTTTATCAAAAAAGGTGTGCGAAAATGAAAATCATATTTCGCACACCTCTTTTTTTATTCTGATAATCCCGTGTTCCGATATCACCAGATCCATCCGCTCATCATGTTCCTCTGTTGGAATTTCATCACACATCAGACTTTCTCTGCACAGAATTGCTTTTTCACAGTCTTCCGGCATTTTCTCAAGATAACGGTCATAATACCCCCCGCCATGTCCGAGCCGTTCACCCTTCCGGTTACAGGAAATACATGGGATGATCGCAAACTGGATTTCTGTCGGATCAAGGATGATATCACATTCTTCTCCCGGCTCCAGGATTCCGTAGGATCCAATTTTTAACTGTTCTAAATTCTGAATTTCATAGGCATCCATTATTCCTTTTCCGGTACATTTAGGAACCCCCAGTCTTTTTCCACTGTCCAGTATTTCCTGCAAAAGCGAAATGGTATTAATTTCTTTTTCTGTACTGACATAACAGAAAATTGTGTCGGCATTTTTATATTCTGCAAGAGATTTTATCTGATGCAGGATTTTTTTATCCGACTCTTCAGTTTCTCGTCTGGATAGTTTGGATATTTTTTTCTTTACTTTAGTCCTTAATTCTTTCTTTTGTTCTTTTATTATTTCATTTTTTGTATCCATTTTGCACATTTCCTTTTTAAGCTGAATTTTTTCCTGCATTTTCTACCAGAAGTTGATCCAGCTTCCTGCGGTCTTTTTCCCGGATCTCATATGCTCCGTCCTCTCCCTTTTCGACATGGAGCTTCAGTTTCTTCTTATCCCCATACCGAATCCCTTCCTGCAAAGCTTCGTTCAATACATCATAATAAATCTGATATACCTGTCCCTGCATCTCTTCTTCCGATGGAATTTCCATTCCTTTCATTACCTCGTTGGTAATTGATTGTGCATACTCTTCTGCCTTGCTTTGAAATGTCTCATATGTATCAGAAAACAGTGTGACCGGTCTGATCTCAAGTTCAACTATATAACTTCCGTCTTTCTGCTTTTCACTTTCTCCGATCTGATAATTAACCTGCCTGACGATCTGTGTAAAAAGTATCCTGTACTTCTTTTCCAATTCCTCCGAAATAGCTGATGAATGGAATTTCTCCATGGTTACATCCAGATTTTTTTCAAAGACAGCCTCCGCTTCTTTTCTGGAAGTTCCCGTCATTTTACTGTACTCCTCAGTTTCTTCTTTATAAGAAACATCCAGCACAGCCTGCACATAACGGACAGGATCAAAGCGATTCATATAAAAATAAATTCCCGCTGCCGTAGCCACCATGATAATCACAGTCAAAATACATCCCAGGATTTTCTTGTTCTTCCACTTATTCTTTTTATTCTTTTCATCCATAAAAAATCCTCCTCTTTTCATAATGATCTGCATCAGTATAGCACTTTATCATCATGAAAAAAGGAGAATCCTGTCGCATTTTTTCTTTTAATTTTTGTCATTAAATCGTATCTTAATATACGATTTGATTTCTTCTACGCACTTTTGGAATCCAAGTTTTCCACTGTTAAGACATAAATCATAATTCCTTGCATCTGCCCATTCATTTCCGGTATGATATCTGTAGAAATCACCTCTGAACCGATCCGTCTTTTCAATATATTTCTGCATCTCTTTTTCTGTCATGCTGTTACGCTCTAAAGCACGCTCCAGGCAGAACTTCTTATCTGCATGTATAAAGACACTGACTACATTCGGATTTTCTTTCAGGACATAATCTGCACATCTTCCTACGATTACACAGGATTCCTTTTCTGCCAGATCCCGGATCACCTTTGCCTGATAATTGAACAGGTTATCATCTGATACAAAATCTCTGTCTTCAGGAGTAAGAAGCTCTCCGTCATACGGACGGTTCAGAATCTTAAACCATGGAGCTTTCTTGATCTTTTCATCTGACATCCCGAATAAGCCTTCATTAATTCCGCTTTCCTCTGAAGCCATCTTAAGGATCTCCCTGCTATAACAGTTGATTCCCAGCTCCTTTGCAAGCATTGCACCTATCGTCTTTCCACCACTACCATACTGCCTGGCGATCGTAATTACAATATTCTCACCCATGAGATATCCCTCCTATTCACCTAAGTATGCCTTTTTAACGGCTTCATCCTCCAACAGATCTTTCGCCTTGCCGGACATCGTGATCGTTCCTGTCTCAAGCACATAAGCCCTGTCTGAAATAGAAAGTGCTTTCTTCGCATTCTGCTCTACCAGAAGAACCGTTGTTCCACTCTCACTTACCGCACGGATAATATCAAAGATTTCATTTACAAAGATCGGTGAAAGTCCCATGGACGGTTCATCCATCAGGATGATCTTCGGCTTTGACATCAATGCACGCCCCATTGCAAGCATCTGCTGTTCTCCACCACTCAGAGTTCCTGCCATCTGGTTTTTCCGTTCTTCCAGACGCGGGAATCTTTTGTATACATTTGCAAGACTTTCTTCAATCTCTTTCTTATCTTTCCTTGTATATGCTCCCATTTTCAGGTTCTCATATACACTTAACTCCGCGAAAACACGTCTTCCTTCAGGGACATGTGCCATTCCCATGGATACGATCTTATGAGCAGGTACTTTCGTGATATCTTTTCCTTCAAATAAAACCGATCCTGACTTTGGTGCAAGCAGTCCTGTGATCGTATGCAGAGTTGTCGTCTTTCCTGCACCATTTGCTCCGATCAGAGCAATAACTTCCCCCTGATTTACGTCGAAGGAGATGCCTTTGATCGCATGGATCATTCCATAATATACCTGTAAGTCTCTGACTTCAAGCATTGCCATAGCTTTTTCCTCCTTACTCTCCAAGATATGCCGTAATGACTTTCGGGTCATTGAGTACATCACTCGTCTTTCCCTGTGCAAGAACTTCACCGAAATTAAGAACTGTCAGTTCCTCGCAGATTCCGCTTACAAGTTTCATATCATGCTCGATCAGCAAAATCGTCATATGAAATTCATCTCTGACGAAACGGATCATATCCATCAGTTCTCCGGTCTCATTCGGGTTCATACCTGCTGCCGGCTCATCCAGAAGCAACAGCTTCGGGTCTGTAGCGAGGGCTCTTGCGATCTCAAGCTTTCTCTGCTGTCCATACGGAAGATTGGCAGCCTGATGATCTGCATATTTTTCAAGATCAAATACTTTCAACAGTTCCATAGCTCTGTCGTCCATCTCTTTTTCCACCTTCCTGTAACTCGGAAGACGTAAGATTCCACTCAGAGTCGAATACGGATGATGATTATGCAGTCCTGCTTTTACATTGTCCAGGACACTCAGTTGCTTGAAAAGACGGATATTCTGAAACGTTCTCGCAATCCCTGCTTTACTGATCTCAATATTCCGTTCACCGGTAATATCTTTTCCGTCAAGTATCACCTTTCCTGCATCCGGCTTATAAACTCCGGTCAGAAGGTTAAATACGGTCGTCTTTCCTGCACCATTTGGTCCGATCAGACCATAAAGCTGTTCTTTCTGAATCGTAAGATCAAATTCATTTACAGCACGGAGACCACCGAAAGAGATTCCCAGATTTTTTACATCCAACAATATACTCATTCTTATTCAACCTCCTTTGCTTTTTTCCCGAAACTAAAATGCTTCTTTCTCCAGTCATTGAGTTTTTCTCTCCACTCAATCGCTTTTGGAGACCAGTTAAAGAGCATCATGACGATCAGCACGATCGCATAGATCAGCATACGGTAGTCCTTCATTCCACGGAGAAGCTCCGGCAGAAGCGTCAGGATCACTGCCGCAATGATTGAGCCGCGGATATTTCCGATTCCGCCAAGTACTACAAATACCAGGATTGTAATGGACATATTGTATCCAAAGTTGTTCGTATTCGCTGTCAGCGTAGATATATTATGTGCATACAGGACACCTGCTGCCCCTGCCATTGCCGCAGAGATGGTAAATGCCATCAGCTTATATTTCGTAATGTTGATTCCGATTGATTCTGCCGCAATACGGTTATCACGAATCGCCATGATCGCACGTCCATCTCTTGAATTGATCAGGTTCTGCACGATAAACAATGTCAGCAGGATCAGGATAAAGCCGATCACAAATGTAGAGTTCTTCGGTGTTCCCGTAATTCCCTGTGGTCCGTTCAGGATCACCGTTCCATCAGCATCCATATTCAATGCCATAACATCCTTTGTCGTCACATGGAACCCCTTGGAATCTTTTCCGATATAAAGTACATTCACCATATTTTTGATAATCTCACCAAATGCCAGCGTTACAATGGCAAGGTAGTCACCTTTCAGTCTCAGTACCGGGATTCCGATCAGCATACCGAAAATCGCTGCTGTCACGATTCCGATCAGAAGTGCCAGGAAAAACCGCAGACCATCTGAAGCGATCACATCTCTTGTACATTTTGAAAAGAAGGCACTTGTAAATGCACCAACGCACATAAAACCTGCATGACCAAGACTCAGCTCTCCCAGGATACCAACAACCAGGTTCAGTGAAACTGCAAGAATAATATAGGTGCATAACGGTACCATCAGCCCCTGAAGAAGGCTCGAAATACTTCCTGCACTGATCAATATCTGCATGATCACAAATGCGAGGATCACCATAGCGTACGTGATCAGGTTATTTTTTGTCGTCTTATTCATCTTTTTTAACATCCCATCCACCTACACTTTCTCCTGAATCTGCTTACCTAAAAGTCCGGTAGGTTTCACCAGCAGCACAACGATCAGTACTGCAAACACGATTGCATCTGCCATCTGGGAAGAAATATATGCCTTACTGAAAATTTCGATCAGTCCCAGCAGGATTCCTCCGATAAACGCTCCCGGGATCGATCCGATTCCACCAAATACTGCTGCAACAAACGCTTTGATTCCCGGCATTGCTCCTGTATACGGTGTGAGACTCGGATACGTGGAACAAAGAAGAACCCCGGCAACTGCCGCCAGTCCTGAACCGATTGCAAATGTAAGGGCGATCGTTCCGTTTACATTGATTCCCATTAACTGTGCCGCACCTCTGTCCTCTGATACAGCACGCATCGCCTGTCCCGGCTTTGTCTTCTGCACAAATGCCATCAGCACAACCATAATCACCACGCACACGACGATCGTGACGATCGTCTCTCCTGAAATCTTCAGTTCTCCTCCTGCAACAGAAATGCCTTTCCATTTGATCACTGAAGGAAATGTCTTCGCATTCGCTCCAAAGATCAGAAGTGCCACATTCTGTAACAGATAGCTGACACCGATCGCTGTGATCAGTACTGCCAGGGAAGAGGATGCGTTCCTCAATGGTTTATAAGCAATCCGCTCCATCACAACTCCCAGGACTGTACACGCAACAATCGAGATCACTACTGCAGCCGGAACCGGCATCCCTGCCTGATTCATGCTGACGAGAGCAACATATGCACCGATCATGATCACATCACCATGAGCAAAATTCAGCATCTTGGCAATTCCATATACCATCGTATAACCAAGAGCAATGAGTGCATAAACGCTGCCCAGACTAAGTCCGTTTACCAAATACGATATAAAACTCATATTCCTTTTCCTCTCATCCTATTTTATTGTAGTTTGCTTTTTTCATTATATCACATCACAAAATCAGCCGCAAGAAAAATAGAATGCACTCTGTCTTTGCTTTCATTTTTCCTGCGGCCTTCTTTGGCTTTTGACCCCGACATCTATTTATCTTCCTGTATAAAGATGAAATAATTCCGGATCTGTCACTTTTTCAATCTGGTCATACACCGGAGTACTCGCCTCTTTCATCTGCTCTCTTGTCTCTTCATCAGGCGTTATAATCTTGGTTCCGCTCTCCTCGATCTCACGGATCTTCTCACTGATTCTCTCATCTGACTTCTCTCTTGCATATTCCTTGGCAATCTCTTCTGCCTCACGCAGGATCTTCTGATCCTCTTCTGAAAGCTTTTTATAAAAATCTTCACTCACGATCAATGAAATCAGATGCGGTACATGATTCGTTTCAATAATGTAATCCTGCTGCTCATACAACCGGTTTGAAACGATCACTTCGTATGGATTTTCCTGTGCATCAATCGTATGCTGCTGCAATCCGATATACACCTCACTGAAGCTCATGGGAGTCGGATTTGCTTTCAGCTTTTTCCAGAAGCTCAACTGGTACGGATCTTCCATTGTACGGATCTTCTGTCCTTTAAAATCTGAAAAACTGCTGACCTCCTTATTGCTGGACATGACGCGGAATCCCTGATCTGCATATCCCAGCAGTTCATATCCCGCATCCCGGTATGACTCCTGCATCCGGCTCAGAAACTCCGGCTGATCTACCTTATCCCTCAGCTCTTCAATATCATCAAACACACACGGTGCATCAAAGATTGCTGTATCATCAATAAAATTAACCTGTGGTGCTGTATTCTGTACTACAAATGGGATATCTCCGTCATAGCAGCTCTCCAGCAGTTCTCTGTCCCCGCCAAGTACACTGTTCGGATATACTGTGATCTTGATCCTTCCGTCACTGAGTCTGTCCGCTTCTTCTGCGAATTTTTCCGCATAGATCTGCGTCACTGTATCCTCAGGGCTGGCTGTTCCGAGCGGATATGCATACCGCTGTTCTGTACTTTCTTTTCCGGCACACCCCGTAAGCAGCCCCAGGAAGGCAACGCTCACCATCACGCCTGTCAGTCTTCTATATTTCATATCTGTATCTGTCTCCTTCCATGTCATTTCCTGTAACAGCATTTCTACAATAACGCAAGACTTACTGCCGGCACAAAGGTAACGATCAGCAATGCAGCAAAGAAATAGAGGATCATCGGCATCGCTTTCTTTGCGATCTCCATCACCGGTACATCTGTCAGTGAACTTGCCACAAATAAATTCACTCCGATCGGCGGTGTTACAAATCCGATTGCCAGATTGACAACCATGACAATACCAAAGTGGATCGGATGGATCCCCACTGCCTCAACGATCGGGAGCAGGATCGGTGTCAGGATCAGGATTGCCGGAGTTGTATCCATCACCATTCCAACGATCAGTAAAAATACGTTGAGTACAAGAAGTAAGACAATCTTATTCGTAAAATGTGCAAGGATCCATGCACTGATTTCCTGCGGCACCTGCATCAGTGTCAGTACTCTTGAAAATGCAATGGATGCAGCAAGAATAAAAAGGATCGGTGCATACGTCCTGATTGCTTCTACCATAATGGTCCAGATATCTCTGATCTTAATACTTTTATAGACAAATAAACTGATGATCAGTGCGTAAAAAACCGAAATAACTGCTGCCTCTGTCGGAGATGCCACACCGGTATAAATACATCCAAGAATGATCACCGGACTTAAGATTGCAAAAAAGCTTTCTTTAAATACTCCAATAAATCCTTTTGCATGTAACTGATCGATCTCTGCTGCGATCTTTTCCTTATCTTCTCCATGTTTTTTACAATAATAAATGGCATACACCATCAATAAGGCACCAATCAATAATCCTGGTACAACTCCTGCCATAAACAGATCACTTACAGATTCCCCGGATGCCATACCATACATGATAAATGGGATACTTGGCGGTATGATAACTCCAAGCCCACCCGCAACTGCTACGATTGCTGTTGAAAATGACTTGTCATATCCTAAACGAACTAAGATTGGAATTGTCATACTTCCTACTGCTGCTACAGTTGCAGGTGCAGATCCTGAGATTGCTCCATAAAATAAACAGGTTACAATTACTGCACATGGCATTCCTGCCGTTAATTTTCCTATAAAAAACGCAAAAACGTCAAAAATCTTCTTAGAGATTCCCCCTTTTGCCATGATCATTCCAGATAATACAAACATTGGAACTGCAAGTAATGGGAAACTATCAATTCCTCCAAGCATAGAACGAATGACAAATGTCCCGCTTGCTGTAAATGATGGATCAAATGCTCCTGGAAGTACAGATACAATCCCAAGGGCGATCGAAATCGGAATTGCAATGATCAGACAAATAAAGAAGAGTAAAAATACGACTGCTGCTGACATTTATTTTTCCTCCTTTTCTTCATCTTTGCGGATCACAATCTTAAATTCAATGATCCAACGCTGGATGATACGAAATGCTACTAAAACAAAACTAAACAGCGGGGCTGCCTGAATATAATACATTGGAATCTGACATGCGGGACTTACCTGTCCACTTTCAAATGCACTCTTTAGATAAAGAACTGCATATGGAATCAGATATAAAAACAAGGCAAGTTCGATCGTGTGGTTCACCACTTTGAACAATGCTTTCCCTCTTCTTGGAAACATTGCTACAAACTGTTCAATTTTAATGGAAATACATTTCTTAGTACAATAACTAACACTGATAAAGCCTGACCAGATAAACAAATATCTTGTCAGTTCCTCTGACCATGAAAGAGAAGCTCCAAGTGCATATCTTGCAAATACCTGGATTCCCATGATCACTGTCATTGCAATCAATAATGCTACCATCAGAAATTCTTCCAGATTCTCATCAAGCCATTTTAGCATGATTCACCTCTTTCTACTTTCTATAACAAAAGTCTTTATTTTCACAAACTATGGCAAAACTTTAACAATTTGCTCTACTAAATTATACTGAAAAAATAGGATTTCAGCAAATATTTTTTGTCTATTTAAAAAAGAGGAAAAGAATAACTACGAATCTTCTCCTCTTCTACATTTAATTTTTAAAGATTCAGTTCTTATAATCCCTGATTTTCATGAAGGAACTGAAGCATATTATTTAAGTCGTTCACTGCTGCCTGTCCAGGTGCAGATGCTTTCTTCGCTGCTCCAAATGTTAAAGCAGATCCAAATACTTCACCGCAAAGACGGCTGATCAGTCCTGTTCCTGCCATAGACATTGTAATGATCGGACGATCTGCATGTTCTGTATACATTTCTTCTGTTGCACAGAGAAGTGTTAATACGTCACGTCTGCAAGTTGGCATAACTGCGATCTTAGGGATATCAGCACCAAGTTCCTGCATTTTGCAAAGTCTTCTTACGATTTCATCTTTTTCAGGTGTTTTGTCAAAATCATGGTTCGATGCAACAACTTTTACTCCACATTCATGAGCAGCTGCTACGATTGCTTTTACGATCTCATCACCTGTGAATGCTTCTACATCTACAAGATCAACATATCCTGTTTTTGCAGCAGCGATGTTTAATTCTTTGTAAGGTTCTGCTTCGATTGCTTTTTCTCCACCTTCTTTTGATGTACGGAATGTGAAAAGAATTGGTGTTTCACCTAAAGCTTCTCTTAAATCTTTTAATACATCTTCTACTTTATCAAATTCGAAAACTCCTTCGAACCAGTCAACACGCCATTCCACAACGTCTACAGGGATGCTGTCAAATGTTTTCGCTTCTGCGATGATCTCATCTTTTGTAACCCCTACGATAGGTACACAGATTTTAGGAACTCCGCTTCCGATTTCAATATTTCTTACTTTTACTGTATTCATTGACAATTTCCTCCTATTGTCTGAACATTCTCCCGAAGCATAAACCTCGGGAGTTCCTGTTACCAATACTAATTAATTTTTAGATGCCTCTTCTGCATTCTTTAATAATACACCATAACGTACGTTTACGAAAAGTGCTAATAAAATTCCGATTGCTGTAATTACGATATTCATCATGATTACGCTTGTAGATGTCATTTTTGCAGCTGCTGTTAAGATTGTGTAGTTACATAAGCTAGATGCGATCATAACTAAACTTGTGATCGTTCCTTTGATCTTAGGGAACAGATCATTTACAACGGCTGTTGCCATCTGAAGTACTCCACCTGCTGCAGCATATCCGATCACGAATGCTCCAACATAGCAGATCATAGGTGTCTTGATCATATAAACTAATGCTAACATTACAAGAGAGATTGCTGGGTAGATCACTAGGAATCTTACCTGTTTGAATTTTGTGATCAATACACTTGTTACAAATAATGCTACCATTGTACCTGCAGAATAGTATGTCTGCATAACAGATACGTTCTGAGATGGGATTTTTGCAATTTCAGTACCAAATGTCTGAGCACAGTTTAACCATAACTGGAATGTAGCTGTACTTGTGAATCCGATCAGGATCAATGCAATACTCTCGATAGAGAAATGTGCATTCTTTAAGTTGCTGATGAAAGATTCAGATTTTCCTGCTTCAGATGTTGCTGGGAATGGAGCAAAGATTGCTAAGATTCCCATGATACCGATGCATACACCAGCGATAACTGGAAGCATTAAGTATGACATGCTTGTTCCTGCTACAATGCCTAAGAAGAAAGGCATTAATAACTGTGCAACAGAAATGAAGAATTTGATCCCCATTGTTGCGATACCTGTATATTTGTAAATAATTTCAGTTACAGCTGGGTATGTGGCTGTATCTAAGAATGAGTTCGCGATACCACCAAGAACTGCTGCGATATAAGCAATTGTTGTGTTTGGTGAGAATGCGATCCCTACTAAGAAAATAACGTATGAAGCACATCCAATGATCACTGATAAACGACGTCCTAATTTGTCAGATAAAGGTCCTGCAAATGGAAGGGAGATCAAACGTCCCAATCCTAATGCTGCTGCAATGGAAGTTACTGCCATAACATCTTTTAATCCCCACTGGCTTGCGAGCATTTCTTTTACTACCTGCTGACTTAAGATGGAACATCCGATTCCATGAATGAAATAGTTCAGATAAAGAACTAAGGCACTTGGTATGTATTTTTTATCCATTTTAATAATTCCTCTCGTTTGCTATATGGTTATGACTGATCCTAGTCATATTTGATATCTAATACTTCTTTCATATGGTCGATCGGCATATGTTTTCCTGTCCATAAGTGGAAAGCAGCATCTCCCTGAAATAACATCATTCCAAGACCGTTCATTGTCTTACATCCAGCTTTCTTAGCAAGTCTTAATGTTTCTGTCTCTCTTGGAGCGTAAACTGTATCTGTTACGATCAGGTCTGGACGGAAGTATGTTTCATCAGGAACAACTGTCTGTCCTTCTAATGGTTTCATTCCTACACCAGTTGCCTGTGCGAATAAGTAGCTGTCTGCAATTTCTTCTCTTAATTTATCTTTGTCATCAAGATCGTAAAGATTTACGATACAATCTGTGTTTTCACGGATCTTCTTTACTGTTTCTTCAGCGTTAGCCCAGAATTTATCTTTGATATTGAAGATTGACATTTCTTTGACACCGTCTAATGCAGCCTGAATCTCGATTGCTGTCGCAGCTCCACCAGCACCAGCGATTGTCATTTTTTTACCGATCACGTCAATATCGTTGTCTTTTAATGACTGCATGTATCCGATACCGTCTGTGATATGTCCGATCAGTTTTCCGTTGTCATTTACGATCGTGTTAACAGCTCCTGCCATTTTAGCTGCTGGAGATAACTCGTCTAAGTACTGTCCTACAACTGTTTTGTTCGGCATTGATACGTTAGATCCAACCATCTTTAAAGCACGAAGTCCCTTGACTGCATCCTCTAATGTGCTGTTGTCAACTTCGAATGCTAAGTATGCATAGTCAAGTCCTAATGTTGCGAATGCTTCATTATGCATTGCAGGTGAGCTTGAATGTCTGATTGGATAAGCCATTAATCCGATTAATTCAGTATGTCCTGTAATTCTCTCTGCCATAATTTTACTCCTTAAATAATATGCTTGTTATAAGTTTCATTTACCCAAAAGTTAATTTTTTAACAACCTTATGGTTATATTATATGCTATCTTAATTGATACTTCCAATATATCTTTTAGTGTTTTTTGATAGCTTCAGGCTATCAATCGTGTTATAATGAAAATAACTATTAACTGCTATAATAAGGAAGGTGTTTAACTGTTAAAATAGGCTTATAAAAAATTATAAATATATGTTGGATTTTATAATTTTTATTGGTAGAATAAATTATAAATATTATATGGAGGATTTGTTTATGAGTAAATATTATTCTATCAATAAATTTTCAAAAATATTAGGTGTATCGGCTCAAACATTAAGGAATGGGAATAAAAAGGGGAAACTTCATCCACATCACACTTCCAGTAATGGATATAGATATTATTCGCATGAGCAATTAAATCAAGTTATGAATGTAAAACCTAATTTAGATAGAAAAGAACTTATGAAACGAATATCTCAAAATAAAGTGGACAAGGTGGTTGTTTTT